>Ga0256839_1005387_pt1 | contig 11851 bp, 11 predicted proteins | sample 354166metaG_FD_185968 | JGI IMG/M metagenome (GOLD analysis project Ga0256839, IMG submission 185968) | Hydrothermal vent microbial communities from Mid Atlantic Ridge, Atlantic Ocean - 354-166 | ecosystem: Environmental > Aquatic > Marine > Hydrothermal vents | place: Atlantic Ocean: Mid...
GGCCAATAGTATCTCCTTTTGTAAGCCTTAGGGGTTTTACTGGTAACGGAGGTTTATTGCTATCCGTAATAAATTTTGCAGAAGATAGTTTAGGAATCAGTGCGATTCCTGCAGTAAGTGAAGATGCAAATAGAAATTTTCTTCTATCCATAATGTGCAAGTATAGGTTAGTCAACAGGAAAATAAAAATTTTATAATACTCGTTACTGCTCGCCCAATCTTATACAAAAGGCTATTAAAAACCTCTTTTTTCAGCAAGCACTACTTAAAACCGAACTCCCGTTCTGTTCTTTCTAATATGCATTGCTTCTGGATCATTAATAGCCGTTTCAATTTGGCTTAAAAAGGTTTGTTTATCCTTGCCTAATACGCCTTTTAACACAAGGCTATTGGAGGCGTGGTCACTCCTAAAAATGGTATTCTCTAATTCTAAATTAGTCATAAATAAATGTAGCTCCTTAAAAAGGGCTACCGTATCTAACTTAGTAAACTCGCCCTTATACCTGTTTTTATAATGCGCCAAGCCTTTATAAGCCGTTAGCACCAAGGTAGAAGCAAACTTAGGTTGTGTTAAATTTAGTACCTTGGCAGAGTTAATGGCGTGTTGCTCGGTTAAAACGGCTCCTCCCACTCCATTAATAATCATAACCGAGCTGTCGATTCCTGCTTGTTTGGATTTGTTGAGCCCACCAATGGTGGTTTGGTACGTTTCGCCCTTATCAATGGCTTTTAGTACTTCACTATCTCCCGATTCGATGCCTACATACACCAACGAAAGGCCTGCTTCTTTCAGTAATTTTAACTCCTGCTCCGTTTTTCGGCTTAGGTTGCTTGGCGAAGCATAAGTGGATACCCTTCGTAAATTAGGAAAAGTAGCCCTCAGTTTTTCTAACATGCGCAAAAGCCTTTGAGTAGAAAGCACCAATGGGTCTCCATCGGCCAAAAACACCTTTCTTATTTGAGAGGCGTAAGGTGCAAACTCCTCAATATCAGCAAAAACATCTGCCTCCTTACGTGCTTTAAATTGCTTAGAAGTGTACATTTCGCAAAAGGCGCATTTGTTCCAAGAGCAGCCTAAGGTTACTTGTATAATTAACGAATTCCCTTCACTGGGTGGTCTAAAAAGAGGTTCGTCATAACCGATTGGAAACATTTGCATACTACAAATGTAAGTCCATTTTTCCTCTTTATTACCTCAAGAGCCACTTCGGAAATCTTAACGAGACTAAAATCTGCAGAAAGAAATTTTATTGAGTGTAAAAACAGAAAAAAATTCCTATTTTTTTGCAGTAATATCAAAGTAAGCCTCTATTCCATTAAGTGTTAAATGCCTATCTATATGATCGAACAGTGGGGTTAGAGGCTTAAGCACATGTGAAAGACCTCCAGTAGCCACTATTTTTAGGTTGGGCGTTGTTTCTTTCTTTATTTGCTCAATTATAAAAGAAACTTGCCCCACAAACCCCCAGATAGTGCCGCCTTTAATGGCAGAAACCGTATCTGTTCCCAGTATTTTATCTGGCAATGTAGGTGTAATTTCAGGCAACTGCGCAGCGGTATTTGATAAGGCACGAATCGCAGTATTAATGCCTGGTGCAATGGCAACCCCTTTAATGGCTCCGTGAGCATCAACAAAAGTATAGGTAAGAGCCGTACCAAAATCAATAATTAAGCATTCGGTATTACCAAATAACTGACTGGCTGCCAAGCTATTAACTAGTAAATCTGCACCAAGCTCATCAGGATTTTCTGGCTTTATGGGCAATAAATGGTAGTCTAATTTATTAACCACCACTGGTTTAAGACCAAATAATAATTCGAGCTCGGAGCGTACTAAAGGCGTAACTGTGGGTACTACCGAGCTAAGACCTACCCCTTTTATTTTACTGATATCGATCGTCTTAACTTTTTCTCCTAAAAGTAAAAGTGGCTGATCGGAATGAGTTGGAAATCGATACTCTTTCCACTTATCTTTTACTTTTAACCCCACAGTTATGTTGGAGTTTCCTATATCTACCGCTATAAACATCTATTTTTATTAATGAACTCAAAGTAAGGAACTGTAAAGTGCAATTACTATTTTTAAAAAAAATATATTTGCACTTACTTGCATATGAAAGGAGCTCTCTCTGATATACACCTCGATTTTTCTGAAGACAGGCTATTAGCGCTGAATATTGCCATGGCATTTATTATGTTTGGTGTAGCACTAAGCATTGAATCTAAAAATTTTAAAGAAGTTACCAGAAACCCTAAATCTATTATTACCGGGGTAGTGAGTCAGTTCATCCTTCTTCCTTTTTTTACATTTTTGTTTGTTTATTTTACGCAACCATTGGAAGGGTTGGCCTTAGGTCTTATTTTGGTAGCGGCTTGCCCAGGTGGCAATGTGTCTAATTTTTTCTCAAACTTAAGTGGTGGCAATGTAGCGTTAAGCATAAGTTTAACCGCTATTGCCACTATATTAGCCATTGTTTTTACCCCTTTAAATTTTGAATTTTGGAGTCATTTATATTTGGGCGAAAAAGTAGGTCGAGGCATAACGTTAGAAACCTGGAAGATGCTAAAAACTATTTCTACCATTTTGGCAGCCCCTCTCCTCTTAGGGTTGTTATTTAAATACAAATACTCTAAGCTTGCCTCCAAAATTGCAGAACCTATTAAGTTAATTTCCTTTATTCTTTTGGTAGTAATTATTGCAATTGCTTTTTTGCAGAATCTCGATATTTTTAAGCAGTATTATCATTACATCATCTATTTAGTATTTTTTCATAATGCCATTGCCCTTGGCAGTGCTTACCTTATTAGCAAAATAATAGGTAATAACGAACAAGATAGCCGTACCATTAGCATTGAAACAGGCATCCAAAATTCAGGATTAGGCCTTGTTATCATCTTTAGCATTTTTCAAGGTAATGGGGGCATGGCCATTATTATGGCTTGGTGGGGTATTTGGCATATTGTTGGAGGCACGGTTATGAGCCTTATTTTCACCAGAGGGAAATTATTTAAAATTAGATTTCTCAAGTCACTTAATTCATAACACATTTTTATAATCTATGAAATTGGTTAAAAAAGTTATTAATACAGTATTTGTTGAGGGTATAAGTTTTTTTGTAGGATTAGTTCTTCGTTTTTATTTTAAACGTTGGCAGGTTTCTAGTTATGATAAAATTCCACACAAAGGGCCTGTTATTTTTGCATCTAACCATCAAAATGCTTTTTTAGACCCCTTAGTTATCTATTTTTCGCAACCACGCATTAATTACTTTTTGGTACGAGCTAATATCTTTCAAAACGCCATTGCAAGATTTTGGCTCAAATCGCTGTATATGCTCCCTATTTACAGAGCAAGAGATGGATTAAGAGCGGTTGCAAAGAATGATGAAATAATAGAGAAATGCGTCCATATTTTAACCGAAGGAAATAATCCCTTGATTATTTTTGCCGAAGGAAACCATAACTTACGAAGATCCTTACGCCCCTTGCAAAAAGGGTTTGCGCGCATCGCTTTTGCCACTATGGAAGCCAATAATTTCGAACTTGACTTAGCCATTGTGCCTACAGGGCTAAATTATGGGCGGCATACCAGATTTCGGTCTGATATGCTTTGTAATTTTGGGCATCCTATTTATTTAAAAAAATATACCGCTCTTTACAAGGAAAACCCTAATAAAGCCTACCAGCAGCTTATTGCGGATGTTTATGCCGGAATGGACAAAGAAGTGATTTCGATTAGGCCATCTACTCATTATGAGCATATTGAGAATGAGTGGCTTAGTAAGCGTAGTGAAAATGCTGATATGATTGAAGATTTTGCAAATGACAAGGAACTTATTGCTAAAATCTCAGAAAAATATAAGGCGGAAGAGGTAGAAATTCCTGAAATAGCCAAGCAAGAACCTACCCCCGCTCTTCCTTCATTATTATATCGAATATTAATGTTTCCTATATTTTTATATGGGTTTATAAATAGCTTTATTGGGTATAAATTATTGAGTTTATTTATCAAAAAAGTGGTGTCTGACATCCATTTTTATGCCTCCATTAAAAGTGTTATTAACTTGGCGCTAGCTCCTCTTATCTTTTCATTACAAGCCTATGGGGTGTATTTGCTTACATCAAATGGAGTTATTGCACTGCTTTATTTGGGAACACTGCCTTTTGCCGCCATTTTAGCTTTTGATTACAAATTTGCCGTTTTTGAAAGATTACCAAGGATGAAGGGCGTTGCCAGTTATAAGTTATAAGCCTTATGCTAAACTATTTCTAACGCAGCGTAGCTGCAAACAAAAGTCAGTTGTTTTTTTAACAAGGCAATCAAGGTTGGACGATAGTCAGACCAAAAAATAACAGCAATCTGACTCTTGTATGATATCTGGTCTATTATAATGTTTGTTTAAAACCGTTAAAACGGTTTCTGTGGTTTAGTTTGCTAACATAGCCCTCGGTTTAAACCGGGGGCTATGTTAAATTTATTATGTACACAAATGCTTTTAACCATTTTTCGTACACTTCAGTCTTCGGGCAAAAACAAGTTTTTACGGAGTGATAGCATAAACATCCAATTACTATTGAATTTTACATTAAAGCTAGCTGCCTACAACATACAAGTGATTTTTTGCAAATTTTATTGCTGTAAAAAAGCCAAAATGTACCCGCGAAAGGCGAACAGGCATGGCATAAATAATTCAGGATATGTAAATAGCCCACGCTTTCTTGCTTAGCGATACTTTTCTAACTTTCTTTGAGCTTAACAAATTTAACAACCGCTAATTATGTTATTTACAGCCTTATTTCACACACATAAATTTGTTGTATTACTCTTTGCAGCTATTTATTTAATTAAAACCATTTTACTCCTTACTGGCAGTACTAATGGGCTAGATAAATTTACCAAGATTATTAAGATACCAGAAATAGTAATTAGCCTATTGTTTTTACTTACAGGCGGCTATTTAGTTATGGGCATTGCAGCCTTTGACATGTTGTTTATACTAAAACTGGTGTTTGTATTTGCCTCTATCCCGTTGGCCATTATTGGGTTTAAAAAGAAGAAAAAACTATTTGCCGTTATCTCTATTTTCCTGATAATTGGGGCTTATGGGTTAGCCGAAGTACATAAAGCCAGAATGGGCAAACGACACGATTTTAAAGAGGAAGTAATTACCAATCCTACGGCTCAAAACTATGTACTTAACTTACACGGTAAGGCTTTGTATAATGCACAATGTATGGTATGCCATGGTAACAACGGAGATGCTGGTTTGTCAGGAGCTAAGAATCTTCAATTAAGTAAAAAAACAGAGGCCGAAATTGCCACTATAATTAACTCGGGCAAAAGTACAATGCCAAAAATGGACGGTAAGTTTAATGCCCAGGAAATGAAGGCGTTGGTTAGTTATGTTAAGAGTTTGAGGGCAAAATAATTAAAGTTCTTCTACCGCCTTTTTGAGTTGCTTCCAGCTCGTGCTATCCAATACTGATTCTTTTTGGTAAATTTTGTCTTGGCAGTAATGTATAATTTCTTCGGCTCTTTCTTTAGAGTATGGGTGGGTACTTATCCAAGACATATACTCTTCCATTTCTGCATTTTCGCCACCTAGTGTATATAAAAAATCAGCAAAGGGCATTGGGTCAATATCCGCTTCCATCAGGTAATCAGCAGATTTAAGATCTGCGTCCTCCTCTAAAGACCTGTCGTAAGCAGATGAGGTAAGTGTTTTTAAGGACTCTATAAGCACTTGACTATTGCCATTGCCTGAGGTCATTGTAATTACTACTGCCAAGCCAATTTCCTTAACGAGTTTTTTCATTACATGATCCATCTCAATATGCGCAATTTCATGGCCAATTACACCGCTCAGCTCTGCTTCATTTTTTACTTGGGCAATGAGGCCTGTATAAATTACTAAATGCCTATTGGGCAATGCAAAGGCATTCACTTCATTTTTATTAATAATATGAAAATTAATCTCCTCCCGATTTATACCATTGGAAGTACAAATTTTTGATAAAAGGCTATCCATTGGTAAAACAATGTCGTCCTCAAATACTTCTTCATTATTCTTCGAGTAAAACTCCCAAAAAAGCTCCCCTATTTTCTGCTCGGTTGAGGAGATATTTTCTTTAACACCAAACATTTCCATCCAATTAACTTGGTTTACTGCCCATAACGAAGCAAAGAAAAAACCAACGAGTGCTAAAAGCCTAAATACTATTTTGTCCATTGCCGGGTTTACAGATTATATCGGTTATATCGCCATATAGCCACCAATGTATATGAATCCCCTTGCGGGTTTGTACCGCAGAGTAGATAGTAGCTATAAATTCAGTAATATTAAAAATAAGCACTACTGCTAAATAAGAAATATAGTTATTAGATACCGACTCATCTCCAAAAATAATGGAAATCGTCCACCAGAAGCCATAGCTATTGATAAACACTAAGGATAATTGAGAGAGTAAGGCTTGTGTGGTATGCCAACGAACAAAGTAAGTGCCATTTTTATTGGCTACATAAAAGAAAAAAGTGGCGAATAAATTTATTATTGGAATGGGCAACCCTACAATTAAAGCTACCAACGACATTAAATAACCAGACGAGGCCTTTTCAGCTTCGTGTTCATTAGGTTGATATGTAAAATTACTACTCGATATCATAGGCCTTTATAAATGTTCCAAATCCAATTGGCTACCAACAGGGTAATTGCAGGTATCGCATATTTTCTCTGCCTTAAAACGATTTCTGCTCGCTGGTAAAAATCGAAAAGCGAATTTTGCTTTCTCGCTAAATCAATCAAAATCCAAATGGGTAATACTATTACTAATGTAGTTAATATCAACCCAATCGGATTCCATAAGATTGATTCAACCAAATGGCCGTGAATGAGTGCTTCAACGGCTCTTGTGGAGCCACATGATGGGCAAGGGATTCCTGTAACATTTTTAATAAAGCATACCGTTATACCATCGTTTTGCCGATACGTATTATAATTAAAAACAAGCCAAAAAAACCCTGCCACGCTGCCCAAACCCATAAAAGCATATAACTTATTACGGGTAAGAGGCATTACACTAAGGCTTGCTGAATTTTTGCAAAGTTCTTTTCACGGGTTGCCCCCATGATTAAAAAGTAATCTATAATAGCCCAAATCCCTAGTCCTCCACAAGTTAAAAGTTTGCCAACTCCAAGACCTGTATCGCCAATCATAAAACGGTCAATACCTAGGGTTCCTCCTAAAATTGATATAATAAGGCTTGTGGTTGGGTCTTTAAATTGCAGTGTTTGTAAAACTGACCATTTACTATCGTCTAGTTGTAATAATCGGTCTCTAATTTGAACAAGGTGATGACTTTCGAAATACTTACCATTGGTCATGATAAACATATCTACCTTTTGTGCGTCCATAGTATAAATTAAGGTTAAGGTTTTTCTACTCTTAGGCTTTTCGATTACGCCCCGATTTTAAATATGGTTCCGGCTCCAGTAACTGCCAAATGTAATTAAATAGATGGATTTTTGCTATTTTCTTTGCTTAATTATCAAAGGATTCTTAACTTAAAAATCCTCTGATTTCTCTCCTAGCCGAAGCGTTTTCGTCCAATTTATTAATTTTTCCTGCTGTTGTTTATTCAGTTTTGCGTCTCCATGTACTATTAAGTAACTCGGCAGTGGCATTTCCCCTTCTCCCACTTCTTCTTCTATTTCTTCGAGTTTATGTAATTTACGTTTCTTTGTATAAGTGCCCCACTCAGAGAAATTAAGCTCTTCGCGTGCTTCGTTAATATGGCCTTTAACCCACCAACTAACAGGAGCCACGTTGGTGTACCAAGGGTAGCTTACTTGGTTAGAGTGGCAATCGAAGCAAGATGTTTTAATGATGGATTCTACCTCCTGAGGCACTTGCTCTACCACAAATATGGAATGATTAGGGTCTGATTCAGGATTTGATTTGTCAATCCTAAAAAATTGACTAACAACTAATAAAGCGAGTAGTCCAAAAACGATTTTTTTCTTCATAATTAATAAAATTTAATAAGGGTTACAATTAGCAATACGCCTAACCACACGGGCCAAAAAGACAATTTTACTAAAAGGTTATCTTTATATTGGATATAAATGAGTCCACTCCGAAAACACTCAAGATCCAAAACAACTCTTTTTGTGAAAATTGTCTGTTTTCGGAGTGGACTCATACTTAATTTTTCAGCATTTTAAACGAGAACCAGCCAAGTATAAAAATAACTAAAATCATAATTGCCCAAAGCCAAATATCATCTTTAAATAATGGATCCACCTCCTTTTCTTTTGCTTCTTCTATGCGCTCCTCCTCTCCCAGTTTTAAAGGGGCAATGGCAGTTGGTATGTTTTCTTCAAACCGTGTAATATCATAATTGGGCACATAGGCATTTTTATTACCATACACCAAGTAATAAGTAGCGGGTTCGGTAAATCGTGTTATTAATTTATGTGGATTACCGTGTAGGTTTACAGCTTTAAAATGCAGAGGTTCATTATCGTTATTATCAACAGTAATACGCAAATGCTTGAGTACCGTATTGCCAAAATTATAACCAGTGGTGTTTAAAGAGCTCAAAGTAGTACTAAACAAGTGTTTGTATAGGTAATGCCATCCGGTTTTGTTCTCAATGCTATCAATCGCATATTCTATGGTAATGGGTCGGTAATAATCAATCGAATCTGTTACTACTAAATTTATATAAGAAATAGGCATCATTTCTTTTAAGCTAAGCAATACGGCTGTTTCGTTTTTATCAGGATGCGGCACCACTTTAAAAGAGCTTATCTGTGGCGAATTATATTTGCCTTTAGCTACTGATTTTTCCTCTATTATTGCTTTTGTAAATAGTGGTTTTGTGGTAGAAGGGATTTTTAACCGCAAGTATGTATAGTTAGCATCCTTAAACGCTAAGGTGGTGTATTTATAAGAGGTATTTTCATTTTCGATTCCTACAATTCTGCTTTTATATAAAATGGTAAACCATTCTTGTTGGTTTTGGCTTCCTTCTAAAGTTACTAACCAGTTAAAATTAGTTCGATTAAAATTTAGCTCAACTGAATTAACCTGCTTATCTTGAGGCAGTTTAAAAGTGTAATAATACCCGTTAGTGTTTTTTACTTCATTTATTAAATTAAAGTTAACAATCTTGTTTTCGTATTTATCGGCTTCAACTTTTAATATATAAGGTGCTTCAATGGTGTCTCCATTGGTTTTAATGCCAATAATTCGCACATCCGAAAAATCAGTATTCAGCTTGCTATAAGTTTCGGTAGGTATATCAACGGAATGCCACATATCCGATATTCCTTGTAACGAACGTTGGTATTTATAAACGTGTTCTTGTGCAAATAGGCCATTACTACTTAGTACAATAGCAAAAAGGGCAGTAAATGCTAATTTTAATAGATTGATGTTACCTGCCTTACTATCAGCAAGCAGGCGCATAAAATACCCTAATAAATCTCCCATAACACAGATTCCTCCTGAGTACTCGGGAGGAATGGCGGAGAGTTTTTTTTGTCTAACATCAATTATTAAAGTGTTATGTTTATTTCTGTTCATCAGCGTTAATTTTAGCGGGTTCTTCCTCAAAAATAAGGTGCTTATACTTATTATATAAAAACGAGATAACAAGCAATAAAATACCTAACACAACAAATACAATCGTTTTAGCAATGGTATTTAAATGCGAAATATCGTAAAAGAATAACTTTACCAAGGTAATGGCAAATAGAGCCATCGCTCCTACTCTTAGTTGTTTGTACTTGCGGATAATGCCAATTACAATAAGCAGGAGTGAATATACGCCCCATAGTATGCTTAACCCTAGCTTATACGATTGAGTTGAGCCTGCGTAATCCATCCAATGAATTAGCTCGCTGCTTAAGAGCCAAAGCACGGTGGCATAAAATACCAAAGCAAAAAGCTGTTTTAAATTAACTCGCATAAACGCTTGCTTAATGTATTGGTAACTTACATATAATAGAGCTCCAACAAACACGAGTGATACATAGCGAATGCCTATGTAAAACCAACCATAGGTAAAATAATCACTCATTTCTTGTTGTAAATAACTTTCACGCAGTTCACTTAATAAGTAAAGGCCCGAAAATAAGAACGTTACCAAAACAAACGCATTAAAGCTTAGGTTAACAATGCCTAATGCTCTATTTTTTAGGTATTTATAATTTATTAATGAAAGAAGAACAAAGAAGCCTAGTGTATAAATATACGACCATACGTCTCCCATAGTTTTAAGCGAATAATTCAATTCTTCATGGGTATTTCCCGATCCGTCTTCATAGGCTATTTGCACACCGGAACTGTAAAGTTGCTGATCCCAATAATTTGTGATTTCCATCGAAAAGCTTAAAAAAAGAATAACCAAAAAGAATGTAGGCATTATAACTTTCGTAATCCGATTAAAGGCTTGCTTCTTAAATATCGGCTTTGTGAGTTTTACGGTTTGGTTTATATAATTAATAACTCCAAAACCTACCACCATTAAAATACCGCTTAAAAACTGAAAATTAAAAAAGGGGATAAGCCAATTATCTGCAGTATAAGTACTCATATAGGTATAAGTATCATCCCAATCTTGCAAAATACTGCCAAACGCAATAAACATTAAGGGAAAGGCTATTTTTTCGTATATCGGAATTTGCTTGGTTCGACCAATCCAAAATAAAAGTGTGGCCTCTCCTATCCATAATAATGTTACCCAGTGCCCATTAAGCTGCACGGGTACGGCTATGGTTATAAAGGTAAGTACCAGCACAATTATAAGATAGAATAATTTCCGATCGGCCAGTTTTTGTTTATGAATATAAAGCGCAAATGCAAAATGAATTATGGCATTTATAAGGGTAAATATACCTAAATAATTGCCTTCTACCCTTGTTTCGCTTAAAACAGCATAACCTAATCCATAAAAAACAGAAGAATTTGCCATTAGCAAGAAAATGTCTAATCGTTTAAATACTTCTTTTTGAATGAGTTTATACCCGATAAATACCAAATAAAAGGTAAGGTAATAGATAGCTAAAAAGGCTAATAAAATAGCTAAATCATCGGTGGCATCCAGCTTTGATTCATAAGCTGCTACATACACTATCCAAGTAAGTACAAAAGCAGTGTAATACAGCGATTTCCAATATTTTTTAACCGAAATGGCTAAAATACCAAAGTTGATAATGGTTACATACGCAAGGAGCATACGCACATCGCCTGTGCCATCGCTTAGTAATATGGGTACGGCATAGGCACCTACAAAGCCAATATGTGCAATTACCTGCCGGTTATATTTTATGGCAGCAAAAGTGGTAAATACTGTAAATACCACCATCAGGCCAAAGGCCATCATTTTGGGTATTAAATCGTAAAAATCGTACGCTGCAAAGGTTAAAAAGTACATTAATGCTAAAGCACCACTAAGTAGCACTGCGCTAAACTTTTCATATTTAACTTTTAATTTTATGGCAAACACCAATAAGGCTATCGAAATTATATAGCCAATTATAATCCGGGTTAATGGGCTTATCATTTTGTTATCAATGGCATATTTAGCACCAATGCCCACGCCTATTATAAGGATGATTACCCCAATAACACTGATAAGGTTTTCGCCTATAAATTTTTCTATGTTTTGTTTAAACTCTGGTGGAGCTATATTTTGAAAAGCCCGTTTGAGGATGGAATCTTTTGGTTTTTGAATTACCCAGGGGTCGTAAGCCGGTTCGGGTTGAGGTTGCTCTTGCTTCGGAATTTCCGGGGTAATTATGGCAGGGGTAATTTTTTTACCTTCCACTTCGGCTTTTAATGCTTTA
>Ga0256839_1005388_pt1 | contig 11851 bp, 10 predicted proteins | sample 354166metaG_FD_185968 | JGI IMG/M metagenome (GOLD analysis project Ga0256839, IMG submission 185968) | Hydrothermal vent microbial communities from Mid Atlantic Ridge, Atlantic Ocean - 354-166 | ecosystem: Environmental > Aquatic > Marine > Hydrothermal vents | place: Atlantic Ocean: Mid...
AGTTGGCCCAGTTGCACTTTCCGGATGCGATCCAGGTGTTGGACTGGTACCACTTGAGCCAGAAGGTGCACGAGGCGGCCCGAGAAGTGTTCGGGGAGGGGAACCCGGAGGGGCATGCGTGGGCCAAGGCGCGGCTGGAGGAGTTGCACGCGGGCCGGTGGCGTGAGGCGCTTCGGGCGGTGGAAGAGCTGCGGAAGCGTCTGCGAGGGAAGCGAAAGCGGGAGGCGTTACGTCGTTTGGCGGTGTATATCCGCCACAACAGCGGGCGGATCGACTATCCGCGTTATCGGGCGATGGGTTTGCCGGTGGGCAGCGGTGCGGTGGAGGGGACGTGCAAGCACCTGGTGGGGGCGCGGTGCAAGGGATCGGGGATGCGCAACTGGCGCAAACGCCGGGCCGAGGCGGTGTTGAGCCTTCGGGCGGCGCTGTTGGATGGAACTTTTGACCACCTTTGGACCACCTGCATCCGCCAGGCTGCCTGAAAACCGCCACAAAATTTCAGCCGCACCGGGGCCGTGGTGTCCGCTGGCTTTTACCCCTCCCGTTCCAGTTCCGCCTGGCAGATGGGGCAGCGGGCCTCTTGCACGTGGTAGCCCACGTCCCGCAGATGCGCATCGTGGGGATTTTCCCGCCAGGCGAGCAGGCGCTGGCGGCTGGGACACATCGCCCCCAGCTCCTGGATCACCCAGCGAACCACGTCACCGAAGCTCTCAAGTTGAGGAAGGGGATCACTCATTTGGTATTTTTATTGAGATTTTCCAGATCGTCTTCAAAAAAGATCGTCCACCTGGGCATCTCAATCCGGCTTGACCCGATGCAGGGTGAGAAACACCGAGCCTTCCACATCCTCGTGGCGGATGCGCTGATAGACCCAGCTTCGGGCTTGTCGAAGCCACTCATAGATCTGTTCCCGAGGAACCTGCATGGCCTGGGCGATCCGGGCCGGGGGCTCTCCGCGTAAGGCCCGTTCGTAGGCTTCCTTGATCCGCAGCCGTCCCGGGCGCTTTTCGCACCAGCGGACAAACTCTTCCAGCACCTGACTGAGCAGTATTCCTTGGCGGCCGCGGCGTTCGGCCTCCAGGGCCTGGGTGCTGGGCCCGGGAGCTTTTGCGGCCGGGGCCGTGTCGCTGCTGCGGCTACTGCCTGAAGAGCTCCCCTGCGACAGGGCCAGTTGCTCAAAGGCCCGGCGTTCCCAGCGGCGCAAGCGGTCCAGGGCCCGGTGACGCACGGCCGTGTAGAGCCAGCTGCGGAGGTTTTCTCCTTCAGGATTGCGCTGCAGCGCCTCGGCGAACACATCCTGCAGCACATCCTTGGCCTCGTCCCGCAGGCGGGGAAACGCCCGGCGGAGAAACCGCAGCAACTCCGCGTGGTAGCTCTCAAAGCGGCGTTGCCATTTTTGTTGTGCTTGATCTTCCGGGGGACTCACAAACGATACCCCTTCTGCAATTGCGGCTTGGCGGTCAGACCAGCTTGAGCTCCAGTTCCAACAGCGCGGCATCCGTGCCCCCGGCGGCCACCTGGCCCAGCCTTTGGGCCTCGTCCAGCTCGGCCTCTACCACCAGCCGGGCCGGGGGCCAGATGGCTTGCTCGGGCTGGGAGACGATGCCGGATGGGGTTTCCCACCAGGAGATGCCTTCTTGGGTCTCGACCAGCAGGCCTTGGTGACTCAGACGCAGCTCCACCTGGGGGCAGGGAAGCTCGGGGAGTACCACGTGGGCCGGAGCCTGCGGGGCCAGTACCAGGCGATCCCGCAGCAAAACCACGCAGGTGCTCTGTTGGGCGCCGAGGATCGCAAGCGTAGGGGCGTTCTGGAGCAGTGGATCCAGCACCGCCGTGGCCGAGCCGGGCACCGGCTGGCGAAACGTCCAACCTTGTTCCGGATTCCCCAACGCAAGCCGGTCGCCGTCTTGCAGGCCGGCGCTGCCCCGCACCGGCTCTCCGTTGAGCCACGCCGGGCAGAATTTGCGTTGCGGGTTGCGGCAGGCAGTTACCGACCACCCGGCACGATCGCAAAACAGCAGAGCGTGCCGACTCCGCAGCGGGCCTAGCAGCGGCACGTCCACATCTGAGCTGCGTGGTGTGCCCAGGCACACCTGGGCCTGGGGGACCACCAGGGCCAGCTGGCCCAGCAGAAAACGCCCCCTTCCGGTCGCTGGCACGGGGGAGTGCGGTACGGGGATTGCGGCCAGTTGGGGGACGATCTGCCGGGCCAGGGCCTCCAGTTGGTCGTCGTGGACGCAGAGCCGTCGGGCTTGCTTCCAGTAGTGGTAAGCCGCCTGGGGGTCTTTCCGATCCAGGGCCTGGCGGCACTGGGCCAGGTAGCGCCGGAAACGCTCCATCCGTTCCTGGATTTCCTGCCGCAGGGGGCTGGCCGTGGTGGTCGATCCTGCGGCCTGGACCATCTCCAGGGCCGTGTGCAGGTGCCCCTGGTCGAGTTGCCGCCGGGCCTGTTGCAGTTTTTCTTTTTTCCAGTGCCGCAGTTGTTGCTCTTTTCGTAGGGCTTGCTGGATTATCAACTGCAAGTGGCGGGCTTCTCCATCAAGCTTTTGGCAACGGGCGGCAAGCTCGATCTGTTCCTGGGCGGCTTGCCACTGCTGCTGCTCGGCCAGCTGGCGAGCCTGGGCCACCAGCTCCCGGCCTGCCTGCAGCTTCAGCTGCACCACGGCCTTGTGCTGCGGGTGTTTGCTGGCAAGCAGCACCCGGGCCGCTTCGGCCGTCTGGCCCTGCCGCAGGTACTCCGCCGCCACTTTGCATTCGTGAGGGTCCAGCCATCCCATGATCCGGCTCCTATCTGAACAGATTATGCCCTTGGGCCCGGCAAAAGGCCAACGTTTTTCTAACAGCTCTTTGAGAAACACAAGCACGGGAGGGCGAGGCCGCAGCCGAGATGTTTTTTTCAGGAATTGCGACAAATCTAAATTAAGTTTTTGTCCTGGAAATGGACTTCTTCAACGGGCAGCTAAAGCAGCCACCATCCGCCGGCCGTAAGCAGTCCCAGCAGGGTGAGCGTGCCTGCGACCAGCACGCCGCGGTGGTAGCCTCCGGTGGCCCGATCCAACGGAACCAGCAGTCCCAGCCCCAGCAACCACACTCCCACCGTGCCCAGCCCCCTCAGCAGCCACCGCAAGTGCACGCGCCGCCGGTCCTGCCGGAGATGCTCGCCCCAGCGGACAAGCACCCGTTCCGGCAGCGAAACTTCGATCACCACCCGGGCCACAAAACCGTAGGGTTTTTCTTCTAGTTGAGATTTTACTTGAGATTGCACGCCGGGCTGTTCTAAAAGCCAGGCCCACTGTTCGGGAAGCCGTTTGGAATCCAGCTCGACGGCGAATCGCTCCCGAGCCAGTTGGGCCAGTTGCTGGAAAAGCTCCGCTCGGGCCTTGGCTTGGGCCAGGTGCCGAGCCTCCAGCGGCTCCAGGCCCACGCAGCGGCCGCTGGAGGCAAACAAGCTGTGGTGGTCCGCCGAGCCGGTTCCGGCCTGACCGAAGGCGGCTGCCTGCACCAGCAACACCAGCAAGCCCACCAGCACGCTTTGCAGCCGAGTCATCGCCAGGCTCCTTTCGTTGCTTGCGGACCACCACGATCTGGCACCACGGGGAGAAGGCCCCGTCCCAGCCCTTGCGCCGCCTGCCCGAGGGACAACCTACTTCTGCCCGAACAGCTCGTCGAACCGCTCGGTCACCGGGCGGCTGTCGGCCTCCACGGGGATTTCGTCCTCGCTTGCGTTGCGGGTGTGGTCGATCGTGCGTTGCAGTACGCGGATGCGGGTTTCGACCTCGCGGGCCAGCTCCTTGGCCTCGGCCAGCTTCGAGCCGTCCATGTGCAGTTCCCCGGCCGCCGCGGCTGCTTCGGCCAGCTTCAGCTCCGCCTGCAACTGCTCGGCCTTGGCCAGCAGGTTCTCGTACTGCTGGCGGTACTGACTCACCTTGGCCTCGGCCGCATGGAGCGTCTGCCGACGCTGGGCGAGCAATTGCCGCTTGGCCGCCAGGTGATCCTGCTGGGTCTGGTAGCGTTCCAGCCGCCGGGCCAGGTCCCGCTCCACTTCGGCCCGGGTGTAGATGCGGTCGCCGAAGCGGTACTCGGACTGCTCTTGTCGCAGCGCCTCGCGGAGCTTGCGCATTTGGGCCAAGGCCTTTTGCTGCTGGGCTTCCATCTGCGCCACCTCGCGCTGCAGGTACTCCACTTCCACCTCCAGTTGGGCTACCACTTTCTGGTTGCGGCGAATCTCCGGCTCCAGGTCGCGGATCATCTGGTCCAGCCGCTTCAGGTCGAAGGAGATGGGCGTGGCGTCGCGGATTTGCCGACCCACCTCGCTCCAGGCAGTCTTGAGGTAGCTCCAGGTAGTGGCCACGCCCAGGCTGCTTACCACCAGGGCCACGGCCCCCAGGGCCACCCAGTTGCGGGCGATGCGTGCGAACATGGCTTGTGCCTCCTTTGGGTTGAGGAAGGGAAACTGCCTCGGGCCACCGCTTAGCCCTCTATAGGGGAGAGCGAAGCCGGAGGGTGCATCTGGGAAAAAATCGGGGCAGAATTTGGGGGATTTTTTGCTGTCCCGGGATCGCATCGCCTAACATGTTGTTTTTAAGAGAGTTACGGCAAATGCTGTTCATTCCCCTATCCCGCGGCATGCTTGCGCTTGTTCTTACTGCGGAACGGAAGCTCCCGGCTCGCTGTTCAACCGCCGGCTCACGCCGGCGGCTCGCCATCCCTCCACGCCCCCACGCCCCCAAGCCTCCACGCCCTCCCCGCACTGACGTGCGGGGCTCCTCCGGGAGCTTACGCTCCCGGCTCGCCATGATGCGGAGAATCAGTCTCTGCTCCTGGTGTTGAAGTCGCTTTAATCTCCGCCAGCTGAAGCTGGCGGCTCGCTGTTCAACCGCCGGCTGACGGCGCGCGGCTCGCCGGTTGTAAGAAGAAACGTTTTTTCTTGCTTCGGTGCGGAAGCACCGGCGCACGCCGCACGCCGATACTGTCTCTCCCCGCACTGACGTGCGGGGCTCTGTATCCCTCCATGCCCCCAGGCCTCCAAGCCCTCCCCGAGCTGAAGCTCGGGGCTCGCCGGTTGCAAGAAGAAACGCTTATTCTTGCTCCGGAGCGGCAGCTCCGGCGAGCCGCGTGCGTGAGCACGCGGTTGCTCAAAGCGGCACAGCGGTTGTCCTGGTTCAAGGTAACCGGGAGCTTACGCTCCCGGCTCGCTGTGATTTGTTTTCTTGCACTGGTGCGGAAGCACCGCCGCAAGACCCAAGACCCAAGACCCACGACCCAAGACGGCGCAAGCCGCACGCCGATTACCGCAGCAGCGGAGCGAACACCCCTTGCAGGGCGTCGGCCATGCGCAGCATGCCCAGGTCGTTGGGGTGGGAGCCGTCGGTGGTGGCCTCGCCGTCGCTGCCCAGGAGCTGTTCAGCAGGGACGTAGTGCAGCCCCTTGACGCCCCTCTTCACCAGCTCCTGGTACTTCTGGCGAAACGCGCGGTGGTTGCCCTGGTTGCGTCGGCGCCTGGCGGTGACCAGCACCCCGTCGGCATAGAAGCGATCCTCGACCAGCACGATGGGCACGTTGGGCCGGTGCTTGCGCAAGCGGAGCACGAAGGGCACGGTGCGTTTTTCCACTTCCTCGGGCCGGAGGTTGGGCAGGCAATCGATGCCATAGACGGCCGCCTCGAGCTGGCCCAGCAGATCGGCCAACTCCAGCTCCAGCCGCCCGTTGCCCGAAAAACCCAAGTTCACCACCGGGCAGCCGAGCCGGCGGCCCAGGATGGCCGGAAAGGCCATGCCGGGGCGGCTGGCGCAGGCTCCGTGGGCGATCGAGGTGCCGTAATACACCAGCAGCCCCTTGCGGCGCGGGGGGATGGGACGAAACACGGCCCCTTGCGGCACGCCGATCTCCAGCTTCTCCACCCCGTTGTAAAGCGGCAGATAGACCACAAAGCGGCGTGGCTCGGGGGCCGGGTCCAGCCCCGTGGCCAGCGCCCCTTGCACCTGCTGGCCCCGGGGACGGGAAATCCCCAGCCAGTGCCAGCCGCGGCGGGGCAAGTGCACGTAGAGGTCCAGCCCGCTTACGCCCGTGGCGGGCATGTGGTACATGGCCAGCCGGGGCGAAAGCAGCCGGTAGCGGGCGTAGATGGCCGTGGCATCGGTGGCAAAGTGGACGCACATGCCGGCGCTGTGCCGGGAGAGGTTCCACACGGCCGGGCGCACCTGCCTTCGGGCCTGGGCCGGCAGGCGGTCGTAGTAGCGGAGCGTCTGCTCCCAGCCGCGCCCCTCCACCCCCCAGTGCTCCACGTCGTACCAGGCGATGCCTTTTTCCACTTGGGGTTCGACCTGGGGGGCAGCCTCTGTGGCCGGGGCCTTCCGGGCGGCAGCTCCTGCCAGTACGAGCGAGGCGGCTCCTGCTTGCATCACTTGGCGGCGGCTTGCGGCAAAGCGGCTCATGGTGGGTCCTTTCCGATTTGGCAAACTGGGTCGAAGGCGCAAAAACACGTGCCATCATAATGGCCCCCAAGGCCGAAAACGAGCACCCTGCGGCATTTCCCCCCGCTGCTAGCATCCCGGTGCTGCTCTAGGCTCAAGGGGACCGTTTTGGCATATTCGCAGCAGGCGCCGGTGGCATTGGATGGCTGGGGATTGGCGGATTTGCTGCCTGCGGCGGCAGGTTCGGTTATCCGGGGGTGCGGCTTTCGCTTGCGGCCGTTTGAGCCAAGGAGGGCGGCCATGAAGCTCAGCGTGCTGATCCCGTTCCGCAGGGCCGACGCGGCACTGCGGCAGCAGCTTGTCCGCCTGGAACGCGAACTGTTGCCCCAGCATGTCCCCTGCGAGCTGGTCCTGGTGGCCGAGGGGCCAGGGGGCCATTTGCCGCACTGGCTGTTTGCCGCCACAAGCGAAGAAGTTGGTCCGAAGCGGCAGGTGGTGCGCCTGCGTCGCCCCCAGGGACCGGCGGCGGCCGTGGCCGCGGCGATTCTGGCCGCCCGGGGCGAGCTGCTGGTGCTGGTGGCCCCCGGGGCTGCTTATCCCCCTTCGCTGGTCGAGGAGCTGCTGAACCACCTGGTGCGGGCCGACCTGGTTTGGGCTCGTCGGCGTCGGCGGGGCTGGCGGCGGCTGGGGGCTGCTCTGCGGGCGGCTCCCAGCCGGTTGGTGCTTGGTCCGCTGGTGCGTGATCCGGAGTGCCTGCTTTGGGCCGCCCGGGCCGAAGTGTTCCAAGGGCTGGAGCAGGCCCTGGCCTTTGTGCCCGTTTTGCCCTGGTGGGTGGCGGCACAAGGATACCGCGTGACCCAAGTGACCATCTCCCCGCAAGGCCCCCAACGCTACCGGGTGCCTGTCCCCTGGCCCTGGCAACTGCTGGCCGCCCGGACGCTATTGCGACGCAGCGAGCCGGTGCAGTGGGAGCGGGTTGCTTCCCCCGCCGCAAATACCCAGGCGTTGCATCATCCCGATCCTTCCACCGAAAGAAATAAGGCCGCATGAACGCTTCGCCTTTGCCTGCTGGTGCCGGCGGCAAGCCGCTGCACGTGTTTTTCAGCGCCGGGGAACCAAGCGGCGATGAGCACGCCGCGGCCCTGCTGGACCAACTGCGGCGGCAGCACCCGCGGTTGCAGGCCAGTGGGCTGGGCGGCCCGCACCTGGCCCAAGCCGGCTGCCGGCTACTGGCCGACATGACCCAACTGGCCGTGATGTGGTTTGCCCGGGCGCTGTGGCACTTGCCACGGTTTTATCGCTTGTTCCGGCAGGCCCGTGCCCACCTGCAAGCCCAAAGGCCCGATGCCGTGGTGCTGGTGGATTACCCGGGTTTCAACTGGCACGTGGCCCGGGCGGCCCACCAACTGGGTATCCCCACCTTTTACTATTGCCCGCCGCAGGTGTGGGGCTGGGCGCAGTGGCGGGTGCGAAAGATGCGGCGCTTTGTGGATCATGTGCTTTGCTGCCTGCCGTTTGAGCAGCAGTGGTACGCCCGGCACGGCTGCCGTGCGGTGTGGATCGGGCATCCGTACTTCGACCACGTGGCCGGTGCCCAGGCGGACCAGCAGTTGGTGGATCAGCTCCAGCGGTCCGGCCCCGTGGTGGCCCTGCTGCCCGGCTCCCGTCTCCAGGAGGTAAAGCAAAACCTGCCCTGGCTGCTGGATGCGGCCGGGTACATCCGCCAGCGGTGCCCCCGGGTGCATCTGGTGGCCGCCGCCTACGGGCCGCCGCATGCGGAGTTGATCGAACAGGCCACGTGCCGGCGCCCTGGCTTGCCTGTTACGGTGGTCACAGGCGACACGCTCAGTGTGATCCGCGCGGCTCGGGCGGCCCTGGCCGTCTCCGGTTCGGTTTCGCTGGAGCTGCTTTCTTGCCAGGTGCCCACGGTCATTTTCTACCGCGTCTCTCGCCTGGCCTGGCACGTGCAACACCGCATGAAGCGCGTGCGGTACATTACGCTGGTGAACCTGCTGGCCAGTCGGGAGCCATTTTTGCAGGCCCCCTTCACCTACGACCCGGAAGCCCCCGGGGCCGAAGAGGTGCCGTTTCCGGAGTATCTCACCTGGCGCAACCCTGCCCAAGGTGCGGCTCGGCGCGTGGTGCACTGGCTGCAAGACGAAGCGGAGTACCGCCGGCGTGTGGACTGGCTGGCCCGGCTCAAAGAGCAGTACGGCCGCACTGGGGCTTGCCGCCGGGCGGCGGAGTACATTTTGCAGGCTCTGTTGGCGGAGGATTCTTCTTGCGGCAGCAGACCTGCGGCCGCTTGAGGTGCCCTCCCCCCGCTGACGCTGGCGGCTCGCCAACCACGTGCTGACGCACGCGGCTCGCCGATACATGAGAACTCGCGTTTGTTCTTGCCGTGGAGCGGAAGCTCCAGCGCAACGGCGCACCGCGCAAGCCGCAAGCCGATTATGTTTCTCCCCCCGCTGACGCGGGGGGCTCCTCTTCGCCGACGGAAGTCAGCGGCTTGCCGGTTCTCTGCCAGCTGAAGCTGGGTACGTGTTTAGCCAGCTAGCATGGGGATGCCAGATGTGGTGCTTCCGCACCTAGCAGGAACAGAACGCGTTTGTGGAAAACAACGCGCACGGTGAACCTGCGGCTCACCAGGAGGTTCGCCCTCCCGGAGCTTCCGCTCCGATGCAAGAACAGACGCCGATTGGCGCAACTGGGAGGGCGAGGTCACGGCCGAGCCGCTGGAGTGGAAAAGAGTATTGGTTTTGTTGGGCGCTTTCTCACAAGGGAGCTCCTCCAGCACAAACACAATAATCATTGATAGCACGCTAAACACGTACCACGCACGCGGCTCGCCGATACGTGAGAACTCGCGTTTGTTCTTGCCGTGGAGCGGAAGCTCCAGCGCAACGGCGCACCGCGCAAGCCGCAAGCCGATACTGCTTCTCCCCCCGCTGACGCGGGGGGCTCTTGTTGGGCAAGTTGAAGCTCTTTCTCGCTCCGGTGCGGCAGCACCTGCCCAAGACCCAAGACCCAGGACCCAAGACCCACGACCCCTCACCGGCGTTTTGTCTGGACCGCCTGCGGCAGAAGCGGTACAATCGGCCAATGGATCAATGGCTGTGGATGCCTTCTGACACTCCGGCGTCCACATCCTGTGGTTTGGGTGCCCAGCAAACATTTCTCCAGGGAGGAATGAACGATGCGAGCCATTGGATTGACCGGTCTTTTGCTCTCGGTGCTGCTGGTGCCAAGCGCCTGGGGCGAGCTCAGCGGCGAGTATTTCGAGATTCGCACCTGTGATATCTACACCGGGCCTTGTTTCGCCAATGCCGAGGTGGGCCTGACGGGCAAAGACGCCCTGCTGGCTTGGAGCATCGAAAAGGGCTCTTACCAGGGGGTGAACCTGGCCGGGCTGAAGGTCATTGCCGTGATCTCCGCCTCCGACACCCTGGGCTACGGCGGCGGGGTGGTGGTCAATCCGGAGCCGATCCGTTCGGTGATCCTGGTGGATGCCCAGGCCACGCCCCGGCAGCGGCAGGCCCTGGTGGCGATGGTGCGTGCCCGGGCCGGTCGCGTGCTGGGCGAAGTGGTGCGCGTGATGCAAGTGCCCATCGAGATGAAACTGGACCACGTGGAGATGGTGGCCTATGTGAAAGCCGGGCGCATGGTCCACGCTCTCACCCGCAAGCTCTGCGATGCCGACCATGTATGCACCAACGAGGTGATCTTCTACCCGCCGCTTGCCCCGGTGGATAACGCCGCTCCGGCGGTGGTGGTCAGCGGCGGTTATCGCGGCCGGGGCCTGGGCGTGCAGTGGGAACTCAACGGCAGCCGCAGCGCGTTTTTGGCCACGTTCCAGTACGAATAACGGTGCCATTGCAGGGAATGGATAACCCTTCCTTGTCTTTGCCGCGCTGGATGCCCTAGCCCAGCGCGGCGTTTTTGTTTGCCGGGTGGGGGCCGACAAAATAAAATCGCAGCCAGAAACGTAACCGTCCCTCCGCGTTCCCGCCTGCCGAGGAGTCCCGCCGATGAAACGCTGCTGGTTCTTAATGCTGCTGGCCGTTGCCGCTTTGGTTCCGCAACGCGCCGCCCAGGCACAATCCCGGGAGGAAGCCCCGCGGATGCTGTTCGTGACGCAAAGTGCCGGGTTTCGCCATCGGGCCGTCACTCGCCGCGGCGGGCAACTGGCCCCGGCCGAACAGGTGATGCAACAACTGGCCGTCTCCAGCAACTTGTTCCGCGTGGACTGCACCCAGGACGTGCAGCGGGACTTCACCAAGGAAAACCTGGCCAACTACCGCCTGGTGATGTTCTACACCACCGGCAAGCTCCCCATCCCCCAAGAGACCCTCGATTGGTTCCTCAACGTGTGGCTCAAGCAGCAAGGCAACGGGTTTCTGGGCGTGCACTCGGCCACCGATACGTTCAAGAACTACCGGCCCTACTGGGACATGATCGGCGGCACCTTCAACGGCCACCCGTGGAACGCCAACTCCCGGGTGACGATCACCGTCCATGAGCCGAACCACCCGATCTGCCGGCCCTGGGGGCGGGAGTTCCAGATCACCGACGAAATCTACCGCTTCCGCAACTGGCAGCCGGAAAAGGTGCGCGTGCTGATGAGCCTCAACATGGCCAAAACCCAGCTCAAAGCGCCCTATCACGTGCCGGTGGCCTGGGTCAAGCAGTACGGCAAGGGGCGGGTGGCCTACATCAGCCTGGGCCACCGCGTGGATGTGTGGCACAATCCCAAATACCAGAAGGCGCTGTTGGGTGCGGTGCGGTGGCTGCTGGGGCTGGAAGAGGCCCCGGCCAAGCCCAACCCGGAGCTCTCGGCCGCCGAGGAACAAAAAGCCAAGGCCGCCTACGAGCAGTCCAAGCAGAAGAAGTAACACGGGCGGTGAGGGCCAGCGCCGAGCTTCAGCTCGGGGAGGGCCTGGAGGGCGTGGCGAGCCGCCGGCGTCAGCCGGCGGTTAGAGAGCGAGCCGGGAGCGTAAGCTCCCGGAGGAGCGTGCGCACGTCAGTGCGGGGGGCTTGGGTCCTGGGTCTCGGGTCTTGGGCAGGTGCTGCCGCACCGGAGCGAGAAAGAGCTTCAACTTGCCCAACAAGAGCCCCCCGCGTCAGCGGGGGGAGGAGCAGTATCGGCTTGCGGCTTGCGCCGTGCGCCGTTGCGCTGGAGCTTCCGCTCCACGGCAAGAACAAACGCGAGTTCTCACGTATCGGCGAGCCGCGTGCGTCAGCACGCGGTTGGCGAGCCCCGGGCTTCGTACGTGTTTAGCGTGCCAGCATAAGACGAAGCGCCCCAGAGCAAAAGCAAGCCGAAGGCTTGCCAGCCTTGTAGCCGGTGGTCGGAGCGGAGCGGAGACCACCGGAAAGCGACGGCCTTTCTCTCACCCAGCACCCCGACAGGGGTGCCAGAAACCAACGGATCGTTCCTC
>Ga0256839_1005389_pt1 | contig 11849 bp, 10 predicted proteins | sample 354166metaG_FD_185968 | JGI IMG/M metagenome (GOLD analysis project Ga0256839, IMG submission 185968) | Hydrothermal vent microbial communities from Mid Atlantic Ridge, Atlantic Ocean - 354-166 | ecosystem: Environmental > Aquatic > Marine > Hydrothermal vents | place: Atlantic Ocean: Mid...
ATACGCGCTGCCCGCCTATTACGTGATCGCGCCGGCCGAGGCCTCTTCCAACCTCGCCCGCTACGACGGGGTGCGCTATGGCCATCGCGCCAGGCTGGCCGAGGGCGACGGCATCACCGAGATGTATGAAAAGACCCGCGCCGAGGGGTTCGGCGCCGAGGTCAAGCGCCGCGTGATGATCGGCACCTATGTGCTTTCGGCCGGGTTCTACGATGCCTACTACAACCGTGCCCGCAAGGTGCGCGCCCTGATCAAGAAGGATTTCGAGGATGTCTTCGCCGAAGGGGTGGATGCGATCCTCACTCCGGCCACTCCGTCGGCCGCCTTCGGGCTGGGCGAGATGGCCGATGCCGATCCGGTGCAGATGTATCTCAACGATGTCTTCACCGTGACCGTGAACCTGGCCGGGCTGCCGGGGATCTCGGTGCCGGCGGGGCTTGACGCCCGGGGGTTGCCGCTGGGGCTGCAGCTGATCGGCCGGCCCTGGGAAGAGGGCGATCTGCTGAATGTCGCCCAGGCGCTCGAGGCCGCCGCGGGCTTTGTTTCCAGGCCCGAAAAATGGTGGTAAGAACCCGTCGAACCGGTGATGCGGGGATGAAAGCGATGCGGTTTCTGATTCCGATGGCTCTGCCGCTTGCGCTGGCAGCCTGCGAGGTGACGGTGCCCGATTCCGCTGCCGGCGTGGGTTTTGACGGCTACCTCTCCCAGCCGCAAGGGCAGCCTGTCGCACCGCTGGTGCCGCGCGGCGTGATCTCCGACGAGAGCGTGGCGACGAGCACGGTGCCCGCCGACGATCCCGCCGTTGCGGAAGGGGCGCGTGATGCGCGGGCAGAGGCTCCAGCCGTTGACCTGGACAACCCGGGGATTTCCGACGAGCAGGATTTTTCCGCGGTGAGCGAGCGCGAAACCATCGAGAGCGACCGGGCGCGCATCGAGGCTCAGCGCCAGGCCTACCAGTTCATCGAGCCTGTCGACCTGCCGCCTCGTCCCGATGGCGTCGGCCCGCTGGTGGTGCAGTTTGCACTTTCGACCACCAACAAGGTGGGTGAGCCGCTTTATCCGCGCCCCAGCGTGCAGATCACAGGTCGGTTTGAGCGCAACTGCGCCAAATATGCCTCTTCCGATCTTGCACAGGAGGCCTTCCTCAGGGCCGGAGGGCCGGAAAGGGACCGCTACGGGATCGATCCGGACGGTGATGGCTTCGCCTGCTATTGGGATCCGATGCCGTTCCGGCTGGCGGTGCAGGCCGGCAACTCCGGGCAATAGATGGCGTTGACCACACGCGCGCCGATCCCTACATCGGAAGGGCGCGGATGGCCGGATGGCCGCGGGCGGCAACGCCCGAGGAAAGTCCGGACTCCATGAAGCACTGGCGCCGGGTAACGCCCGGCCGGGGCAACCCGAGGGAAAGCGCCACAGAAAACAGACGGCCCTTGCTTGCGCGGGTCACGGTGAAAAGGTGCGGTAAGAGCGCACCGCGCCCCTGGCAACAGGGGTGGCATGGCAAGCCCCGCCAGGAGCAATGCCGAATAGGGACCTCACGGGGCCATGTGTGCCCCAGGGCCGCTTCAGCCCGGAGGTTCGGGTAGGCAGCTCAAGCCCGCCGGTGACGGCGGGCTCAGATGAATGGCCATCCAGAGGGGGCAACCCCTTGGACAGAATCCGGCTTACAGGCCATCCGCGCATGTTTCCCGAAGCGGGGCAGGGGGCTGTCCGCCCCCTCTGGGCCTGTGGCCCATTCACCCCCGAGAGTATTTCCGGACAGAAGAAACGGGCTTCATATTGCCCGAAATACTCCCGCCGGGGGCATCCGGAGCCTGCGGCGGGATGCCTGGTCAGGAGATGTAGTGCAGCCGGTCGAACCGGGCCCGCAGTGCCGCAGTTTCGGGTGCGAGGCTGGCCGGATCATTGGATGACAGGGCGCGCGTGAAGAGATCGGCGATCTCCCCCACATCACTTTCGGTGACCCCGATGCGCACCAGTTCCGGCGTGCCGATGCGCAGGCCGTTGAGGTCGCCCTCTACGGGGGCGATCGGCAGGCCGATGCCACAGGCCAGAAAGCCCGCCTGGCGCAGTTTTTTCGCCGCCGCCTGACCGCCGCCGAATGCCGCGGCCTCCAGCGCGAACTGGTGCGAGTTCGTAAATCCGCGCTCGCGGGCGAAGACGGGCAGGCCATGGGCCTGAAGCGCTTCGGCCAGGGCGCGGGCCACGGAGATTATCCGCCTCCCCAAATCCCTTACAAAATTCGGGGCGTCTGGTCGCTCACAAAACATTCATACCCCCTCCTTGTGTTGTATCCGGGCCGGCGGCAGGCCGTACCCGTTTGCGATGGGCAGAACATGAGGCCTGCAATTGGGGCGATAAACGTCCCTGCTGGCGAATGATTTTCGCCATGATATGGACAATCATGGATGTCATTGATGGTATGAGAACCTTCGTTTCGGTGGTGGAGACCGGCTCTTTCACCGCCGCGGCCGATCGGCTGGGCATTTCCCGCAAGCTCGTCAGCAAGTATGTCGCGCAGCTCGAAAACAGGCTCGGTACCCGGTTGCTGCACCGCACCACCCGCACCCTCGGCCTGACGGATGCCGGGCGGGCCTACTATTCCCGCTGCGCCAGCCTGATCGAGGCCTTCGACGAGCTGGAATGTTCGGTCCAGTCGCTGGGCGAGAGCCTGAGGGGCACCCTGCGGCTGGCCGCGCCCGCGACTTTCGGAGAGCTCTACCTGCTACCCATCCTGCCCGCCTTCCGCCGCGACCACCCCGATCTGATCATCGACCTCCAGCCAAGCGATCGCTTCATCGATCTGGCCGGCGAAGGGATCGATCTGGCCCTGCGCATCGGGAACCTGCCGGATTCGGGCCTGATCGCGCGCAAGCTGGCCAGGACCGAGCTCTGGGCGGTGGCCTCGCCCGCTTATCTGGCCGCCAATCCGCTGCCACGCAGCCCGTCAGATCTGCGCATGCACCACTGCATCTGCGATACCAACATGCGCACGGGTGGCGCATGGCCGTTCGTGCAGGGCGGGCAGGTGCGGAAAATCGCCGTGAAGGGGAAATACATGGTCAACAGCGCGCGGGCGGTGCGTGATCTTGCCCTGGCGGGCGAAGGGATCGGGCTGTGCCCCGATTATGTGGTTGCCCCCGATGTCGTGTCCGGGCGGCTGCGGCGCCTGCTGGCGGATCACGACTCGCAGTCGCTCGACATCCATGCGGTATTCCTCGATGCCCGGCACATGCCCCCGAAGGTGCGCTTGTTTCTGGATTTTCTGGTCTGGAAATTCGGCCGGCACCGCAGATGGGAGGACTGGTGGGAAGGGCAGGGACGCGGCTGAGGCGGGCTGGCGGAGGTGCGGCGCTTTGCGCTTGCACACGTGTGCAGTGATGCCTACTGTCCCGCGGGCAGAGTTCGGCCGGCAGCCGCGGCGCTGGAAAGGAAGGGCAAATGACGACATCGGATGAGCTGCAGCGGCGCTGCGAGGTGGCGAGGGATCTGGCCAGGCGGGTGGGCCGGCAGGCCCTGCAGTGGCGGCAGGACCGGCAAGAAGCGGGGGCAGAGGCCCGGCTGAAGGGGCCGCAGGATTTCGTGACCGCCGCCGATGGCGAGGCCGAGGAAATGCTGCGCCGCGAACTGTCTTCGGCCTTCCCGCATGACGGTTTTCTGGGCGAGGAAAGCGGCGGCGGGCAGGGGGCGGCCGGCACCTGGGTGGTGGACCCCATCGACGGCACCGCCAATTTCATGCGCGCCCTGCCGGAATGGGCGGTTTCCCTGGCCCATGTCGAGGGCGGGCGGGTGCGCCTGGGCGTGGTGTATGACGCGCCCCACGACAAGGTTTACTGGGCCGCTGAGGGGCAGGGGGCCTTCGTGGAGGACACCCCCCTGCGTGCAGTTCGCCGTGTCGAGACGAGCCGGGCGCTGGTCATGCTGGGGCGGTCGAACCGGACCAGCCTGGCTGGCTACATCGACGTGATCCAGGCCCTGCAGGCGCATGGGGCCGAGCATCGCCGTTTTGGCGCGGCGGCCATGGGGCTGGTGCGGGTGGCGGAAGGGTCGGTGGATGCCTTTTTCGAGGCGTCCCTGAACTGCTGGGACGCGCTGGCCGGGCTGCTGATTGCGGCCGAGGCGGGGGCCGTGGCACTGGCCCCCCCCTTGCAGGGCTTCCTGGCCGCACCCGGCCCGGTTCTGGCCGGCGCGCCCGAGATCGTGACCCTGCTGTCAGGTTGTGTGCCCGAACAGCTGGCCGGGGCAGAGCGCATGGGCTGAGGTGGGTTTTGCCGCCGGTGACGGAGGATGGCCGGCCTCAGGCGGAATCGCGCTGCACCAGATGGACATCCACCTTGCGGGTGCGTGGGGCAAGCTCTGGGTTTTCCATCCGGTCGCACAGCAGATCGACGGTGACGCGGGCGAAATCGGTAACCGACTGGCGGATTGTCGTCAGCCGGGCGAAGTTCCAGCTGGCCTGCGGGATGTCGTCATAGCCTATCACGCCCAGCTGGCGCGGTATCTCCACCCCGTAGCGGGTGCGCAGTGTATCCACAAGCCCCAGCGCGACCGTGTCCGAGGGGCAGAAGACGCCGGGGTTGTCCTCCAGCATTTCGGCCACCGAAGTGGCGGCTTCGGCCCCGCCGGCGTATTCGTCCTGGCCCACGCTGATGATCTGGGCCTTGATGCCTTCCTGGGCCGTGCGTTCGGCAAAGGCGGAAACCCTGACCTGCCCGGAATAGCCCAGAGAATCCTGCCGCACGGCGATGAAGCTTTGCCGCCCTGCCTCCATCAGCGCCTCGGCGGCCAGTTGGCCGCCCTTGACGTCGTCGCCGTTGATGCGGTCGACGAAGGGCAGATCGTCGGCGCGGTCCACCAGCACCAGCGGCACGCCCATGCGGGCGCATTCAGCGCAGATTTCGGCCGGAGGCGCGTCGGAGGTTATGACCACCCCGGACACCCGGTAGTTGAGCAGGATGGACAGCAGCTGTTCGACGTTGTTTTCCTCGTCGATGCAGAACAGCATCGGCCGGAAGCCCTTGCGTACCAGGTGTTTGGCCAGAGCGTCGATCTGCTGGGCGCGGTAGGGGTTGTCCATCCGCGAGGCGATCATGCCCACCAGATCGGTTCGCTGTTTGTTCAGGCCGCGGGCCACCAGATTGACCCGGTAGCCAAGCTCCTCTGCCGCCTTGAGGATTTTCAGCCGGGTGGATTCCGAAACGCTGGCCCCGGGTGTGAAGGCCCGCGATACCGCAGAGCGCGAAACATTGGCCCGGCGGGCCACGTCAAGGGCCGTGACCGGGGATGTTCTTGTTGGCGGTACCTTGTTCATCTGCTCTCGTCATGGCACGGAAATGCCTGCGCACTTCGGGATAGGACGCAACGATCTTGAAGCGTTCCGGATAATCTAGATTCACCATGTCGGGCCGGTATTGCAAGTAGGATTCCAGATCCTCCCAATCGGCACGGGTGCTGAAGATCATCGAACGCACCCCCAGATCGCGGCATTGCGCCACTTCCGAAAGATCATCCCTGGTGACGTCGAACTCAACGATCTGGGCATTGTAATCGGCCACCGTCTCGGCCACGGAGGGATACATCCAGCGGGTGGCCATCAGCACGATCTCGGGCGACTGGCGCCGCATCCAGCGCAGCAGGTCGGTATCATAGCTCCAGAAGAAGCAGCGTTCCAGCATGCCGGCGCGGCGCACCGTCTCGATCAGCCGGTTGCCGTCGGTGTGCTTGAGTTCCACATAAAGCCCCGCCGAGCGGCTGCGCGCCAGCGCCAGGTATTCCTCGAAGGTGGGCACCTTCTCGCCGCGCATCCCGTCGCGGAACCAGCCGCCGGCATCGAGGCCGCGCAGGTGGTCGAGGCTCTGCTCGATGACCAGACCCGTGCCGGAGGTGGTGCGCTCCAGGCCGGGGTCGTGCATCACCACCAGCGCCCCGTCATTGGTGGTGCGCACGTCGAGCTCCACGTAATCGAAACGCTGGTCGATACAGATGCGGGCCGCCTCCAGCGTGTTTTCCGGCGCCAGGTTGTTTGCGCCGCGGTGGCAGACGATCTCGACCGGATGCTCGGGATCGGGGCGGTAGGGCTTGAGCATCTCGGGCCGGTCCGAGCAGATCCCCATCACCGGCTTGTCCAGGATGTCCTCGACGACCTCGGGGCGGTCCTCGTCCCACAGGATGATCTGGTAACCGGCCAGATCGTGCATCAGCGTATCGGTCAGCAGCCTGCCCGGCGTGCCGGAGGCCTTGCGCCAGCAGATGTGCACGATGTCGGGCCGGGCGGCCTGCGCATGGGCGCGCGGATCGGCCCCGGCCGGCACCAGCACGGCCAGCGGCCAGTCGCAGCCCCGGTCGCGCAGCGCACCGATCCATTCCGGTACGAAGGAGGCCAGTGCGGCAAAGCGGAACTGCGCCTCCTGCAGGATGCGCCAGGCCTCCGGCCCTGCGCCCTCGTCCTTGATCTCGATATAGAGCCCGCAGCCGCAGGCGCGCGCCAGATCGATCACCTGCTCCAGGCGCATCAGGCGCTGCCCCTCGGGCAGCTCCAGCGCGGCCAGCGCCTGCCACGGGGTTTGCGAGATGCGCACGCCCCGGCCGGCCTGGCGGGTGAGGTCGTCGTCATGGGAAACCACGCAGACCCCGTCTGCGGAAAGGCGCAGGTCCAGTTCCCACATCTCGGCACACAGATCGGCGGCGATGCGGAAGGATTTTTCCGTGTTCTCGGGGGCATAGGCGCAGGCGCCCCGGTGCGCGATGGCCAGCGGATGCCCGGTGAGCAGGGTCTCGGGCCAGCCGAAACGGCGCAGCCATTCTGAGGTCAGGGTCAAATCTTCAATCCGTTCTCGTCGAATACCAAGATCTTTTCGTGGTCGATTCCCCAGCGCACCTCGTCGCCGATGCGAACGGCGTCGTTGGCGCGCTGGATGGAGCGGATGACAGAACCGTCCGGCAGTTCCACGTCGAACAGCGTCTCGCGGCCCTGGATCTCGATGAAGGAGATGCGCCCCGGAATCGCGATGCCGCCCTCGGGCTGGAAATGCTCGGGGCGGATGCCCAGCCGGACGGCGCGCCCGCCGTGGCTGGCGGCGATCTCCGGGCGCAACGGGATGCGGGTGCCGGTGGCAGGCTCCACGAAGGCGTCGCCCTCGATCCGGCCCGCGAGGAAGGAAATGGGCGGGCTGCCCAGAAAGCTGGCGACGTAATCGGAGACGGGATTTTCGTACATCTCCCTGGGCTCGGCGATCTGCAGGATCTTGCCCGCGTCCATGATCGCGATGCGGTCGGCCATGGACATGGCCTCAACCTGATCGTGGGTGACAAGCACGGCGGTGATCCCGGTTTCCTTCTGGATGCGGCGGATCTCCGAGCGCATCTCGAGGCGCAGCGCCGCGTCGAGGTTGGCCAGCGGCTCATCAAGCAGCAGCACCGAGGGCCGGCGGATCAGGGCGCGCGCCAGTGCCACCCGTTGCTGCTGGCCGCCAGAGAGTTCTCCGGGGCGGCGCTGGAGGAGCTCCTCAATATGCACCATTTCGGCTATCTCGCCCACCTTGCGGGCGATCTGCTCCTTCGGCTCCTTGCGCAGCTTGAGGGGGAAGCCGATGTTCTGCTCCACCGTCATGTGCGGATAGAGCGCAAACGACTGGAACACCACGCCCACGTTGCGCTCCTGCGAGGTGGTTCGGGTGACGTCGCGGTCGCCGAACAGGATGCGCCCGCCGTCGATGCGGTGAATGCCGCAGATGGAAAACAGCGTGGTGGACTTGCCGCAGCCCGACCCGCCCAGAAGCGCCAGCATCTCGCCGTCGCGCACCTCCAGGTTCATGCCGTCGATGACGGTCAGGTCACCGAATTTCTTGGTGAAGTTTTCAAGCAGGATGCGCATCAGCCCTTGCTGCCTCCGCTGTAGATATTCATCAGTTTGTTCTGGAAGAAGACGAACAGGACGATCACCGGCAGAACGTAGAAAAGCCCCACCGACTTGAACAGGTTCATGTCAAAGTTGTTGTCGTCGGCGATCAGGGCCGCCAGATAGACGGAAAGCACCTGCACGTCATTGCCCGGCGCCAGGACCAGCGGCAGGATGAATTCCGACCAGCCCGCCAGGAACGAGATGATCCCCAGTGCCAGGATCGCCGGCTTCACCTGCGGCAGCACCAGCATGGTCCAGACCTGAAAGCGCGAGGCCCCGTCCTGGATGCCGGCCATCTCGATTTCCCAGGGCACGGTGTCGTAAAACCCCTTCATGATCCAGATGCCGAAGGGCAGTTCCAGCGAGATCTTGACCAGGATCACCCCGATCAGCGTGTTGTAGAGCCCCAGCATCTGCAGGATCAGGAAGATCGCGATCAGCAGCGTGACCGTGGGGAAGGCGTGCAGCACCAGGATGCCGCCCAGGAAAAAAGATCGTGCCGGCAGTTGCAGGCGGGACAGGGAGTACCCCGCCGCTGAGGAAACTGCCAGCACGATCAGGGTGGTGACCGTTGCGAACAGGAAGGTGTTCCAGGTGGCCAGCCAGATCGATGGACGCCCCGGCAGGGTTTCCTTCAGGAAACGCCAGTGCTCCAGCGTGAACTCGTCGGGGATCACCGCGCCGGGCGGCGTGTTGGTGACGGTGTCCACGAACAGGTAGACATACATCAGGATCAGCGGGGCGGTGAGGATGCCGAGAAACAGCACCATCGGCCATTTTCTGTAATTGCCGCTCATGGGCCGGTGCTCCTATTGCTCGATCTTCGGGGATTCGGTGAGGGCCTTGAAGTTGAACATCCGCAGGTAGACCAGCGACAGCGCCACCCCGATCACCACCAGAACCAGCGACATGGCCGCGCCATAGCCGTATTGCAGCGCTCCGCCGTAGTTGTTGAGCGCCTTCATGTAGGTGGCCAGCGCCCACACCTCGGTGGCCCCGCCGGGGCCGCCGTTGGTGGCCAGCAGGATGTATTCGAAGGAGGTCAGCAGCGAGAGCGTCTGATAGGAGGTGATGAACAGGATCGGCCAGCGCAGCTGCGGCAGGATGATGTGGCGGATCTGCTGCCAGCGGCTGGCCCCGTCGACCTCGGAGGCGTAAAACAGCGGCTGCGGAATCGCCTTGATCGCCGAGGAGAAGATCAGCATCCCCATCGAGGCGCCGACGAAACCGTTGATCAGGATGATGAAGGTCCAGGCGTTGGCGGGCGTGTCCAGCAGCCAGTTGCGCGGGGCAAAGCCCATCGGCTCCAGGATGGTGGCCAGAAAGCCGTTGTCCCAGGCCAGCCATTTCCACATCAGCACGTAAAGCACCGGCGGCGTGATCCGCGGCAGCAGCCAGACCGAGCGGAAGAAGCCCGCCGGCCTGTCGGGCATGTAGTGGGTGGCAATCGCCAGCACCAGCGCGAACCCGGTGTTGAACAGGATCAGCGTGGTGAAGACGTAAAACAGCGTATTGGCCATGGTGCGCCAGGTGTCGGGCAGCTCCACCATCGTCTTGAAGTTCTGCGCGGTGAACACCCAGCCGGTATAGCTGACCTCGGCCAGGGCCTCTTTCTGGGCTTCCGTCAGGGTGATGCCGTAGCCTTCTATGGCGGCCAGCAGCGCTTCGGGGGTGTCGTAGCGCACGTTCACCACCGAACGCTCGAAACCGGCGGCGATCTTCTTGATCTGGCGGATGCCGGCGGGGCGGTTATAGAGCTTCTTGAGCAGTCTCTCGACCTCGCGGCGGCTGCCGAAGCTGGCCCCCAGGTATTTCTCGCGCAGCTCTTCCACGGTTGGCCGCGCGGCCCCGCCCTCCAGCGCCGCCTGCAGCCCCGCTTCGTCAATGACGTAGGATTTGCGCAGCAGCCGCTCGGCCAGTTCCTGTTCGCCGTAGCGTTCCTTCAGTGCCAGCATGGTGGAATCGCTCACCACATAGGCGCCGCCCGAGATACCGGTGGCCGTGCTCATGTTGGTGAAACCGAAGACGGCGGTCAGCACCACCGGGGCGAGAAAGAAGAGAATAACGAATATACCCGCGGGGGCCAGCAGCATCAGGCCCAGGTGTCTGGAATTGCCCATGGTTCCCCCCCTTGGATTTCCACCGGCGCGCCGGGCGCGCCGGTGGGGTCTGCCTGTCTGTTTACCTGATGACGATCTTGTCGCCGAGAGCCGCCTTGAGCTCCTTCTCGGCATCGGCCACCGCCTGTTCGACGGTCTTCTGCCCGGTCCAGGCCGCCTGCAGCCCGCTCATCATCACCTCGAAGTACTGCCCGAAGTTGGGGTTGTTCGGGGCTGCCGTGGCGAAGGGCAGCAGCACTTCGGTGGCTTCGCGGGTCCAGCGGTCATCGGCATAGAGCGAGACCTTCTCTTCCGAGCGGGTGATGCCCAGGTGCGCCGACTTGATGGCGTGCAGGGCGTTGATGCGCGGCTCGGAGGCGATGGTGATCAGCTCGCCGGAGATGACCATTTCGTCCTCGTTGTCCTGGCGGGTGATCATGTAGACCAGCGGGTGGGTCAGCGTGTTGGCCCGGCCGCGCTCATTGCCGCCCGAGGGGATCAGGGTGAAGGTGACGTTCTTGAAGAAGTCCAGCCCGTATTTCCCGGTCCATTCGCTGTACTGCCAGGTGCCGCCGTGCCACATGCCCACCTGGCCCGAGGTCAGCGCGCCGTGCCACTGATCCCAGGGCGTGCCGAGATGGTTCTTGCGGGTCACGCCGAGGTTCACGGCATCGACAAAGAACTGATAGGCGCCCTTCATGGCTTCGCGGTCGAACAGCAGCCGGCCGTCGTCGGTGGCGAACTCACCGCCGTAGCTCATGTAGAACTGCCAGAAATCACCGCCATTGGAAGGCCGCGGCCAGAAGCCCTTGCCCGGCTCGACCAGCCCGGCATCCTGCATCTTCTTGGCGTCTTCCAGCACGTTTTGCAGGGTATATTCGCCTGCACGCACCTTGTCGGCCAGCCCGGCGAGGTCTTCGTCGCTATAGCCGATCGCCTTCATGTAGTCGTTCCAGAAGAAGAACGGCCGCGATTCGGTATCCTGCGGGATGGCCCAGACCTGCCCCTGGTAGGAGGCGATCTCGACCAGGTTCGGGTAGATGTCGTTCAGCGGCCAGGCGTCGAGGTCGACGTAATCCTCCACCGGCACGATGATCCCCGCCTGCGCCCAGGGGGCGATGTCGGTATGGCTGGAGACCACGATGTTGGGCGCGGTGCCCGCCTCGCCGGCCAGGGTGACGGCCTGCTTGTATTCGGACCACTGGGTGAAGGTCTTGCTCTCGATGTTGATCTTCAGATCCTCGCCGCGAATGGCGTATTCGCGCTCCAGGATGTCGGCGGCCATCTTGATGGCATCGATGCGATAGTTCTCGGTGGAACCGGCAATCGCCCAGACGGAGATCGTGACCTCCTGTTGGGCAAGAGCCGTGCCGGCACCTGCCGCCAGCATCGAGCTTGCGGCCAGGGCGGCCAGCGTTTTTCTGCAGTGTCGCATTGTGTCCTGTCTCCCCATGTTGGTTCCTTGTGATCACGCCCTTGGATGGCCGGATCGTTCGGTGGTTTCAGCAATTCATGGATTAATTCATGGATTGCACACGTGTGCAACAATTTTGTTGCAGTAAAAACTCCAGAAGTTTCAAACGACTGCAAGGAGGATCGCAGCGGGGTCAGGAAATGACCCGCTGCCGCGCGTCATCCGCGGCCCGGTCCGCGGCGGCCTGGCGGTGGGCCGATTCGCACCTCCCGCTGCCGGGCCGGCAGGCCCGCTGCATGCGATTTGCTCGCCGGATGCGGCGGTGCAGCATTGCCCGTGATCCACCCCCGGCGCGTTCAGCGTGGCAGGATGACCAGCACCCGCAGCCCGCCGCCGGGGCGGTTGCGCAGCATTATGTCGCCGCCATGTGCAC
>Ga0256839_1005390_pt1 | contig 11848 bp, 9 predicted proteins | sample 354166metaG_FD_185968 | JGI IMG/M metagenome (GOLD analysis project Ga0256839, IMG submission 185968) | Hydrothermal vent microbial communities from Mid Atlantic Ridge, Atlantic Ocean - 354-166 | ecosystem: Environmental > Aquatic > Marine > Hydrothermal vents | place: Atlantic Ocean: Mid...
CCTGGGTCAGACCGGCCGGGGCGACGTGGTCTATTGCGATCCGCCCTACGTGCCCCTGTCGCTCTCGGCCAGTTTCACCACCTACAGCCGCGGCGGCTTCGACCTGGATCAGCAGCGCCTGCTGGCCCGCCTGGCCGCCGAGACGGCCGAGCGCGGGGTGCCGGTGCTGATCTCCAACCACGACACCCCCTTCACCCGCGAGGCCTATGCCGCCGCCCGCAGCCTGGACGCCTTTGCCGTCCATCGCTCCATCAGCTGCAACATCGCCCGCCGGGAAGCCGCCGGCGAACTGCTGGCCTTGTTCGCCTGATTGCCAGCCGTGACCGGGATGCCGCCCGCGCGGGCCGGTGTCCGGCTGCCGAAGCCCCGCCGCCGTGCGGCATGGCGGGGTAAAGTTCCCTCTCCCTTCTGCCGATACAGGCCACCATGGCAACGGGATTCGGTTTTGCAAGGTGGGCCGGGCATGAATGACATGACGCCGCGCCCGGTGCTGGGCACCATCCTGGTGGTGGAGCGGGATCCCCACACCGCCGGCCTGCTGGAATACCTGCTGCGCCGGGAAGGCTACGAAGTGCTGGCGGTCACCGACAACGGCGCGGCCCGCCGCCTGCTGGGCCGCCTGGACATGCCCGTAATGGTCTTCCTGGATCTGGAACTGTCGAAGGAAGACGGTTTCGGGCTGCTGCAGGCCATCCGCCACCGCCCCGGCTGGCAGGGCACCCCGGTATTGATGCTGGTGGAGCCCCACACCATCAGCGAAGTCTCCCCCGCCCTCTCCGCCGGCGCCAGCGACTACATCGTGCAGCCCTTTCATCACGCCGAACTGCTGGGGCAGATCCATCGATACACGATTAACCTGTAACGCGTTCGTTTCCCAAAAAACATCCAACGCAAAGACGCGAAGGCGCAAAATCCAATGTAGGCCGGCTCAAGCGCAGCGGAGCCGGCAAAAACCCGGCATCCCGAAATGTCGGCTTCGCTGCGCTTGAGCCGACCTACGGGTTTCTACCCGATTTACCCGGGATGTCCCTGCATGCATCCGTCGTTGTCTGAACGATAACCCCCTTCGCGTTCTTTGCGCCTTCGTGCCTTTGCGTTGAAAACGATGCCGCCTCAAATCTCGCTGTCCGGCGGCACCACCTTGAGCACTTCCTCGACGGTGGTCTGGCCCATGGCGATCTTGCGGGCGCCGGCGATGCGCAACTGGGTCATGCCTTCGGCGAGGGCGGCGCGGCGGATGGCGGCCGCGTCGCTGTCGGGGCCGATCTTCTCGCGCAGGGCCGGCGTCATACGCAGGATCTCGTAGATCCCGCTGCGGCCCAGATAGCCGGTGTGCCGGCATTCCTCGCAGCCCACCGGCTGGTAGAAACGGGCCGCGCCGCTGAGCTTCCAGGGATGGGTGAGCGCCGCCCACACGTCGGGCGCCACCTCGCCCGGCTGCTTGCAGTGGGGGCAGAGGTTGCGGGTCAACCGCTGGGCCATCACCCCCAGCAGGGTGGCGTTGATGAGGTAGGCGGGAATACCGATCTCGCGCAGGCGGGGAATGGCCGCCGCCGAATCGTTGGTGTGCAGGGTGGAAAGCACCAGGTGGCCGGTGAGGGCCGCCTGGATGGCCATCTCGGCCGTCTCCCGGTCGCGGATCTCGCCGACCATGATGATGTCCGGATCCTGGCGCAGCAGGGTGCGGATCCCGGTGGCGAAGTCCACCCCGATGTTGTGCTGCACCTGCATCTGGTTGAAGTCGTCCACCACCATTTCGATGGGATCTTCCACGGTGCACACGTTCACCTCGGGACGGGCGAGCTGGCGCAGGGTGGAATAGAGGGTGGTGGTCTTGCCCGAGCCGGTGGGGCCGGTCACCAGCACGATGCCATGGGGCTGGGTGACCATCTGGTTCCAGGCGGCGATGTCGCGGCCGCCGAAGCCCAGGGCGGCGAAATCCTTCACCAGCACTTCCGGATTGAAGATCCGCAGCACCAGCTTCTCGCCGAAGGCGGTGGGCATGGTGGACAGGCGCAGCTCGATCTCGTCGCCGTTCTGGGTCTTGGTCTTGATCCGCCCGTCCTGGGGGCGGCGCTTTTCCACCACGTCCATGCGGCCCAGCACCTTGATGCGGCTGGTCACCGCCGACATCACCGGCGTGGGCATGTCGTACACATGGTGCAGCACGCCGTCGATCCGGAAGCGGATCTTGCCCTTCTCCCGCCGCGGTTCCATGTGGATGTCGGAGGCGCGCTGATCGAAGGCGTATTGCAGCAGCCAGTCGACGATCTGCACGATGTCCTGATCGTTGGCGTCCAGGCGCCCCGACTTGCCCAGCTCCACGAGCTGTTCGAAGTTGCTGATCCCCGGATGCTGGCCTTCCTTGTCGGTGGTGGCGCGGCGGATGGAATGGCTGACGGTGTAGAACTCGTCGAGGAAGCGGGCGATGTCGACCGGATTGGCCACCACCCGCTCGATGTGCAGGCCGGTGACGTGGGCCAGCTCGTTCTCCCAGTCGCGCACGAAGGGCTCGGCGGTGGCGATCACCACCTTCTGCTCGTCCACGCTCACCGGCAGGATCTTGTGCCGTGCCGCATAGGCGTGGGAGGTGACGCTGGTCACGCGGGTCACGTCCACCTTCAGGGGATCGATCCGGAAATGGGGCAGCCCGGCCCGTTCGGCCAGCCACTGGGTGAGCGTCTCCAGATCCAGCCGGCGCTCGGAACGGGCCTGATCGACCCAGTCCTGCTGGGCGAGCATGACCAGCGGATGGATCTCCAGCCGCCCGGTGCGCGCCGGGATCAGGAACTGCTCGGCATCGGCCTCGGCCAGGCGGCCGTCCGCCACCAGGGCGCGCACCACGGCCTGCAGGGTCAGCGGCCCCTCTTCGAGGCCGGGCGTTTCAGCCTGCCACATGCTCTTCCCTCCCCTTCACCTGCCGGCCCGCAGCAGGCCGCCCATGCCGGCCTCCTCGAGGATCCGGTGCAGATAGGCGCGAATGGCGTCCACCTCTTCCATCACCAGCACGTTGCTGAGGATCTCGTTGGCCCGCTCCCGGCTCAGGTTGCGGATCACCCACTTGACCCGGGGCAGGCTGGCCACGCTCATGCTCAGGCTCTCGATGCCCATGCCCACCAGCAGGATCGCCGCCGCCGGATCGCCGGCCATTTCACCACACACGCTGACCGGCTTGCCGTGAACCCGGGCGCTTTCCACCACCTGGAGCATGGCCCGGATCACCGCCGGGTGCAGGGAATCGTAGAGATCCGCCACCCGCGGATTGTTGCGATCCACCGCCAGCAGATACTGGGTGAGATCGTTGGTGCCGATGGAGAGAAAATCCACCCGCCGGGCCAGGCTGCCGGCCTGGTAGACCGCCGAGGGCACCTCGATCATCACCCCCACCCGCGGCATGGGCAGGGCCAGCCCTTCCTCCAGCAGTTCGTCGTGGGCCTGGTGGATCAGGGCCAGCGAGTCGTGCAGCTCGGCCACGTCGGAAATCATGGGCAGGAGGATGTTGAGATTGCCCAGCCCCTCGCTGGCGCGCATCATGGCCCGCACCTGGACCAGGAAGATCTCCGGGTGATCCAGGGTGATCCGGATCCCGCGCCAGCCCAGGAAGGGGTTGTCCTCCTCGATGGGAAAATAGGGCAGGGCCTTGTCGCCGCCCACGTCGAGGGTGCGCAGCACCACCGGACGCGGGGCGAAGCTCTCGAGCACCTGCCGGTAGATCCGCCGCTGCTCCTCCTCGCCGGGGAAGCGGTTGCGGATCATGAAGGGAAACTCGGTGCGGTACAGCCCCACGCCTTCCGCGCCGCTCTCGGTGGTCGGCGTGAGATCCGAGAGCAGACCGGTATTCACGTACAGCGGAATGTGCTGGCCGTCGAGGGTCTCCGAGGGCAGATCCCGCAACTCGCGCAGCTCGGCCGAGAAGGAGGCCTCCTCGTCGGCCAAGCGGCGGTATTCGGCGGTGATGTGGGGCGGCGGCTCGATGTAGACCCGGCCCGCATAGCCGTCGACGATCAGCTCGGCGTCGTCGACCCGCCCCACCGGCAGCTCGGTCACGCCCATCACCGCCGGGATCCCCAGCGCCCGGGCCAGAATCGCCACGTGGGAGGTGCGCGAGCCGCGCACCGAGACCACCCCCACCAGCCTGTCCTGGGGCACCTCCGCGAGCATGGTGGCCGTGACCTCCTCGCCCACCAGGATGGTCTTCTCGGGGTAGGCGTGGTCTTCCTCCTTTTCCGCCTGCAGGTGCATCAGCAGGCGCCGGCCCAGATCCCGGATATCTTCCACCCGCTCCCGCAGGTAGTCGTTCTCCATGTTGCGGAACACCTCTTCGTGCTCCTCGATGGTCTGGCGCAGGGCCCCGGGTGCCCAGTTGCCGTCGCGGATCCGCTGGCGGGTGACGCCGGTGAACGAATCGCTCTCCAGCATCAGGGCATAGACGTCGAACAGGGCCCGTTCCTCGGCCGGCAGGCTGTCGGTCATGCGCCGCGAGAGCTGGGCAATCTCGGCGCGCACCGCCTCCACGGCGGCATCGAATTCGGCCAGCTCGTGTGCCACGTCCTCGCAGGGCCGATCGGGAATGGCATGGATGTCGGCGAAGGGATAGCGGACCCGGGCGGTGCCGAAGGTCACGCCCGGGGCGCCGGGCTGGCCGCGGGCGACACGGCTGGTTTCCTCGGCCGGACGGACATGGCCGTAGCCGTTCAGCTCGCCCGACAGTTCGGCATGGGCGATGGCCCCGGCCAGTTGCGCGGCCACCGTGACCAGCAGGGTCACGCTCTCCTCGTCGAACACCTCGGCCTCGGCCCGCTGCACCACCAGCACGCCCACCACCTCGCGGTGGTGGATGATGGGCACCCCGAGAAAGGCGTGATAGCGCTCCTCGCCGGATTCGGGGAAGTAACGGAACCGCGGATGGAGGGGCGCATCCTCGAGATTCACCGGTTCGGCCCGGCGGGCCACCAGCCCCACCAGTCCTTCGCCGCGCGCCAGACGAATGCGGCCGATGGCCTCCGGGCGCAATCCGTCGCTGGCCTTGAGCACGTAGTGCCGGCCATCGGGCTCGGCGAGGAATACCGAACAGACGTCGGCGCCGGAGATTTCCTTGACCCGCCGCACGATGAGCCCCAGCGCCTGATCGAGGTTGCGGGCGAGGTTGAGTTCCTGGATCAGGCGGCGCAGGGTATCGAGCATGGGACTCCGTCAGTCTCTCCGGCCGCCGGGCGGCCCACGGGTGGTCAGATCCGGGCCGGGCCCGGAGCCCCTTGTGGCAGGGGCGGAATGTCGCCGTGGTGGGCGATCTTGTTGTGGACGCGAGAACGCATCGACGCTGCGGTACCATTCACCGGCCATGCATAGCGGCTGGAAAATCCCCTCCCGGGGCGCTTACAACCGCCGGTCAAGGGTTGCCCGCACCAACCCGTGTCCGCTGGCGCACCAGGGGCAGGAGTTCGTCCAGCGCACGGCGGTAGACCTCGCGCTTGAAACCGATCACCTCGTTCACCGGCCGGTCCGGGTCCACCCAGCGCCAGTGATCGAACTCGGGCTTGTCGGAAGCATCGAGCCGGACCCGGCCTTCCGGGCCTACCAGCCGCAGCAGAAACCAGCGCTGCTTCTGGCCGATGCACACCGGCTTGCGGCGGCGACGCACCAGCCGCCGGGGCAGCCGATAGCGCAGCCAGCCCCGGGTGCTGCCGACCAGCTCCACGTCTTCGGGGGAAAGGCCGACCTCTTCGGCCAGCTCGCGGTAGAGCGCCTCCTCGGGCGTCTCGTCGGCACGGATCCCGCCCTGGGGAAACTGCCAGGCATCCTCGCCGATGCGGCGGGCCCAGAACAGTTCACCCCGGGGGTTGAACAGTATGATGCCGACGTTGGGCCGGTAGCCTTCCCTATCAATCACTTGCGTTCATCTCTTCCTGCCGCGTATCACGATTGTTCCATATTCGGGAGTGAACGGCAAATGACCACACTTTTAAAGCGCCATAGAAGACGATCACAGACAAAAATGCAATTAATTGTTTTTGCTGCGTTTTCTTTCATACTGGGAAAGGTTTTCCGATCATGCGAATATTGCGGACTCATCACGGAGACCCGCTCGTGCCACTGGCCATCTTCGACCTCGACAATACTCTCCTCGCCGGCGACAGCGATTACCTGTGGGGCCGCTTCCTCGCCGAGCGCGGGGTGGTGGACGGCGACGCCTACGAGCGCGAGAACAAGCGCTTCTACGAGGAATACAAGGCCGGGGATCTCGACATCATGGAGTTTCTGGCCTTCAGCCTGAAACCGCTGACCGAGAACGATCCCGCCGCCCTCGCAGCCCTGCGGGCCGAATTCGTCGACACGGTGATCCGCCCCATCGTGCCCGCCGCCAGCCGGGCCCTGCTCGAACACCACCGCAAGCGGGGCGACGAGTTGCTGATCATCACCGCCACCAACCGCTTCGTCACCGAGCCCATCGCCGCGCTGCTGGGCGTGCCATGGCTCATCGCCACCGATCCCGAACACCAGGGCGGGCGCTTCACCGGCCGGGTGGCCGGCACCCCCTGCTTCCGCGAAGGCAAGGTGGAACGGCTCACCGCCTGGCTGCGCGACACCGGCCGTCACCTGGCCGGCAGCCATTTCTACAGCGATTCCCACAACGACTTTCCCCTGCTGGAGAGGGTCGAAACGCCCGTGGCCGTGGATCCCGACGACACCCTGCGCGATCACGCCGAAATGAAGGGCTGGCCGATCCTCAGCCTGCGCGGGGAGCGGATCGCCGTGCTCCAGGGCCCCTGGCCGGCCGCCGCCTCCTGAGTCATGCCGCCCGCGGATCGCCGCTCCCTCGCCCTCCTCCTGCTGCTGGGCCTGGTTCCGCTGCTGGCGCTGGGGCTGGCCCTGGGCCTGGGCAGCGTGGCCCTCTCTCCCGCCGAGGTGACCAGCGCCCTGTTCGGCAAGGCCTCGCCCCTGGCCACCAGCCTGATCCTGGAATTGCGCCTGCCCCGCGCCCTCTCGGCCTTCGCCACCGGCGCCCTGCTCTCGGTGGCCGGGGCGCTGATGCAGGTGCTGGTGCGCAACCCGCTGGCCGATCCTTACGTGCTGGGCATCTCCGGCGGCGCGGCGGTGGCCGCGCTGCTGGCCCTGTTGGCCGGAATCGGCGGCGTGTGGCTGACCGGCAGCGCCTTCGGCGGCGCCCTGCTGGCCATGCTGCTGGTCTTCGGCCTGGCCCACCGCAACGGCGATTGGAGCCCCACCCGTCTGCTGCTGACCGGCGTGGTGCTGGCCAGCGGCTGGGGCGCCCTGATAGGTTTCCTGCTGGTGGTGAGCCCCGATCAGCGCCTGCACGGCATGCTGTTCTGGCTGATGGGCGACCTGGGCTACGCGGGGCCACCCCTGCCGGCGCTGGCGGTACTGGCCCTCGGGCTGCTGCTGTGCTGGCCCCTGGCCCGGGATCTCAACCTGCTGCAGCGCGGGGAGCTGCAGGCCGGTGCGCTGGGGGTGGACAGCCGGCGCCTGCAGCGGCGGCTCTACCTGCTGGCCTCGCTGCTCACGGCCACCGCAGTGGTGCAGGCCGGCAGCATCGGTTTCGTGGGCCTGGTGGTGCCGCACCTGGTGCGCCTGCTGGGGCTCACCGATCACCGCCTGCTGCTGCCCGGCGCGGCCCTCGCCGGCGGCGGCCTGCTGATGCTGGCCGACACCCTGGCCCGCACCCTGCTCGCGCCCCAGCAACTGCCGGTGGGCATCATCACCGCCCTGCTCGGCATCCCCCTGTTCCTGCACCTGCTTCAACGCGGAGCCCGACCGACATGAAGCTCACGGCGCGCAGTCTCGACGTGGCCGCCGGCTCGCGGCGCCTGATCCGGGGGCTGGATCTGGTCATCGCACCCGGCCAGAGCTGGGGCATCCTCGGCCGCAACGGCACCGGCAAGACCACCCTGCTGCACACCCTCGCCGGCCTGCGTCCCCCGGCAGGCGGCGAAATCCGCCTGGGTGAACGCCCGCTCGAGCAGCTCTCCCGCCGGGAAATCGCCCGCTGCCTGGGGCTGATGCCCCAGGACACCCCCGATCCCTTCCCGGCCACGGTGCTGGAGACGGCCCTGATCGGCCGCCACCCCCATCTCTCCCGCTGGCAATGGGAAGGCCCGGCGGATCGCCAACGGGCCCGGGCGGCGCTGACGGAAATGGCCCTCGACGGCTTCGAATCCCGGCTCGTCAGCTCCCTGTCCGGCGGGGAACGCCGGCGCCTGGCCTTCGCCACCCTCCGGGTGCAGGATCCACCCCTGCTGCTGCTCGACGAGCCCACCAACCACCTGGACTTTCCCCATCAGCACGCCCTCCTCGGCCGGCTCGAGGCCCTGCGCCAGACGGGCCGGGGCGTGGCCATGAGCCTGCACGACGTGAACCTGGCCAGCCGCTACTGCACCCACCTCCTGCTGTTGCACCCCGACGGCCAGGTGCGCCAGGGCCCCACCCGCGAGGTGCTCGACCGCCACAGCCTGGAATGGCTCTACGGCATCCCCTTCCGGGAACTGCCGAACGCCGGCCGCCAGCGTGTCTTCCTGCCCGAACCCGAGCTCGGCACTGAAACGCCGAAGACGGCCTGATACCCAAAATGGTCGCAGGACAGGCGGTATGCGATGCAAAGCGGCGGGAGGAAGGGAAGCCGCATTTTCCGTTCCCGGGTTGAAAAAGCCCATCCACGGGCTTTTTCAACCGCCTGTTAGAACCATCCGCCTATGGCGGGTGAAATATGCCGGACCAGCAGGAAACCCGCTACAATCACTTGCAGCCAAGAACGGATTTGTGCTTCCATTTCCTCGACCTGGGCAGCCGCAGCAAAACCATGAAGATTCTTATCGCCGACGACCACACCCTCTTCCGGGAAGGCCTGCACTACACGCTCCAGAACCTCGCCGACAACGTGGAGATCCTCGAAGCCAGCAACGGCAACGAGGCGGTGCAGATAGTGCGCAACTATCCGGATCTGGATCTGGTGCTGATGGATCTCGACATGCCCGGGCTCGACGGCTACAACGGCCTCATCCAGCTCCGGCAGGACTATCCCGAACTGCCAGTGGCCATCGTCACCGCCTCGGAATACGAACAGGACATGCTGCGGGTACTCGAATGCGGGGCAGCCGGCTACATTCCCAAGTCGTCCACCAGCAAGGAGATGCTCGCGGCGATCCGCCAGATTCTCGATGGCGAGGTGTATGTACCCGACCTGGCCGCCACCTCCGGCACCTTCCACATCCGCCAGGGCATGCAGGGCGGCATCCAGCCCGGCCTGAATCCGCCGCCAGGCCTGGAGAAATACCACCTCACCCCACGCCAGCGCGAGGTCCTGACGCTGATGTGCCGGGGGCTGTCCAACAAGAGCATCGCCAACGAACTGGGCATGGCCGAAGGCACGGTGAAAATCCACGTCACGGCCATTCTCAAGGCCATGAATGCCAGCAACCGCACCCAGGCCGTGATCATGGCCCGCGAGGCCGGGCTGCTGGTCTGACAGGCTGTTGAAACGCCTTCTCCGGGCCTTTTCAACAACCTCTCAAGCGCAGCGGTGCCGCCAACAAGGCCGCCCACTCAGTCGGTTTCGGCCACCGCCGTCTCGCTTTCCCGTTCACCGCCTTCCTCCTGCTTGCGGCTCTGTACATGCTTGAGAAAGGCCCGCAGGCGGGCCGGCTGCACCGGCTTGTGCAACACCCGGTACTCACCGCTTTCCGCCTCGCCCGGCCGCACTGCGGTATCGCCGGTGATCAGAATCGCCGGCACCTTGCCCCCCAGTTGCGCCTCGATCCGCTTGAGGGCTTCCACGCCGTTGATGTCGCCGCGCAGACGGTAATCGGAAATGATCGCATCCGGCGGGGAATCCCGTTCGGCCAGCGCCGCCTGGGCCTCTTCCAGCGTGCAGGCCATGATCACCTTGCAGCCCCAGCCTTCGAGCAGCACCTGCAGGGCCTCGAGCACCGAAGTCTCGTCGTCGATGATCAGCACCTGCAGGGCCTGCAGATCCCGCTGGAACTCCGGCAGCACGGGCGCTTCCGGCCGCCGCCGCAGACGGCGCTCGCACAGGGGCACGTGCACCGAGAACACCGATCCCTGCCCCGCCGCCGACTCCAGCTCGATCTCGTGATTCAGCAGGCGGGCGATGCGCGCCACGATGGCCAGCCCCAGGCCCAGCCCCTTGCTCTGCTGGCGTTCGGGATTGTCCACCTGGAAGTATTCGTCAAAGATGTTCGCCTGCTCCTCGGGCGGGATCCCGATGCCGGTGTCGGCCACCCGGATGATCACCTCGCCATCACGGATCTCCCGCGACAGGGTGATGCGCCCGGACTCGGTATAGCGGATGGCGTTGGTCACGAAATTGCGCAACACCCGCTCGAGCAGGATGCCATCGCTGCGTACCAGCACGTCGCCGCAGTCCTCCACCACGAACTCCAGCCCCTTGGTCTCCGCCTCGGGCCGGTGATCGTTTTCGATGCGCTGGAACAGGGTGCACAGGGGCACGTTCTCCACCTGCGGCTGCAGCACCCCCGAATCGAGCTTGCTGATGTCGAGCAGGGCATTGAACAGGTTCTCCAGCGCCGCCACCGCCGAGCGCATCTTGGAAACGATGTCCTTCACTTCCTTGTACTGGATACGTTCGGCGAGCGCGCCGGAGAGCAGGGTGAGCGCATGCAGGGGCTGGCGCAGATCGTGACTGGCCGCCGCCAGGAAGCGGGACTTGGAAATGTTGGCCCGTTCGGCGGCCTCCTTCTCCGTGGTCAGCCGCGAAATGGCCTCCAGATTGTCGAAGCGCAGGACCGCCGATTCGAGAAAGACCTGATTGACGTTGCGGCCCAGATAGACGAAGACCAGGTAGTAGAGCACCAGCATCACGGACATGACCATGTGCACCATGTCGCCCACCGTGGCCAGGCGCAGCAGCAGGGGCAACATCAGCAGGCTGAAGAAACCGTAGTAGGTGGGCAGATGCATGGCCAGAAAGGTCATCGAGCCGGAGCCGATGCTCACCAGCACGATGATCAGAAAGGCCTGGTAGATGCCCCCGTCGGGCACATAGAAGAGCCAGCCGGCCAGCCCCCACAACAGCCCCGACGCGAGACTGGCGGCGGTGAACAGGTGCTGCCAGCGATCCAGTTGCCGCTCGGGCTCGGGGTCCTTCCAGTACCGGCGGCAGACGATCACCCGGAAGGTCAGCAGCACGAACATCGCCGCCAGCCAGCCCAACAGGGCCGTCCGAGAGACCCCGCTCTGCCACATCACCAGCACCACCAGCAGGGTATTGATGTAACCGACCACGTAGATGGCCTGGGCGTTCTTGTACAGGGTGCGCAACTGGACCGCGCGGATGCGATCGTCCGGCCGCGGACCGAACAGGGTATCGAGAACACTCATGCCTTTCCCTCCCCAGGGATCCCGCCGCCCCCTTGTGCCGGGCGCCGGCCCGACAGGAGTTCTTGCTTCATGATGCCGTCTTCCCTCTGGCTATGCGGAGTCAGCCGCTGCCCTGCAGCACGGCATGGGCCGTGGACACCTTCTCCAGCCAGTTGAACAGGGGCAGCCAGTCGAGCTTGTCCTGTTCCACGCGCCGATCCCACATCTCGTGGATCCCCACGCCCCGCTCGAAGGCGTGCACATAGTTCTGGGTATCGCGCAGGGTGGTGAGGAAGGGCAGTTGCAGGGTGTTGAGAAACCGCTCGAGCGACTTGTAGACGAGGGTGTTGCGCCGGGTGCGATTGGCCAGCACGCCGACCCGCACGCCCCGGCTGCGCACCTTGCCCACCAGCAGCAGATCGCGAATGAAGCCGGTCGCCGAATGAATGTCGATGGGCGATGGCAGCACCGGGATGAGAATCGTGTCCACCTGCTG
>Ga0256839_1005391_pt1 | contig 11845 bp, 10 predicted proteins | sample 354166metaG_FD_185968 | JGI IMG/M metagenome (GOLD analysis project Ga0256839, IMG submission 185968) | Hydrothermal vent microbial communities from Mid Atlantic Ridge, Atlantic Ocean - 354-166 | ecosystem: Environmental > Aquatic > Marine > Hydrothermal vents | place: Atlantic Ocean: Mid...
CCAAGTCTTAACCCACCTTTCTTAACGACTCTAATCTTCATCAGGTACTTCCCCGGTGTCTGACCCTTATAGGCTTCCATAAGTGTGATGAATATAAAGACGGCATAGAAGATATGTGCATAGATACCTGCAACTCTAGATATCAAATTTCCAACTTCTGTCAGGTGTTCGGGATGGAATATCCATGGATGGAATTCAAATAGCTGTGATATATGGCCTGTGAACTGATAGAGCAGACCCCACATTATAGGATCGAATATGAGGCCTGAGAACGCTAGGAAGATCAGGCCATCTATGATGAAGGCCATAACCCTCCTAAATATTATCTCTCTAGAATGTGGAATCTCAATATCATCATCTTCCTCAATCGATTTGATTATCCTATATATTTTCTTTCCCTTATCGGTAAGGATGTAGGTTCCTTTTTCGGTCTTTTGAATTAAATCTCCCATCCTCCTTAGATGAAAGTTGAGGAGGCCGTCGCTGATACCTAGAGTATTGAGTATCTCGGTGTATGAGAGCTCAATCCTCTCATAAATCAGCTTTAAAATTCTACGTCGGATTTCGTGTCCAATAACCTCGAAATAATCTATTTTATCCGTCATTAACCACTCAATATATTATCTGGGCTATATTCTCTTATCCCATGATATATAGAGAGTTTGACTATCGCCACGAGGGATGGATGGAGGTTCATCACGATTCTAATGATATCAATATAATAGCTATTATCGCCAAAGCAATTCCAATCCATTGAGTAGTGGAAACTGATTCCTTTAGGAGGAGAACACCAAGGATAACCGTTATAACTGGATATAATGCCGTTAATGGGACGACTATCGAGGCTTTACCACTATTCATCGCCAATACAAAGAAAATATAGCCTAATACTCCTAGTAAGCTGGCTAGTAAAATAACTTTAATGTCTGTAAATCCTATTGATAGCTTATCCCTAAACACTAGTGAGAGTATCCCCACAGCTATGAAAGTAACGACCGAACCATATACATAATAGTGGTACCACTCAGAATTTATCAATGCAACCTTTGTGACGACTCCCCAAATTCCCCAGAATATTAGAGATAGAAGTGCATATAATAGCCACATACCAATAGATGTCTCAAACGGATTGTAAAAAGGAATTCATTATAACAATATATAGCCATCTAGTCTCTGGCCCCTAGTTTTTCAAATTTTAATCAAGGAAATCGGGAGGGTTCTCGAAGATATCCAGCGGAATAAAAGCTGAGACCGTTAGATTCGGTACGTCAACAGCCTGGGATATCCTTAGGTCACCTGCAACACTAAAGAGTATGTATGCCTGCTCTCTAGTATATCCCATTGACTCTAAAATCTTAAATATATTGTTGAGAGCCGATTTTGCAGATAGGTTTATGTTTTCTCCGTCATAATAATCCCAGTTAACTCCATGTCCAGTAGCAACTATATATCTGTTAAACCTATGTATAGAATTTGATGATGGAATGTAAATAGGACTTTTCACTCTATATTTTCTAGCTCCCTCTTTAATTAAGTCGATCTTAAGTGTAGCTGTTCCACCTGTTTCTATGGCCATTCCACATACCTCTCCATCACCCTGGGCAAAATGCATGTCACCTGCAGAGAACAGAGCTCCCTTAACAAAGACAGGGAAGTATATTGTTGAACCTATTGACATCTCACGTGTATCCATGTTTCCACCGTTCTCCCTAGGAGGTATCGTCCTTAGGCCTTCAGAGATAAATGGCTCCCTAGGTGGTGCGGCACCTTTATGAGTCGGTAAATATACTGTTTTACCCTCACTATAGAGTCTGGCCTCCCTCTCCATAATAATCTTCATCAGCTCATATGAAGGTGCAACCCCCATCACACCCAAAAACGGGTCTCCAGGTATGGTGACACCGGGAATTTCTGGGGATCTTGCAACCCCATTTCTAATGTGCCAACGAGCCTTATAATACTCTTCAAATTTCTCTCTCAAGAATCCAAATCCAGGAAGTATAGCTGAATATCCGAATTGATAAGTCTTTATATCCATTACCTCCACCTTCAATAGGTCTCCAGGCTCAGCTCCTTCTACATATATAGGTCCAGTTAGAGGATGTGCCACCCCCAACTCCATCGTCTTTAAATCTTCAACTCCAGGCTCATCCCTCACTTGGAAATCCAATGCATCCCGCATCTCAAGCTCAACAATATCCCCAGGCTCTACGGAAAGTATTGGAGGGATTTCAGGATGCCACCTATTGTGGCATACATCATCTTCATAACACCTCTTTTTACGAGATATGCGGATCCTATGTACCATAATTATAGAATAGGCAATATGGACATTAAAAGGGGATATGGAGTTAACAAATATGAAAGACCCTATGGAATTATATATTTAGCCTAATTTATAGGGTGTAATCCCATGTCAAAAGTCTATAACATATTGTGTCTAAGTCCACTCCCTCCTGAGCTGGTTAGAGCTCTCTTCTCTCCATTTTCAGAGGATATAGGCGGGGAGATTGAGGTCGAGGTACTAAATGACCCTTCAGATAAAGATAGGTTTATCAATGCGTTGAAGAGGGCTGATGTCATAATTGGCGACTATACATTTAGAATCCCAATAACTAGAGATATGGTCCAGCATATGGAAAAGGTGAAGCTAATCGCTCAGCCCAGCACCGGATTTGATCATATAGATATCGAGGCCTGCGCTGAAAAAGGGATTCCAGTAGCCAATATAGGTGGTGCAAATGCCGTAACCGTTGCAGAATATACTATAATGACTGCTCTAGCACTTCTTAGGAGGTTGGTGGAAGCTCATGAGAGGACATCATTGGGTGAGTGGCCTCAGTGGGAGTTGATGGAGAAGGGTAGTTATGAACTTTTTGAGAAGACATGGGGGATATTAGGTCTTGGTAGGATTGGTAGAGAAGTTGCCAAGAGGTTAGCCGGCTTCTCCGTAGAAATTATATATTATGATAAATATAGAGCTCCGGAGGAAGTGGAGAAGGAGCTTAATGTGAGGTACGTGCCATTCCCGAGACTCCTAAAATCAAGTGATGTACTATCAATACATATACCACTTACTGATGAGACGAGGGGGATGATTGGGGAGAAGGAGCTAAGGCTTATGAAGCCTACTGCCATACTTATAAACCCAGCTAGAGGAGAGATAGTGGATGAAGAAGCCCTTGCTAAGGCTCTTAAAGAGGGATGGATATTTGGAGCTGCTATTGACGTATATAGTAGGGAACCTCCTGGAAAAGATCATCCATTAATAAAACTTAAGAATGTAAACCTAATTACCACGCCTCACATGGCTGGAGCATCGACAGATGCTAGGAGTAGAATAATAATGGTTACAGTGCAAAATGTGGTAAGGGTCTTGAAAGGGGAGAAACCCATCAATGTGGTAAATATATAATCCAATTATTTATTTTTTACATTCGTAGGTTCCTCTACACTGATTTGAATTTTTACTTCAACAATATACCTTATATATGGGTGTTTCCATGGAGTATACCCTTGCTGAGTTCATTGTGGAATCTCTCTACAACCTAGGTGTAAAGAACTTCTATGGAGTTATAGGGACGTCTATCCTCGACTTTGTCGATGCTCTCTATGATTGGAAAGATAAGGTTAGATTCGTTACTACTAGGCATGAACAAACGGCTGTATCAATGGCAGATGCAGAATATAGAGTTACCCATAGACTGGGAGCTGCAGTCGTCCACGCCGGTCCAGGCTTCCTCAATTCACTACTCGGACTAGGAGTATCCTATAAAGATAGAGTCCCCCTAATTCTTCTCTCTGGAGGGGTTAGGAGGAGGCTATATGGGAGTGATGCCTGGCTTGAGGTTGATCAACAGAATATAGCCAGGGCATTAACAAAGTACTCTGTAAGGGTATCGGATGAGGAGGAGGCTGTCAAGATATTAGAGTCGCTACCTGAAAAAATATTTTCCAAGCCTTATGGACCAATTCATATCGAAGTTCCTGAAGAGCTCTGGAACAGTAAAGTCAGGGCTGAACCCATAAAGAGTTTAAAACCTATATCGAAGGAGAATGGAATAGACATGGCTAAGGTAGATGAAGTAATTGAATATCTATCCAGAGGTGAAAAACCCGCGATATTAGTATGTGGAGAGGCGATACAAGAGGATATAGGCAACTATCTAATCGGATTGGCCGAGAGATTCGACGCATACATTTTAACAACGGGAAACGCTAGAGGAGCTTGTGACGAGAGACATCCACTATGCCTAGGTAGAGTGGGTTTTGGGGGAGGAAGCATCCCAGCTGATAAAGTGTTGGAGAATGCAGATATATTGTTAGTGTTGGGGGATGAGCTAGACGATATAACCACATACAACTATTTAATCTACCCAACGGGAGACATTATAGCCATATCTGAAAACCCCGTTGTAGAGAAAAGGCCTATATACTATACAATGCTCATCAAAAACGACCCATATATCTTCCTTAAGGCGCTCCACTACAGAGTAACTAATAGGGATATTAGGGTTGAGAAACCTAGTTGGAGAGAAGAGGTACAGAGGTATTTGGATGGATGGACCGTCATGCTAGAAGAGGCTGTAAATAGGAGATATGATGGATATGTCAATCCAGCTAGATTTTTCAAGAGGCTGGATGAGATACTTCCTAATGAAGCGGTTATAACTGGTGGACAAGGTGTACATATAGTATACACCTATGCCTTCATGAAGATAAAAAGGCCTATGAAATTCCTAGCGGCAACCAATTTAGGAGGGATGTCATATGCTTTCCCAGCTGCTATGGGTGCAAAGGTAGCCCTTCCAGACCATGAAGTTATAGCTGTAGTTGGGGATGGAGAGTTCATGATGTCGGTCCAGGACTTTGAAACATGCGTAAGAGATGATATACCTGTTAAGGTTATCGTAGTAAATGACAATTCATATAGAGTATTGCTATTGAGGCAACGGATACAGAAGGCTGGCCGTGTATATGGTACCCTACTCACAAATCCCAAATTCTCGGATTTGGCTGAGACATTCGGCGGGGAAGGTTACACCCTATATAGAGATGACGATATTGAAGAAGCTATAAAAACCATGTTAGATAGTGAGAAACCATTTATACTTGATCTCAGGATTAGTAGAGAAGACTTGCCACCACTTAATATCGAGGCTTCACTACGTATGAGTGGATGAACCATGTTCAGGCATGGTAATGTAATTAAAGAGGTTTCGTTGAAGGTCAAGAATCTACCAGAAGCAATTGAATTTTACAACACAATCTTAAATCTTACACCTAAGGTTTCAGGTGATGAAGCAGTATATGACCTAGTTGGCTCAAAACTGATACTTAAGGAGAGAGAAACAGCTGTTAAGGAACCCATGGGTAGCCCCGGCTTATACCATATTGCCTTTACAGTAGATGTATTAGGTGGCCTCAACTCTGTATTGAAGAAATTGTTGAAACATAAATATACCCTACTAGGATCTGCAAATCACGGATATACTTACGCCATCTACACATACGACCCGTCTGGCAATGGAGTTGAGATATACTGGGACAAACCTGACTATACAGGCCAGTTAAAGACCTCAGTTCTACCATTAGAATCGATTCTTAGTTGGACTGGAGAAGAAAATTATAAGATTTCTTTAGGCCATATACATTTGAAGGTCGATAGCCTCGAATATGCCGAATCATTTATTACTAATAGGCTTGGGATGGATGTAACCTACAGAGGATATATTGGGGCTCTATTCTTTTCCTACCATGGATATCACCACCATATAGGAGTGAATATATGGGAGACATACCATTTAAACACAGTAAAGAAACCGGACATGGAATATCTCGGTCTAGAATACGTCATTTTGGAGCCTCCAGATGATATAGATATTCCAAGAAACATCTATATCGATAAGTACGGAAACAAGTATATAATTAGAACCGGTTAAAAGATTTCTCCACTTGATAATTTTATATTTTAAAAAAGAAGGGGTTAGAGAATTTGAAGTCTCCTGATAATGAATACCAGTCCAAGCATCATCAATATGAAGAGTAATAAGAACAATGCATTGAACTCTGATATTACGTTAGTGCTCTCAATCTTTACAACTAATGTATCTGAATTCTCTGGATTACTAAATGTGAATGTTGCTGTATCCCCACTAGTTGATACTTGCGCTGGTAATGGCTCCCAGTTGTCGGTAGTGGAGGAGTAATATGTAAGGGTATAGGGTTCTCCAAGGACCTCCGTAGGAATCTCGATTGTGAATTCACTTGATCCTGGTAGAGTCTCCAAATAGAAATAGAGTTCTCCCCTCGGATTAAAGATTAATAATGCAGACATTACCGTAGATATATGTAGATTGTTTCTGACTGTAATGTTAAATGTCCTATCCATGAACATTGCTGAAAGGATGAAAGTCCTTTGCATCGGACTCGGAGGTGTCCCACCAGCCTCTATCCTAATGACTAACTGATAAGTAGGTTGTATAACTACTTGAACAACTACATTTGACAAATCCTGGTTTATATCTGGTAATACCATACCTGGATAGATCAATACAGCCCTATAACTTGATTTCAATACAAGCCTATACTGGATATTTGGTGTAACAGGGAGGGTTATATTGGTGATTACAGGAATCCTAAAGCTTCCATTTTCATATAATTCTCCATCGTATAATATTGTATACTGCCCGAAGATACCAAATTGGATGGTGGCTTCCACTCCTACTTGAGTTCCCCTCCAATAGAGATCTCTAGGATTGTATCCCTGAATAGTCCCAGTAACATAGAATAAATTTGCATCTGCAACTACATCACCCAAATCAATAGGTGCATTCCCAACATTTAGCGTCACATTCATTATAGGAGGTAGCCCAAAGGTTACTAGTGCTAATAGATTTGCCTCGAAACCAACAGGAAGATAACCCATGAAGCTTCCATCTGAGGAAGTTGTCATCCTTAGGATGTACTTATTATTATCTATAAAGCCGAATATCTCTATATCAGGCATTGGCCTACCAGCTTTATCAATCAATCTACCAGATACCTTAACCATATCGGGTATTGTAATGTCTAGGTTCTGTGGTGTAACACAGGGTAAGGCACAGTTGACGTTATAGTTTTCCATTATATTTACCATGGTTAGAGACCATCCATCACCCATTAAATTAACACTTACATTAGCTGGTCCATTAGGTAGGTCAAAATTAATCTCATAGTTTCCATTCTCGTTAGTCACGTCAAAACCTCCATATCCCACCATTACATTTTGTGTCGTAAATGTTACCACGGCATTCCTTACAGCGGTTCCATTCTGATAGGTGACGCTTCCAGCGACCCTAGCACTAAAATCGAGAGTTATATTGGTCTGCGTCCTAATCCCAACCAAGTTGACATTAACAGTTTTATAGATCACATATCCATTTTCCCTTACTGGTTCAAAGACAACCATATCTTTGAAGCCTTCTGGAAGCCCAAACATAGCTAAATCCAAATCACCAAAGATATTGGCTAAAGCAAATAGACTTACAGGTGGGTACACCTCTAACTGGGCTTGTGCACCTGGTTCAACATAGACTGCAAAGTATCCATTCGAATCTGTAAATGCGCTATCTATATTTGATGTAACTGTGGCACCAACGACTGGACGGCCATCCGGAGTTTTAACGTAACCCTCTACCAATGCAGCCGGGTCTAAAGTTACATTTAGTTGTACAGTGCCAGAGTTATTAACAGCAGATATATTTCCCATCTTAGGTAGATATCCTTTTGCTTGAATATTATATGTATGGCTAACTCCTTGGTAGAGGTCTAGAGTTAACTCACCATTGGTATCTGTTCTAGCGTTAATCCCATATGAAGGTTCCGGGCCAAACTGGATATCCACATTTACAGAAGGTACTGGAGCACCTGCTTGTGAATATACCTCAACGTCAGTCGACATGAAAGTAGGTAGAAGCAGTAGAATCACTAGCAGGATAGATGTAAATAGACTTGATAATCTCATGTAGTTGGACACCTTTAAATAATAATGTTTAGTAACTGGATATTATAAATCTGTATATCTATGGATTAGCATTGACACAGAATATCATCTTAAATAAAGAGTTTAGTTATGGGTAATGAGGAATACTTTATAATTGTATGTGGCTAATATTAATTGGATTTGGGATACAATTAAGTGATATTTCATTAGTCTAATGATAATATAATGTGGTATGAAGGCGGTAATATATAGTAGAGTTTCAACGGAGGAACAGGATCCAGAGAGCCAACTACAAGATATCCTTGATTATGCTGAAGATAAGGGATATGAAGTTATACATATATTTGAAGAAAATATTTCTGGGTCTGTAAACCCACTTGATAGGCCAATATTCAAAAATGTTTTGAATTTCATATCCGAAAACGAGGTTGAGATATTGCTTATGCATGATCTCACAAGGTTTTACAGGCCAGCCCCTGGAAAGGTTTCTGAGACATTGGGGATGTTGAGAGAGATTATGGATAGATATAGTGTTTTGATTGAATTTGTAAGTGAACCTAAAATACAGGATCCAATGCTGTCTGAGCTATGGAGGTTCTTAAAAAGCTGGATATCCGCTTATGAACGGCTCCAAATCTCCATGAGGACCCGCTATGGCCTTCTAAGGGTGAGGAGAGAGGGTAAACTCTATCATAAACCTGATATCGTCTATTATTATGCTTCATGGATATATGGAAAGAAGTTGGGTTCCATAGATCAGAGGGAATATGAGGCAGCTAAGAAGCAGTTGGTAAAGATAGTTGAGAGATATTGGAAGGATAGGACGATTAAGAAAACCAAGATTGGTGAGTTACTTTCTAGGAATGAGCTTAGGGAAATGTATATTAGATTTCCCACGGCTCCAAAATCATATCTAACATTCTATAGATTAATGAACAACGGTTCTAAGAAGAAAATTAGTGGAAAGCTCTAAAAGTGTAGTCCAAGCCTTTTCTTATAAAAGCCTAAGACATCATTTATAAATTCATTAGGTCTATCTAGATAAGCGGGATGCTTTGCCCCTTCATATATTTTTAATTCTACATTGGGTACCTCGTCTCTAAACTTCTCCATCTCCTCCAACCCCACAATCGTGTCTTTGTTACCATATATGAGTAGTATCGGTATGTTCTTCTCCCTATAAACCTCAAGAATATCCTCCCTCGTGCTCCATACAGGCGCTATGAGTATAAGTCCTAATACATCATATTGCATACCATACCTCAATGCATTATACCCTCCTAGGCTGGCTCCAATTAGGACTGGTACATCCTCATTAAATTTATCTAACAACATTCTCCTAACATACTTTATGTTCTCCTCGGTTGAGCTAAACTTTTCTTTACATGAACTTACTCTTCCATATGGCATGTCAAGAGCTAGAAATGGGATACCCTCTTCTTTAAGTTTATCGAGGAGACCAATATCCATCCAAACTTGATAGGTAAACGAGTATCCATGAAGCAATATAATAGGTCTTCCCCTTCCCTCACTATAGACATATTTACAGCCAAACAATGCTGAAGACTCAATCATAACATAATGTATAATGGAGTATCTATATTTTAAATATAGAGGTGGCAATCTCTATATACGGTTTAAAAAATTCAATTGGGAGATTTAGAACCCTCATCCGAATGTGATAAGTATCAACCACATGTAAATATGATTTACACTTATATTTACAGGTGGTTTACACATACCCACGTATACAATGGAAAAACTCACAGAGGAAAATTTTTACTCTACACATCTTAATCCCACTTCACTAAGTCTCCAGTATAATTGAAGTACAAATATATTATAATGGTGATGGAACTCCTCATAAATACTGAGGGTCACACCCAGAATATTATTCTTTGAAACATCTATTCCCCCATGTATTTTCGAAGCATATCTCACTCAATTCGTATCTGCCTGGGAAGGATGGTTGATGAGCTGGATACCCAATGTTTATGATGGTTTCCAATCCCCAATTCTCTGGGACATTAAAGAAGTCATTTGCCCACCTAGTATCTGAAGGTGTATAGGTAAGGGTTGCATACCCCTTTGATGCCGATGCGAGTAACAGATAACCAATCATTAACCATACACTCTCCTTCCAATGAGGGCTTCTTCGATAGCCGAAGACATGTATTAATACGGGGGCCTCTTCAAGATGTGGTTTCCTCCATGTAATGCCTCTCTCCCTAGCAAACTCCATAAACCATTGAGGAACATGTTTGTAGAACTCCTTTTCAATCTCTTCACAGATAACCCGGATCCTCCTCTTAATATCCGGGTCTTTGACAATTATAAATCTCCAAGGCTGCCTATTAGCTCCAGAAGGTGCATAATGAGCAACATCTAGAATATACTTTAGATCTTCATCTGGTATGGGATCACGTTTAAACCTTCTAACACTCCTTCTCTCCCTAGCCAAATCAATAAGATCCATATATATAGTCAACCAACATTTGAGAAATAAGTCTTAGGTAGGCATACTTAAAAACCACTTGAAAGAATTAATTCTGTATATTATCTGAGTATAGAAATAGTATTTGAAGTGATTCTGAGATGATAAAGGTTGGTGTAGTTGGGATTGGAAATATGGGTAGGAACCACGTTAGGATATTAAAGCAGCTTGAGAAGGAGACTGGAGAAGTTAAACTGGAGGCAATAATGGACGTCAGGAGAGATATAGTCGAGGAATACTCTAGGATATACCGGTGTAGAGGATACACAAATTTAAATGAATTTATTAGTAAGGAAGATTTAGATGGTGTAGTAGTCGCCGTACCCACACATCTCCATAGAGAGGTCTCTATCCCATTAATAGAGGAGGGGGTAAACCTCTTGATAGAGAAACCGATGGCTAAAAACTCTATAGATGCCAGAAAAATCTATGATATGAGCCTCAGATATGGAGTTGATATTCTTGTTGGACATATTGAAAGGTTTAATCCCGCTGTTAATAAAATGAAAGATTTAATTAAGGAGGGGCGTATAGGGAGGGTCCTAACAATATCAGCCAAGAGAGTCGGTCCTGGAGGCCTAAATACCCAGACATTCAACAAAAAGATAGGTGTAACCATGGATCTTGCTATTCATGACTTAGATATCTTCCAGTTCATCCTAGATAGAGAGATTGATAGAATCATTACATATTCAGGAAGCCTCATAAAACCATATGAATATGATGACTATAGCTTCTCAATAGCGTTTATAGGCAAGATAATTGGGTTGGCGGAGGCAAACTGGCTAACCCCCAATAAACTTAGGAAATTATATGTTACAGGCACAGAGGGTGTATTCGAGCTAGACTATATCAGTCAAAGGTTACTCTATTCAAAAAAGATGGGTGAAGAACCGGTGGATATCAAGATATTAAGGGTTGAACCATTATATAATGAACTTAAACACTTCATTAATGTCTTAAAGGGTATTGAGAGGCCTATGGTAGATACTGAGGATGCATATAGATTGATAACATTAATAGAGGTTAGTAGGCAAGACCATATAGTGAATGGCGGGTGAAGAAGCCTACTATTAATATAAAATCAAGCCATTAATTACATTATGAAGAATATCTTCCGAAAGTTAGACCAGTTCATCATCTCACGAGTGAAGGAGACACATATACCTAGCTTAACCATCTCACTTGTGAAGGATGGAGAGGTTGTATATACAAGGGGATATGGATTTAAAGATGTTAAAGCAGGAGTTCCCACATCCCCATCCACTTTATATGGAATAGGTAGTATTACGAAATCATTTACTTGCCTCTCCATCATGAAGCTCTGGAGTGAGGATAAGCTTGACCCTAATGATCCGATATCCAAA
>Ga0256839_1005392_pt1 | contig 11841 bp, 10 predicted proteins | sample 354166metaG_FD_185968 | JGI IMG/M metagenome (GOLD analysis project Ga0256839, IMG submission 185968) | Hydrothermal vent microbial communities from Mid Atlantic Ridge, Atlantic Ocean - 354-166 | ecosystem: Environmental > Aquatic > Marine > Hydrothermal vents | place: Atlantic Ocean: Mid...
GTGATCCTATATTTCACGGAAAGTTTTAAGGCCGACTCCAAAAAGGGTTCTTGATCAATCAATCTTATCATTATATTTTTTAGGAATTCATTTGCAATCCTAAATCCATCTTCTTTATCTATCAATCCCCTGTAAATTCTTTTCCATACCGTGTTAAGTACCTCCTTGATGCATAAATCTACAGATATACATCCTTCTAGTAGGTATTCCTCAACTTTCTTCCAATTTGGTTCCCTGTTAACAAATTTTGCCAATGATGAGGCATCAATGACTCTCACGATCTTCTCTCACCGATTTGGCGGAGAACCCCTTTTCAGCGGGTTTGATGTCTTCTGTGGCCTTTTTAAATCTCTCAATTCGCTCTTTAATTTCGATTTTCCAAGCAAGTTCATTTAAATATCTCTTTATTTCCTCGGTTATATTTATACCTGCTTTTTCGAGAATTTCCTTAACTCTTTTATCGACCCTAACGCTTATGACAGGCATACCTCATCAATTATATTGTATACAAATATGAATACATAAATGTATACACTTTGTAAACAAATTCAGTGAGAAATAAAAAGGGTTTGTGTGATAAAATTATAGGTATTCTTTAAGTATGTGGTAGAGTTTTTTAGCAAGTTCTTCTGGTTCTCCAGTTAATACCTCTCTTTTCCTCTCAGATGGTTTTACCTCCTCCAATTTTGTTACTGTAGTCTTTGATCCTTGGAAGCCTACCCTATCAGGCTCTAAACCTAGGTCTTGGAGACTCCATATCTTTAATTGGAACTCTCTTTCAGCCCATCTCTTCCTCCTAAAGTCTGGGAATCTCGGTTTGTTAGAGCCTAGCTCAACAGCTGCTATAAAAGGTATTCTTACTTTGATGAGTTCATGTCCTCCCTTTATGGTCCTCTTTACCGTGGCCCACCCATCTTCAGATATATCAGCTATATCACTTACATAGGTTATATGTGGTATATCGAGCCATCCACCTATACCTGGTGGGACTTGGCCTGTTCCACCGTCAGAGGATTCTTCTCCACATAATATAATGTCATAATCCCCGATTCTCTTTATTGCTGTCGCCAACGTTAGGGATGTCGGTAGTGTGTCGGAACCGACTAACGCACGGTCACTAACTAAAATAGCGTCATCTGCACCCATTGCCACCCCTAATCTAATATATTTATCCCAGATCGGCGGACCCATTGAGAGTGTAATCACCTTTCCACCGTACTTCTCCTTCAGCTTTAATGCGAGTTCTAAAGCGTTTTTATCCGCCTCATTTATCTCGTTTCTAGCTTTGCTCCTATCAACGGTCTTAGTCTCTGGATTAAAGACAACCTCCTCGGGTTTAGGGACAATCTTTATTAGGACAATTATATTTCTAAGCATCCCCCACCACCTCTTATAAGCTCTATTAGCTTGGGAATAACCTTGAATATATCACCGACTATGAAATAATCTGAATGCTCCCTAATTGGAGCATCTGGATCTGTATTTATGGATATCACCAGGTTACAGTCTTTAATTCCTGATACGAAGTGTGGTGCTCCACTTGCCCCTAGGATAAGCACAACCTTTGATTTAAGGTTCACTCCAGTCGAGCCTACTTGGATGTCTCGAGAGGCTAAACCTCTATCAGCAAGTGGCCTTGTAACACCTACATCCGCATCTAATAGCTTTGCAAGTTCATATACCAAATCTAACTCTCCCCCTGTTCCCTGACCAGCTATAACAACCTTATCAGATTTGGATATATCCTTAGTGGGCGTTTTCTCTCTTGATATGACAATATAGTTTTTCGGCGTTAGGTCTATATCTACCTTCTCCTCAATATATATACATTCCCTATCGAATATCCTTGCTTCAAAAACACCGGGGGTAATAGTAGCTAGTTGAGGCCTGCTATTAATACATTTAACTACAGCAGCTATGCTACCTCCAAAGCCTGGAACCCTACCAGTCAAATTACCCTCCTCATCGAAGTCTAGAGATATTACATGAGCTAATAGTCCCGAGTTAAATGGAATGGCTATTCTACCAGCCAAGTCCCTACCGTTTCTAGTGGCGCTGAATAATATCGAGTTTGGGTTATGCTTCTTAACCAATTCTATCAAAACTTTTGAATAGACTTCAGCATTGTAAACCCTAAGATTTTCATCCTCCACATAGATTATCCTATCCGCTCCATACCTACCTATATCCCCGAGTAGATCCTTAACCTCAGCACCAAACAATAAGCTGGTAACTTGATATCCATATTTATCCCCCAATTCCCTCGCCCTTGAGAGAACTTCTAGAGATGAGCCTTCAACCTCACCTTCATCCTGCTCAATAAAAACCCATATATCCTCCATATCAACCACCTCAATATCACAAGCCGGATGAAGATGCCCTAACCATATTTACAAGGGCCTCATATAACAACTCTGTGATATCCATTACATTCACATTTAAATTCATAACCTTAGATTCATCCTCAAACATCCTTATACAATATGGACATGAGGTAGCCATTGTAGTGACATCTACATAGACGACTTCATCGAGCCGCCTTCTAGTCACATCTCTAGCCTCCTCATTCTCGAGCCAGATCCCCCCACCTCCTCCTCCACAACAGAGAGTCTCCCTCTTGTTATGAGGCATTTCAATAAGTTTAACGCCGTCTATAGCTTCAATCAATCCTCTCGGTTCCTCGACGATGTTGTTATATCTCGCTAGGTAGCATGGGTCGTGATAAGTTACTTTAGCCTCTATCTTACCAAGCTTGAGCCTACCACTATTCATTAGTTCATAGAGGTATTGGGTGTGATGTAAGACGGGAGTTGATATCCTGGCATTATACTTTGGATATAGATTCCTTAGGTTATGATATACATGGGGAGATACAGTTAATATAGCCTCGGCCTTATAGCTATCAAGCTTCTCGGAATTCTGATTAGCTATCTCCTCGTAGAAGTAGTCATCCCCCATATGATAGACGGCATCTCCACAGCATGATGAATCTGTGAAAAAGCCGACCTTCAAACCAGCCTTCTCAAGGATATAAGCTGTCCTCATCAAGACATCCTGGCCATGCTTGTCATAGGCAGCCATACAGCAAGTATATATTAATACGTCATATTCGTGGGACGAGCCGGTCTTCTGAAGCCAGATAAACCTCTCCTTCCTAGGGGATCCGAGGGGATTCCCCTCCTCATAGACATTCCATAATACCTCATTAACCTTCTCAGGGTAGCTCTTCTCCTCATACTTCAAGACTTTCAAGGATCTGAAGATACGTGCGATATCAACGTTACTTGGGCATTCGGCTCCACAGTAGTTACATGATATACATTTCCATATATATCCATTGCTTGGTGTAAGGCCTAGCTGGACATGCCTTATAGTCCTCCTTACAAGGAGGCTATAACCAAGTAGACAGTTTACTGTACATGTGCCGCACTGGTAACATTTATAGAATTCTTTATCCATAATCTCGGCCAATCTTTCTCTATTCTCAAAATCTACCCTAACCATTTCCCACCACCTACTTCACCTTCTTCAACTTCTCGATAGTCATTTTAATCTCATCCTCCGAGACGGTTTTAGATATCTCATCCAACTTCTTCATGGTATTTACGAATTTATCTACCTCGGGGGCGCCGAAGAGTTCGAGTACCAGTCTTTCACCTCTAATACCCAGCTTCTCAATTATCCTCTTCATACTTCTATACCGTATCAATGTATACTTGTTAGCCCATTGATAGTGACAGTCACTCCCACTCTCAGTGATTCTACATCCTGTTATAGCGACTGCTGGAGCACCGTGCATGAAAGCTTTTTTAACGAGTCTCCAGCTAACCCTGCTTGAACATGGAAGTCTTATAAGCCTTGGGCTTGATGGATACTGTATCTTGAAGATACCAGTGTTATCCGCTGCAGCATATGAACACCAGTAACATGTAAATGCTATAGGCTTCTTCTCAGGCTCCTCCTTCAAGATAGATTCAATCATTCTATAGATATCCTCATCCGTGAAGCCCGGTATCTTTATAGCGCCAACTGGACAGGCCGCTAAGCAGTTTCCACACCCCTCACATAGCGCAGGAATTACATAAACATGCTTTTTAACCTCACCTTTTATAGCTCCATATGTACAGACCTTCATACATGCCCCACACTTTATACATATGTCCTGATCTATAGAGGCTATCAACGGCTCCCTCTCAATATATCCCTTACTCAACATGGATACAGCCTTCGATGCAGCCGCTAATGAATGGCTAATACTCTCGAGAACCATCTTTGGCCCTTGGGCTGATCCAGCTAGGAAGATACCGGGAACAGTACTCTCAGCTGGCCCAAGCTTTGGATGGGCCTCCATGAGGAAGCCTTCCCTATCAAGAGGTATTTTTAGGGCTTCCGCTATCGTCTTAATCTCTTCATTGGGATCCAATGCCAATACCAATACGAGTTTGTCATAAGGAATCTCTACTTTAGAGGATAATAGTTCATCATGTATCTCTATATATCCTCCATTAACCTTAACCTGTTCTTCCATAGGCTTATCGGGATCAACTCTAAGGAATAAGACCCCCTCTCTAAGGGCTTCCCTATATAATTTCTCTGCCTCCCTCTCATATGTCCTAATATCCTTATATATTACAGCCACGTTCTTACCCCTCCTCCTAAGTTCGAGGGCCTGAGATATCATAGAGGTACAGCAGTATCTACTACATCCCCTTCCATTCGATCTAGAGCCTATACATGATATAAAGACTATATTATCTCCATCGACTTCATACCTAGATTCTTCAAGCTCTAAATTTGTTGTAATCTTACCATTCCCTATTTCCCTCCAATATAGGGGTTCATGGGGCTTAACACCAGTCGCTAATATGATGGCTCCAACCTCAATCTCAGAGTCATCGGAGAGTCTAACCTTAAACTGGCCTGCAAAGCCTGAAACTTCCTTAACAGTTGTATTAAGCCTTATATCTACACCACTCTCAACAGCTTCCTTAACTAAATTATTGACCAGCTCAGCTCCCGAGACTTCATAGGGTGATATTCTATGTATCCTACGTACTAAACCCCCCAATTCACCAGTCTTCTCAACTAGGACCACTTCTATACCAGCCTTGGCCACCGCTGATGCCGCGGCCAATCCTGAGACTCCACCTCCTATAACTAGGACTCGCTTTATAACCTTAGTCCTAATAGGTTTAAGTGGTATTAACCCTCTACTCCTCTCGATAGCGGCAAGTGTATAATCGATAGCCTTCTTCGTAGCCTCCTCAGGATTATCTGCATGTACCCATGAATCAAGGTTTCTGATGTTACCCATCTCAACTAGGTATGGGTTTAACCCGGCCATCTTCGCAGCGGTCTTAAATACCTCTAGATGGGTTGCGGGGCTACAGGCTGAGACAACAAGCCTATTCAACTTCTTCTCCCTAATTATGTTTGCGATATATTCTACAGATGCGGCTGAACAGGCGAATTTTAGGTCTTCAACATGGACTACACCAGGTTCATTTCTAACCATCTCCATAACCTTCTTAATGTTGACGACACCCGCAATGTTTGTTCCACAGTGGCAGACAAATACACCGATCCTCTCAGGCTTCACATCCCTAATCTTCTCCTCAAACTCCTCCTCCTTATATTCAATCTTGGGTATATGTGATAGAGCCTTTATCGCGGCGGCCCCCGCCTCCTGAACAGAATCACAGATGTCCTTGGGGCCTGACGCCGATCCACATACGTAGATACCTGGTTTTGAAGTCGCAACTGGATCATCTTCTCTAGTCTTAATAAATCCATATTCATCTATCTCTAGTCCCAATGTCCTGGCTAACTTATTTATCCCCCTACTTGGTAATACCGCTGGGGCTAATACCACCATATCAAACTCATCTTCAACTATCTCACCAGTAAAGGTATTTTCATATCTAACACGTATCTTTCCATCATGATATTCAACCTCGGATGTCCGTCCCTTAACAATTTTAATACCCTCTCTCTGGGCTCTCCAGTAGAAATCCTCAAACATCTTACCATATGCCCTTATATCCATGAAGAGGCATGTGACATCATGGACTCCGTGTTGCTTAGCCTGTAATGCATGTTTTAATATATACATACAGCAGAATCCACTACAATATTCATAATATCTTACATCTCTACTACCTACACAGGATATAAAGAGTATCTTCTCCACATGTCTATGGTCACTAGGCCTAAGGACCTCACCCCCACTAGGTCCTGATGCATTTAACATCCTGTCGAACTCATAGCTTGTGACTACATCAGGTATCTCACCAAACTTGTATCTAGTTATGTTTCCTGGATCCATTATTTCATATCCAGTAGATATTATGATTGATGCTACCTCCCTCTCAACAATCCTTGGAGTCATAGAAAAGTCTATAGCATCTCTCTCACACACCCTGACACATCTATCACATGGGAAGTATCCAGGGGGATCGTTGAGACATGATTCTATATCGATAACATATAGACCAGGCTCTGCCTGGGGATATGGGATATATATGGCCTTCCTAAGGCTCAGTCCCTGGCCTCCATCACCCTCGAAGGGAACGGAGGCGGGACATACCTCTGTACAGTCTCCACATTTTGTACAGTCTTCAGTTACATATCTTGGTCTCTGAAGAATCTTAACTCGGTATGCACCAGGCTCTCCCTCAAGACTGATAACCTCTGAGAGGGTTAGAACCTCAATATTCTTATTCCTAATTACTTCTCCTATTAACGGTCCCTCTATACAGATTGAACAGTCTAGAGTTGGGAAGGTCTTGTCTAGAAAGGCCATTTTACCTCCTATAGATGGGCCTTTCTCAACCAATATAACCTTAACTCCTGCCTCAGCCAGGTCTAACGCAGCTCTTATACCCGCTATTCCACCTCCTATAACTAGAACAGCTTCACTCACTCCTTCATCACCCCCTTACCAACATATTCATATGCCATCTCCTTCCCAAGCTTTAGGGCCTTAAGGTTCAGGTCTACATACTTCTTCTTAACTCTAGAGGCCACGATGGATTCAACTAGTTCTTCAGGGAATGTCTTTGTTAGCTCGTTGAAGAAACCTAGGATAATTATGTTAGCTACGATCCTATTTCCAAGTTTAATTGCATTCTCAATAGCGTTTATACCTATCTGCCTGACATCCTCAATATCCTTAGGCTCTACAAGCGAGGATTCATAAATTATCAGTCCTCCCCTCCTAACATTTCCATATTCAAGGTCATAAGTCTCTTGGGTTGTAGCTATTAGGATATCTGGGTCTATGAATATCGGATAATCTATTTTATCATCAGAAATTATTACATCAGCCCTACTCCAGCCACCCCTTTGAGCTGGACTATAGCCTATCGTCATACTAGCCTCTAAACCCATTTTAATAGCCGTTTCACCAAGAATCATGCCTAGAGTCAATATTCCATGGCCCCCAGCCCCAATCAACCTAATCTTTAGATTTTTATTAACCACCTTTCATCACCTTCTCAACAAGCCTCCTATATTTAGTTTGATATGATTCACTCGGTCTATGGACAAATTTACCTACTACAAAGCGTGTCTCCTCGTTTAAACGATTGATACCTATGTTCCTTAGATCGGCCTTATGATCTATATCAGATTGTTCTCTAAACATTCTCATCAGACTTATCGCATCCCGCCTGTTCATATCGGTATAGATTATACAGGGTGATATAACCTCTAAGAATGCGAATCCATCTATGTTAAACATCTCAACTATTGTGTCGACAATCTGTCTATAATGAAGTACAGTCCATCTAGCCACATATGGAGCTCCAATAGAGGCTACCAAGAGAGGAACATTAAATGTCCCCTCTATATGTCCATATGGGGAGGTTAGAGTTCTAGAGCCCTCAGGTGTTGTACCCCCATATTGACCTCCAGTCATACCATAGGTAAAGTTATTTATCATAATAACATTGATATCGTCGTTCCTACGTATCGCATGGATTAGGTGATTACCGCCTATAGTGCTTAGGTCTCCATCACCAGCAAATACGGTTACCTCTAGCTCGGGTCTAACTGTCTTCAGACCTACGGCAAATGGAATTGCCCTACCATGTATCACGTGATATCCGTCAATCTTTATGTATCCAGGCATCCTACTGGAACATCCAATTCCAGATACCAATACATGTTTCTCAGGAGGAATTCCGGACCTCAACAAGGCCTCTACATATGCCTTAGCCACAATCCCTATTCCACAGGAGGGACACCATATATGTGGAAGCCTCTCAACCCTCAATAGAGACTTGATCTCATCAATTGACGGCCTAATAAGTTTAGCTTCACTCAAGCCCTATACACCTCCTCAATCTTCTTTAGTATCGCCTCGGGGGTTGGAACCTTACCTGGGGCCCATGGCATACAATAGATACTATCATGAGGGACATACTGTTTAGCAACCCTGTATGCCTGACCCATATTAACCTCTACAACAAGGATATCCTTCCCTTCATTAGCCATCTCCCTTAACCTTTTATATGGGAAGGGCCAGGCCGTCTTCAACCTATAGATCCCCACCTTCATACCCTTCTCCCTAGCATCTCTAACGGCTTTATATACAGATCTAGAGGTTATCCCATAGGACACAACAATAAGATTTGCATCTTCTGTAAGCTGCTCCTCCCACTCCATAATCCTATCTTCATTATCCCAGATCTTACGGAGCTTTCTAAGTAGCATCTTAGAGTATATCTCATGATTAGTAGTTGGGTATCCCCTCTCATCATGTGCCAACCCAGTTAGATGGATACGATAACCATCACCCGCAGCTACAAACGGTGGAACCTCATATCTGAAGTCGAATGGTAGAAACTCCTCTGGCGGGACATCAGGCTTCTCATACTCTACAATCTCAATCTCATCATATGGAGGAACTGAGACCTTCTCAATCATCTGGCCAATCATCTGGTCAGCTAACACAATAACTGGAACCCTATATCTCCAGGCAGTGTTAAAAGCCTCAATAGTCATGTCAAACATCTCCTGAGGACTATTAGGGAGATATACAACAGTCTCATAGTCCCCATGGCTCCCAAAATTGGTTTGGATAAAATCTCCTTGACCAACTTGTGTAGGAAGACCTGTAGATGGCCCACCCCTCTGTACATCTACAATGACTATTGGGGTCTCAATCATGAATGCAAGACCTATAGCCTCCTGCATAAGTGAGAATCCAGGCCCTGAAGTAGCGGTCATAGATTTTACACCACCATTTGCAGCTCCTATTACACCAACTATACTTGCAATCTCATCCTCAAACTGGATGAAGGAACCCCCTACCTGGGGCATCCTCCTAGCCATCATAGCTGATATCTCATTTGAAGGTGTAATTGGATAACCAGCAAAGAATCTACATCCAGCTAATAGGGCCCCCTCTACACAAGCATAATTGCCCCTGAGGAAGTAGTCTCCAGGTTTTAACACTCCATTATTCATTTATATCCCCTCCTCAATCACAGGCTTATATAGGAAGTCTCGGACTTTAATACAGTAGTCTGGACATATCCGTTCACACATTCCGCAGCCGATACATTCCTCCTCCTTACCAGGAATGATTATCGGATATTCATATCCCTGTTTATTCACCTTTCCAGAACGTCCCAACACACCTGTTGGGCAGAACTCTATACAATAGTGACATCCCTTACATAACTCAATATCTATTTCAACCCGTCCAACGGGTCTCAATACACGCTTCACATTCAAAGGTATCCTCCTATTAGGTATCCTGATCATTTAATCCCCCGAGGTTTTGGTATATACTATCCAATAATCAAATTAATACCATCAATTTTTAAGTGGGGTATATATATACCAAATCATAGATTATATAAACAAAATTATTCAGTAAAAATTTTCTATGGGAGGTTTAAAAACATTATATGTTTTCATTATATAACACTGTTAACAAACTCAAAAGATTGATGAGATATTAATGAAAATATTTTTTCATTCAATTCCCTAATCTACCGAAAAAATTTTAATTTATTAATTTCATATAGGAAGATAAAAAGTTAGCCTAATGTAGTTGATCCTCCTAATCAGTATATGGAGAGTGATGAGAATTATCTATATCCCTATTTACCGTGGTTCAATAAAGGTTGAATATCTGGACAAGACTCTATATAGGGTAGAATATATTGATTCAATAAGGCTTAAAACATATAATGACGCCGTCAGCAGACTATTCCTTAGATATGTAAAGGGAATTAAAACTGATTTCACTAGTTTGAAGCTGGATTTCAATGGTTTATCCAACTTCCAGATACGAGTATACAATGTTGTAAGAACTATACCATATGGGGAGGTGAGAAGCTATAAATGGGTGGCTGAACACCTTGGAATAAAGTCTCCAAGAGCTGTTGGGCAAGCGCTTAAAAGAAATCCATTTCTAATTGTTGTTCCATGCCACAGAGTAGTTAGGTCAGACGGTGATTTGGGAGGCTTTACGTCTATACATGGAATAGATCTAAAAAAGTATTTACTTGAGCTAGAAGGGGTCTATATATTGAGAAAACGATGATAAAATTTAGTATGCTTCAGATAATGTTTTAAAAAATTTTAAGATATAAGTTAATTAGCCTTATTAAAGATATTGATGGAGCTAACCAAGAGAAGATTCTTAATCGTATCATCCGCCATAATCACCTTATCTATAATACTATTCTATTTAATTTCATCTAATTTTCTAGAGATGATCTATAGGAAAGAGGGGGATGAAGCGTTAGAACTTCCTATTGAGAATTCCTTGATGGGTAAGGTTGTCTTTCGCATTTGGAATGAATCACTTATATATAACTTATATAAAGATAAAGAGGCTGGGTTGGCAAATTATTTCCAATATCTAAATAGATATATTACTAATTCTAAAGATGATACCACTATCTTCTGGTTTAAAGATGGAGTTATAGAAGGAATTGATGGAAGCGAATTAGAACCTTCTATATCAACTGTAGATCCGATTTCAATCAACCTCTATGAACTGGGTTTTGGCACTGCTTTAATTCTTTCATTATTAAAGGTAAGTGATGAAAATATATTGGTTCTGCATTCAACGATAATTGATGTTAATAAATGGGATAGATTATTGAGTGAGATATTTATTGGCGAAGCATCAACTGAGAATATAGGTTGGATTATATGGTCAGTTAAGTTCAATGTAGATAGTGAGGTAGTTATAGATGGTGTCCAAGAAAGGATAGGCTCTCTCTATATAGTTTTGGAACAGCCGATGTACAAGGTAGAATCTAATACTACTTTTGAAGATGTATTTGAGATGATGTACTGGTCTATCGTGGCTAGACCAGCGTTAAGCATGGCTACAAGAATTCTCTATGATGAAAATAAAACCGATTTAGTTAACTATGTAGAGATAAGTAGGTTAATCGTTAGCAGACTATTAAAAAATGTTTATCCAGGGTATAGGGGATTGAATATTACAACGTGTAATACACCTTCTGAATACATCTTTAACGTAGATGGGGAAGCGTGTTACCAGTCTGGATCGGCGGCAACTTACGTTCTATCATATGGATTGGGGGTTCCAACCGCATATATAGACGACGAGTACATCAACGTACCTGTCAAGCCTTGGGCATTCCTCATAGCTTTTTCAAAAATTTATAATTTAGAGTCTGTCTCTGGTATAAAATTCCTAGATTTGGATGGTGACGGGTCTAGAGAAGTTCTACTACCAGTTTATGGAAGGGATATTGAGCTACTTCCACCACAGGCTGATGACCAGTTATTAAGTGGGAAACAAGTTATAGCTTTAGATATATACAGACCCACTATTCCAAGTTTCAT
>Ga0256839_1005393_pt1 | contig 11838 bp, 13 predicted proteins | sample 354166metaG_FD_185968 | JGI IMG/M metagenome (GOLD analysis project Ga0256839, IMG submission 185968) | Hydrothermal vent microbial communities from Mid Atlantic Ridge, Atlantic Ocean - 354-166 | ecosystem: Environmental > Aquatic > Marine > Hydrothermal vents | place: Atlantic Ocean: Mid...
GCTAAAAGGCAAGCCTATGCTAGATAGCGTTCACCCAGATTCAAGGGAGTTCGTGAAAGAACGAACCAAGCAGCTTAAAGAAAATCAGAAAACACTGGCGATTACTGAAGAAAAGTTTCTGCGTCTGGATGGTTCCACCTTTATTGCTGAGGTGAGTGCATCGTCTATTGTATTTGATGGTAAACCATCCCATTTGATTACCATTCGTGACATTACAGAACTCAAGCGGCTTGAGCAGGAGCAGAAGGAGCATGAGCAACAATTGGCGCAGATGCAACGGCTGGAGTCTTTAGGTATATTGGCTGGTGGCATAGCTCATGATTTCAACAACTTGCTAACTGTGATTTCTGGCAATGCTGAGTTACTTCGGCTTGCTGTTGCGGAAGATGAAATAACAGGTAAATATATTGATCATATTGACCAAAGTTGCGATCACGCAGCAGATTTATGTCGGCAAATGTTGGCGTATGCAGGTAAAGGAAGGCTTGTTGTGGGCAAGGTTGATTTAAGTGCAATCATCAAGTCTATGGGTTCGCTGATAGAGGCATCGGCTGGTTGCAATGTGCAAATCCACATGGATGGGCTGGATACTTCTGTTGCCAAGGTGGAGGCTGATGTATCGCAAATCAAGCAGGTTGTGCTGAACTTTATTGTCAACGCTGTTGATGCTATTGGTGCCAAGCAAGGCGAAATTCATTTGCGTACCTATACCACCTATGTTGATACACAAAAGTTGAAGACACTGTTCAATGGCCAAGATATTCAGGCAGGGGAATATACTGTATTTGAAATTACGGATACAGGCTGTGGTATCCCCAAGGCTTTGCGTGAAAAAATATTCGATCCTTTTGTGACCACCAAGGCAACAGGTTCAGGTCTGGGTCTATCTGCTGTGCTTGGTATTGTTCAAGCACACAAGGGTGGGTTGGAACTGCGCTCTAAAGAGGGTGTGGGTACGAGGTTTCGCATGTATCTTCCTGCTTTGGAGGAAGAGCAGCAGCCTGCTTCGCATGCGATGGAAGCACATGAAGCTGAAGCCTGGAGTGGCGATGGCTTGGTGTTGGTGGTGGATGATGAAGTGATGGTACGGGAAGTGTTGGAGGCGTATGTTCAGGCGTTGGGATTTGAGGTGGTTACTGCATGTGATGGTGAACAAGCACTGGCATGGTTTCAAAAGCATCATCCAAGCCTGACTGCCGTGGTGATGGATGTGACCATGCCTCATATGGGTGGTGTGGAAGCCATGATGAAGATGCGCGCCATTGATGATAGTATTCCCATTGTTTTGGTATCAGGCTATACCAATAAGGAAGTGGGCGGTGAAGCTGAAGTTCGCCCTGATGGCTTTATGTATAAGCCTTTTCAGATAGAGGATGTTCAAAAAACACTGTATCAGGCTATAAGGAAATCATGATGATAAATATTGCAGATTTGATGGAAACAAGTGGAGTGAAGTTTGGCACTTCAGGCGCAAGAGGCTTGGTTTGTGATATGACCGACCGCGTATGTTTTACCTATACCTTGGCCTTTCTCCATCATGTGTTGGCAAGCGGTAGTGTGAAGCAAGGTGGCAAGGTTGCTGTGGCGGGTGACTACCGCCCTAGCACGCCCCGTATTATGGAAGCTGTTGGGCTTGCTATTCAACAGGCTGGATTTGTGCCTGTTCACTGTGGTTTTGTGCCCACACCCGCATTGGCAGCGTATGCTATGGCGCGTCATATGCCCTGTATTATGGTTACGGGAAGTCATATCCCAGATGATCGCAATGGTATTAAATTTTATAAGCCCGAAGGTGAAATCCTTAAAGATGATGAACAAAGCATGTGCTCACGCTCAGTTGAGTTTGATATGACCTTGTTTGATGCGAATGGACAAAAAACATGTGATGTGGTTTGGGCAGAAAAAAACCAAGATGCCTACACGGAGTTTGTCGCACGATATACGCGCTTCTTGCCACAAGATTGTTTGAAAGGTCAACGCGTTGGAGTCTATGAACACTCTTCTGTCGCTAGAGAAGTTCTGGCTGATATTATCAAAGGTTTGGGTGCAGATGTGGTGTTGCTTGGGCGCTCCGATACTTTTATTCCTGTGGACACTGAAGCTGTGCGTGAAGAAGATGTGGAGCTTGCCAAAGCCTGGGCAGATGAATATCAGTTGGACTGTATTATTTCTGCTGATGGTGATGGTGATAGACCGTTGGTGAGCGATGAACACGGTGTGTGGTTGCGTGGTGATGTGTTGGGGATTGTGTGTGCCAGACAACTGGGCGCAGCGCATGTGGTAACACCTGTAAGTTGTAATTCAGCGGTTGAAAAGAGCGGTTATTTTGCATCGGTGCATCGTACACGCATTGGCTCACCTTTTGTGATAGAAGTGATGAACGCATTATTAAAGGCAGGTAAAACACAAGTTGTGGGCTATGAAGCTAATGGTGGTTTTTTCACAGCTTCCGATATTGAAGTGGGTGGGCGAACGCTTACTGCTCTACCCACCCGTGATGCTGTGATTGCACCCTTGATGCTACTGTTGGCAGCCAAGGATAAAGGCTTAACGGTATCCAAGCTCATACAAACATTGCCACCACGCTTTACAGCAAGCGGCAGGCTTCAAGGTGTGCCAACTGAAGCAAGCTGGCAACATATTGCAAGTTTAAGGCAGGATAAGGCTTGGTTTGAACAACAATACGGTGAAGTTGTTCATATTGATGAAATGGATGGCTTTAGGATGACATTTAAATCTGATGTTGTGATACACCTTCGCCCATCGGGTAATGCGCCTGAATTGCGTTGTTATGTGGAAGCAGCGAGTGCAGAGCAAGCTGAGGATATATTAAGGCAGTGTTTGACGCACCTGGAGTCGTGGGTTGCATCGTCTAAACACCATGGTTGTTAGCAATATTGATATGTTCGTTTGACAATAAAAGGGCAGGTCGTATAGTGCCGCCTCGCTGTGAAAGCAGCGCCTAAAAATAACCTTGCTTTGAACGCGCCTAAAAATGTTTCAAAGCATCGATTATCAAAGGATAATCATACCAAGAGGAGCGCTATGTATTACGAAACAGTGTTTATCGTAAACCCTGATATTTCTCAGGAAAACACCGAAATCATGACCAATGAATTGGTCGATAAAATTGAAAAGTCGGGAGCCCGTATCGTCAAACGCGAATACTGGGGGTCTCGTCCACTTGCTTATTCTATCCAAAAACGCAATCGCGGACATTATTCATTGCTTGTCACTGATGGGGCACCTGATATTGCCAAAATGATTGATGAAACATTGCGCCTTGATGAGCGTGTGATGCGCTTTTTGACGGTCAGCATTACTGAGCCATCAGATGAGCCTTCTCCGCTATTGCGGCGCCGTGTTTCTGCTTCGGAAACAAAAACTGAAGACAAGCCAGCGGAAGACAAAGTTGAAGCTAAAGCGGAAGGTGCAACAGAACCTGCTGAGGAAAAAGCTGAAGAAGTTGTCGCAGAAAAAAACGAAGACAAGGTAGAGGAAAAAGCTGAAGGCTAATTTCGTTGAACTTCATGGTGTCGTGGATGACATTCATGATCGTTGGATGCCAGATGGAAGCCTTGCTGTAATTGCATCTTTAATTGTTGAACGACCTCATTTGGGGCAAAAAAGAGGTGTAATGATCAACGAACAACCGATGCCACTTCGTGCTCAAGGTGAGCAGGCTGAAGCATTGATAAAACTTCAAGGCAAAGTTGTGCTGATCAAGGGGGAGCTTCGCCGCCGTTATTATAGCCGAGATGGGCAGCAGCGGTGGGGGCAGGTGGAAATTTGGGTGAGTCAGGTTATTCCGTCAAATTTAGGAGAAAAGAATGAGTGAAGAAAATATTGAAAAAACTGAGTCAACAACAGAGTCATCAGCTAAAGCTGCTGAGGCTCGTCCTGCGCGTTCGCAACGCCGGGGAGCTAGTGGTCGAGGTGGAAAGTTCCAGCGCCGTCGCAAGTTTTGCAAGTTTTGTGCGGATAAGACCTTGGTGATTGATCATAAAGACCCAGCACTTTTAAGTCAGTTTGTTTCAGAGCGGTATAAAATTATACCATCTCGTGTAACGAGTACATGCGCAAAGCATCAGCGCCAATTGACAACTGCGATTAAGCGTGCACGCGTATTGGCACTGTTGGCATTTACACCTTTGCATCACAAGTGAATGTAGCTTGACCAAAGTGACTTTTTGATGAGTCAACAACCTAGCCCGTCTGGTGTCATGATGCCCAAAGTGGTTGATTTATTTTTAACCAATAAGGTGCCATGTGCAGTGTTGGCTGTGGTGATGCTATCATCCGTGTACTGGATTGATATGCTGTTTGGCAGCCTGGGCGTGCTTGCCTTGATTCTGGTTGTTTTTGGTGTGTTGCTACACCTTGTTGTCCCTGGATTGTTTGCTTTGGTCACGCTAGGTGGGGGCTTGAAGTATAGCCTGCAAACAGGTGCTATTGCTGCAATACTACTGTTGTTGTTCACTTCAGGAAGCATCGGCACAGCAGTGGTGTTTTTTCTGTTGTTTGTTGTCTTACCTTCGTTTTCGGCGCGGCTATTGCAGCAACAGGGTATGGGACAAGCGGCTTGGCTGTTGGCTTTGGTTTTATGCTCTGGTGTTGGCTTTGCCATGGTTGCAGGTGCGGGTGGGCAGAGTGTGGAGTCTTTGGTGCAGCAGCAGTTTCAACCTGTGTTTGATGAAATGCTTGCAAGTATTCCTCCAGGTGCCACGGCTGAAGTTGCGAGCGTTCAACACTTGCAGGCTGTAATGGTTAAGGTTTTCCCAGGTTTTTTTATACTTAGCTTGTGCTTGATTTGGTGGAGTGATGTGTTGTTGGCAAGAAAGCTTGCAATACACTATGGTTTTTATCAAGGCAATACAGATGGTGTGTTAGCGTTTGCATTGCCAAAAGTATTGGTGTATGTGTTGTTGATTTTGTTGCCATTTGCCAATATGGCAGAAGGCAATGTACAATACTTGGCACTAGGTGCGGCAATTGTATTGGCAGGTCTGCTGGCTGTACAAGGTGTGATGGTTGCCCATGCTTGGTTAAAAAACCGAAACATGGTCAATACCATTGTTGTGATGTATGTATTATTGTTTTTTTGGTTCGGTGTAGTGGTGATGTTTGCACTTATCGGGCTACTTGATGTATGGTTTAATTTTCGCCGAAATTTTGGTTCGGCAACAGGAGAAAAATGATGGACTTGATTCTTTTGGAACGCGTAGAAGGTCTGGGTAATGTTGGTGATGAGGTTAAGGTTCGCGATGGGTATGGTCGCAACTTTTTACTCCCTCAAAACAAGGCAGTGCCTGCGGATAAAAGCAACCGTAAGATCTTTGAGCGTCGTCGCGCGCAACTGGAAGAGCAACAGCGCGCGCTACTTGAGGCGGCACAAGCCAAGGCTGAAAAAATGTCTTCGCTGAATTTGGAAGTGGTTCGTGCAACATCGGATGGTAAACATTTATATGGTTCAATTGGTGCAAATGAGTTGGTTGAGCTTATCAATGCTGAAGGGTTTGATGTGGCTCGCCGTGATATTTTGCAAGATGCGCCAATTAAAGAGGTAGGTGAGCAAGAATTTCGTGTTCGTTTGCACCCTGATGTGATGGCAACCATTAAAATTATTGTGAAAGCTGAACAACTTGATTGACGATCATGGGCACTCGCTGCGTGAGCTGGGCTTGCGTGAGCGAGTTCCTCCTCATGCTCGTGATGCCGAGTGTGCGGTATTGGGTGGCATCATGCTCGACCCAGAGGCGTTTGAGCGCCTTGAAGGCATGCTTTTACCAGAACATTTCTATATTGCTGCTAATGCTTTTATCTTTAACGCCATTACGACACTGGCATCTGAAAACAAGCCTGTGGATGCGCTTACGGTTAAAGATTATCTAGAACGAACAGGTGAGTTAGACCAATGCGGTGGTGAAGCTTATTTGGGCGATTTGATTTCAATGATTCCCACCTCGGCTAATGTTCGCCATTATGCGGAGATTGTTCGTGAGCGAGCTATTTTAAGGCAATTGCTTAAAGTTTGTTCGAATATATCACAAGAAGTATATGAAAACCCTATTAAGCCCGTGGGTGAGCATTTGGATGCTTCAGAGGCACAAATTTTGGCAGTTGCTGAAAGCTTTAGTTCAACCAAGCCGACCTTCCAGAGCTTGAAAGAACTTATCCAAGAAGGTTATCAAGAATTACAACGCCGCTATGAAGATCAACGAAAAATCACAGGCATTGCTACAGGCTTTACAGATTTAGACGAGAAAACAGCAGGTTTGCAGCGTGGTGACTTGATCGTGATTGCAGGTCGGCCAAGTATGGGTAAAACAGCATTTGTCATGAACTTGGCGCAAAATGCTGCCATTCGTGATGTTGAGCCGAATGTGGTCGCGGTATTCTCGTTGGAAATGTCAGCGCAGCAAATTGGTATGCGACTTTTGGCTTCAGAATCACGGGTGGATATGGCAAAAATGCGTACAGGCACATTCGCGACAGATGATTGGCGCAAGCTTGCTTCAGGCACAAGTAAATTGTCTGAAGCAGCTATTTTTGTCGATGATACACCTGCCATTTCTGTGTTGGAGGTGCGCTCCAAATGTCGCCGCCTCAAACGCGAGCAAGGTCGCTTGGACTTGGTGATGATTGATTACCTGCAATTGATGACAGGCAATGCCAATGCCGACCGTAAAGACTTGGAAATCAGTGAAATGACGCGCTCTCTCAAAGGCTTGGCGAAAGAGTTGGATGTACCTATTATTATTTTGTCTCAGCTTAACCGATCGCTGGAGTCGCGAGCAGACAAACGCCCAATGATGTCAGATTTGCGAGAATCAGGTGCGATTGAACAGGATGCTGATGTGATCATGTTTATCTACCGTGATGAGGTGTATAATAAAAATCCTGATAATGAAGGTTTGGCAGAAATCATTATTGCCAAGCAACGGAATGGTCCTATTGGTACAACGCGCCTTACTTTCTTGAAAGAGTATACACGGTTTGAGAACTTCTCAGGTGAGCATTCAGGCTTCTAGGCAAGCTTGCTAATCTTTAAGATCTAAGATGCCAAGGTTGGCAGCTTCAAATACAGCTTCTGCGCGTGAGTTTACTTCAAGCTTCTTATAAACATGGCGAATGTGGGTGCGAATGGTGTTGGCTGATACATTCATAATACTAGCGATTTCATCATAGCTGTAGCCTTTGGCAATCCACTTGAGCACCTCTTGTTCACGCTTGCTCAAGGGGTTTTCTTTGGGCTCAACGGGTGCTTGAAAGCGTTTGAGTAGAAATCGGGCAACTTCTGGGCTGATGGTTGATTCGCCACGCATGGTTGAAACAATGGCGGAGCCAAGCTCTTCAAAAGCTTGGCGCTTGAGCAGATAACCACTTGCGCCTGCTTCCAGGGCTTGGATAACATGTGCTTCATCTGCATATATAGTGACAACAAGAATTTCGATGTCAGGATATAATAGCTTTGCTTGACGAATCACCTCCACGCCATGTCCATCAGGAAGTTCTAAGTCAGATACAAGTATATCAGGCTTATTTTTTTTTAGCATATCAATAGCCTCTTGACACGACGCAACAGCATCCATCAAGGTTAGTCGCGGGTGCATTGAAATGGTCGCAGACAAGTGGTTGCGCGCAGGCTTTTCATCTTCAAGCAGTAGCGTGCTATATGTTGGATAGGGGTGCATAACCAAGCTTTTTATCCATGCTTATTGGTATGGTGGGGATCAAAGCGTTGGTTGAGATAGGCGATAATATCATTGGATTCATACAGCCATATTGTTTCCCCGTTTTCATCAATACGCAGGCAGGGGACTTGTAATTTTCCACCTTCCTTTTCCAGTGTTAGTCTATGTTCTCCCCCTCGTATTTGGGCATTGCGATATTCCAATGGTAGTCTCAAGCGGCGCACTGTTCTGCGTACTTTGATGCAAAACGGGCAGCCAAAATATTGATAAAGCGATAAGTTTTTTACTTCTTCATCTACTCTGGCTTGTTCTTCGGGAGTTCGATTGACGCGTTTGGGTGTAAAAATAAAACTAAAAAACGCCCAAATCGCACCTGCCACTTCACGCATGGTACGCAGTAATACTTTTTTTATCATAATCTTATGGCTCTCCTCTGAATAATCAACTTTGGGTGAAGGTAATGCGAATATCAGCAACATTAAATGAAATCGTGAACATTGACAATTCAGACTTTATTTGTAAGGTGACTAGCCTTTTTACGATATAGGCTAGGAGATAAGCAATGGCGTCCACGCAAAATATTTCATGTTATTCACCAGGGCTTGCAGGTATTCCTGTTGCTGAATCAGCTGTGTCCACCATTGATGGGCAAAAAGGTGTGCTTGCATACCGTGGTATTGATATCGAAGAGCTTGCTGAACAATCTTCTTTTGAAGAAACATCCTATCTTCTGATTTATGGGTGCTTGCCTTCACAAGAAGAATTAACACAGTGGGATAATGAGCTTCGCCACCATCGCACCATTAAGTTTCGGATTCGTGATGTGATGAAATGTTTCCCTGAGTCGGCACACCCTATGGACGCGCTTCAGGCATGTGTGGCTGTGTTGGGTATGTTTTACCCTATTGAGACAGGACTAAACCAAAGTCTTGGTGAAAGTGAAATCAGAGAAGTGTATGTGCGTCTTATTGCCAAGTTGCCCACGATTGTCGCAGCTCATGCAAGAATGCGTAAAGGAGATGACCCCATTCCTCCGCGTAAAGACTTGTCTCACGCTGCAAACTTCCTGTATATGTTGACAGGTCAAGAGCCTAGTCCGCTTGCCGAGCGAATTATGGATGTGGCTTTGATTGTTCATGCGGAGCATACCATGAATGCCAGCACTTTCTCAACGATTGTAGTGGCATCATCGCAAGCAGATCCTTATTCATCCATTAGTGCCGCAGTTGGCTCATTATCAGGCGCACTGCACGGTGGAGCAAATGAAGATGTGCTACATATGCTTGATGAAATTGGTACTTTGGCCAATGCTGAAAGTTATTTGAAAAACAAACTTGCCAATAAAGAAAAAATTGCTGGCTTGGGGCACAGGGTTTATAAGACCAAAGATCCACGAGCTACGCTATTGCAGAAGTTATACGGTGATTTGACCAAAGAGCTGGGTGAAGACCCCACCTATGAAATTGCCAAATACATTGAGCAATTTTCCAAAGAAACATTGGGTAAAAAAGGTGTTTGCCCGAATGTGGATTTCTATTCCGGCATTGTATATCGCAAGCTTGGTATCGAAGCGGATTTGTTTACACCTATTTTTGCAATATCTCGTGTCGCGGGCTGGCTGGCACACTGGCGTGAGCAGTTGGCGGATGGTCGCATTTATCGCCCAATGCAGATTTATACTGGCGAATCGAATGTTGCTTATACCCCTATGGATAAGCGTTAGACATTTGGTGGTATCAAGGATACTTTTCCTGAAGTGATATCGATAAGCTGTGTGTTTAGCTTTTTGATATCATCTTCAGGAACAGTAATGTTTAAGCATATTTTTGCTGTATAGTTCACTTGGTTAATGGTGATATGGTTTGTTTCAAGCCAGTGCTTGACAAGGTTTTCCAGCGCGTAGTCAACATGAATCACGAAATGTCTGCTGGACACTACCCTGATGGTCGCAAGCTTATCCATAGCAAGGCTTGCCGAGCTTGAATAGGCGCGAACAAGCCCACCAGCGCCCAGCTTGATGCCGCCAAAGTAGCGAACCACGACCAATACAATTTCACCAATACCACGATGCTGCAACACATGAAGTATAGGTTTACCTGCTGTGCCTGATGGTTCGCCATCATCACTGAAGCCCATGTCTGTTGTGGTCGTAGGATGTCCCGCAATATATGCCCAGCAATGATGTCTTGCATCAGGGTATTGGTTTTTGATCTTGCTTATAAAACCTTTGACCTGGTCTTTGTTGGATGCTCTTGCGATATGGGTGATAAAGCGGCTTTTGTTGATGCTTTGCTCAAAGACCAAAGGTGCTGCGGGGGCTTTATAATTCACGACGGTGTTGTAAAACGGGCATGTGTTTTTTTAGGTGATGAAGTTCAGCTAAATCCAGCTTGGCAGAGATAACACCTTCACCTTTTTGTAGCTCGGCAAGTGTTTCGCCCCAAGGGTTGATGATTTTGCTGTGTCCGAAGGTTGTTCGCCCATCAGCATGATGCCCCACTTGCCCCGCTGCCAACACATAAGCCTGATTTTCAATTGCGCGGGCTTTGAGCAGAATATCCCAGTGTGCTTTGCCCGTAGGCACAGTAAATGCAGCAGGTATGGTAAAAATATTGCAGTTGAGCGCACTATATTGCCGATACAATTCAGGAAAGCGCAGGTCATAACATATTGATAAACCCACTTTCCAATCCTCAGATAATGCTACAGTTTGTGGTGTTTTTCCTGCATTGATGCTTTGCGACTCATGCCAAGATTCGCTGCCCAAATCTGCATCAAACAGATGGATTTTATCATAACCACAGATCAATTGACCTTGAGGTGAAAAAACAGGGCAGTGATTCAGGTGTTTTGCGGGGATTTGTGGATCCTGAATGCGTAGGGAGCCCGCTATCAACCAACATTGGTATTGCTTGGCAAGGGATTGGAAAAAAGAAAAGATTTTATGGTAAGTTTTGGGTTGAGCGGCATGGTGTTGATAGGCTTTGTCTTGGGTCATCAGTGTTGCATTTTCAGGTAATACAAGAAGGTCAATTTGCTGTCCGCTACTGCTTAGTAAATCTTGGATATGCGTAAGGTTTTTCTCTATATTATCTGAGCTGTTTAACTGCATACAGGCAGCAGTCAAATACTGCTTAACGGTCACGATTTTTACTGTTTTTGGCTGCTTTTCTTTCAGCTTTTTCTTGGGCTTTCTTTTTCGCTTTTATCTTTTCCATATTAAAGGCTTCATTTTTGACAGCGCTCACCCGACCAGGGATATGCTCTTTGGCATCAATGCTGGGCTTGGTGTCGGTAAATGTAATCTCACCATATGCATTAATCACCTTGTATAATTCAGCTTGAGCCACTGCGGGCATGATTATAGCCAAGCTTAATAAAATAAGTTTAAGCATATCGTCCAACTCCTAAGGACTTGCCCATATTGGCATTCTCATCCAAGATGGGTACAAGTTTGTTATCACATGCTGACATAATGGTCATCATACCCGGCCCATGTCCAGCAAGCGGTGAGTCTGAGTGAATAATGACGCCAATCGTCAACGCACCTTTGCGGTATGTCCGCCCAAAGTTGTTGTCATGGTCGAGCACGGCCACAAAATCACCAAAGCGAAGTTTATCCAGCCCATGTTCTTTGACCATGGCTTCATCATGACAGAGAATATCATAATCACCCGTGGTTACTGAAAGCGCACCAATGCCAGAGCCCATCGCATAGTTGGGCACAATCACATTAACGGGTACTTCAATCTGCCCTTGAGCATTTTCTTTTAAGCCCATTTTTTCTAATAAGTCTGGGTCGATGTTGTAAATATACACATCATCATGGTCGATAAACTTCAAACCTTGCCCAAAGCCTTTAATCATAAACTTGTCATCGCAGGTTAACTTATCCAAAGTGCTGTCAGGGAAATCAATCATCAAATGATTTACGCCACCATGATGCCCAATCACTGTGCCGACTTCGCCTTTGGCATCGCCAGAAATCACCCGTGCTTGATTGCCGCAACAAGCATGAAACTGATACCCATCTTCAGACTTGCGGTTTTTATGCGTGAGTGTACTTGATACCCCTGGCTCGATATGTTCGCCCACCCAGCCAAACACAGAGTCACCGACTTTCACATTATAAGTGATGCCACCC
>Ga0256839_1005394_pt1 | contig 11835 bp, 11 predicted proteins | sample 354166metaG_FD_185968 | JGI IMG/M metagenome (GOLD analysis project Ga0256839, IMG submission 185968) | Hydrothermal vent microbial communities from Mid Atlantic Ridge, Atlantic Ocean - 354-166 | ecosystem: Environmental > Aquatic > Marine > Hydrothermal vents | place: Atlantic Ocean: Mid...
CATCAGGTCGAAGGTCTCGTTCAGCACCTCCTCGGGGCGGGCTTCGGGCTTGTCGACCTTGTTGAGCACCACGATGGGCAAAAGGCCCGCCTCGAGCGCCTTTTGCAGCACGAAGCGGGTCTGCGGCATGGGCCCCTCGGCGGCGTCGACCAAAAGCAGCACGCCGTCGACCATCGAAAGCGCCCGCTCCACCTCGCCGCCGAAGTCGGCGTGGCCGGGGGTGTCGACGATGTTGATCTTGACGCCGTTCCAGACGACCGCGGTGTTCTTGGCCAAAATGGTGATCCCGCGTTCGCGCTCGAGCTCGCCGGTGTCCATGATCAGCTCGTCGTCTTCGTGGCCCCGCTCCAGCGCGTGGGCCTGTTTCAGCATCGCGTCGACCAGGGTGGTCTTCCCGTGGTCGACGTGGGCAATGATGGCAAGGTTGCGGAGTTCCATAAAACAACGCATCTTAACAGATCGCGGCCGCTTTGCCTACGCGCCTCCGGTCCGAGGGGGGTGCAGCAGCGCGGCCACCTCTTCGGTGCTCAGGTCGCGCCAGTTGCGGTAGGCATCGGCCACCGCAAAGGGCGGGCCGGAGCGCAGGTTGGCCACGAAGACGCGATCGGCTTCGCGGGCCACGCGCCGGGCCGCGTCCGAAGAAGCGGTGGGCACGGCGACTTCGACCTGCTCCGCCCCGCGGGCGCGCGCTTCGCGCACGGCCACCCGCATGGAGGCGCCCGAGGCCAGCCCGTCGTCGGTGAGCAGGACCCGGCGCCCGGCGAGCCGCGGCGGCGGGCGCTGGCCGCGCAGGCGGCGGATGCGCTCGGCCAGGGCCCGTCGTTCCTCCGCGACGACGGCGCGAACCTCCTCGGGGCCGAGCCAGCGCTCCGCGTCCGGGTCGATCAGCAGCACGCCGCCCTCGCCCAGCGCGCCGAAACCGGCCTCGGGGTTGTCGGGGAAGTGCAGTTTGCGCACGAAGATCAGGTCCAGGGGCAGCTCCAGGCCGCGGGCCAGCTCGAGCCCCACCGGCACGCCCCCGGCGGGCACGGCCAGCACGATCCCGCCCTCGGCCCCCTTCCACTCGGGCTCGAGCCAGCGCGCCAGCACCCGCCCGGCGTCGGCCCGGTCGGCGAAGACGCGGGTCCGCCCCCGCAGCTCGGGCAACGTGCGCAGCTCGCCCATACCTTCAGCCTCAGAATAGAACGAACCCCCGCAGGCTGCGGGGGTTCGCTTCTCGAAGCGGCGCTCAGGCTTCGCCTTCGGCGGCGGGCTCGGCCTCGGTGGCCTCCTCCTCCAGCCCCAGGTCGGCGAGCAGGTCGCCGTAGAGGTCGCCCAGCTTGACGCTGGTGTTGCTCTCGCCGCCCACGAACGAACCGAGGTCGGCCCCCTGGGCGGTGGCGATGCCGGGCAGCTCGCGCTCGCGGCGCGGGCCGCGCGGGCCGCCGCGCTTGGGTCCGCCCTTGGCCTTCTTCTGGCGCGGGCGGCGCTTCTTGGGCTCCTGCTCCTCGTCTTCGGTGGGCACCGGGGGCGGCAGCAGCCGCTTGCGCGAGAGCGAGACGCGCTGGTCGGTGGCGTCGATGTTGAGGACCACCACCTCCAGCTCCTCGCCCTTCTTGAACTTCTCGGCGGGGTTCTCGATGTGCTCGTAGTCGAGCTCGGAGATGTGGACCAGGCCCTCGATGCCGTCCTCGATCTCGACGAAGACGCCGAAGTCGGTCACCCCGGTGATCTTGCCCTTCACCACGGTGCCCGGCGGGTACTTCTCGGGCAGTTCCTTCCAGGGGTCGGGCAGGGTCTGGCGCAGGCCCAGGCTGAGGCGGCGCTGCTCGGGGTCGATGCGCAGCACCACGGCCTCGACCTCCTCGCCCTCCTTCAGCACGTCGGAGGGGTGGCGCGGCCGCTTGGTCCAGCTCATCTCGGTGATGTGGATCAGGCCTTCCAGCCCCGGCTCGATCTCGATGAAGGCGCCGAAGGGGGTGAGGCCCACGACCTTGCCCTTGATGCGCTGGCCCACCTCGTACTTCTCGGCGGCGGTCTGCCAGGGGTCGGGGGTGAGCGCCTTGACGCTCAGGTTGACGCGCTCGCGCTCGCGATCGACCGAGAGCACCTTGGCCTTGACCACGTCGCCCACCTTGACGACCTCGCGCGGGTGCTCGAAGCGGCCCCAGGAGAGTTCGCTGCGGTGGATCAGGCCGTCGATCGCACCCAGGTTGACGAAGGCGCCAAAGTCGGTCACCTCGACGACCTTGCCCTCCACCTCGGCTCCGGGCTCGAGGCTCTCGAGCACCTCGGCGCGCTTCTTCTTCTGGTCCTCCTCGAGCAGCACCCGCCGCGAGAGGATGACCCGGCCCTTCTTGCGGTTGATCTCGGTGATCTTGACCGGGATCGTCTGCCCCACGAACTCGTCGAGTTCGGCCACCCGCTTGATGTCGACCTGCGAAGCGGGAATGAAGGCGCGCACGCCCTCCAGGTAGGCGACCAGACCGCCGCGCACCTTCTCGCGCACGGTCACCTCGACGGGCTCGCCCTTCTCGGCGAGTTCCACGATCTTGCGCCAGGCCTTGTCGGCCTCGGCGCGCTTCTTGGAAAGGATGATGACGTTATTGGGAAGGTCGACGCGCACCACGTAGACCTCGACCTCGTCCCCGGGTTTGAGCATCTGCTTGAGCTCTTCCTCGGAGAGGGGTTCTTCGGTCAGCTGGTTGAACGGGATGATGCCTTCGACCTTTGCGCCTACGTCGACCGCCACCCCTTCGCTGCCCACGAAGACGACGCGGCCCGTCATAACCTGACCGCGGCGCACCTTGGCGCCGAGCCGCTGCTCGGCCTCCTGGAGCGCCTGCTCCATCGTCATCTCGGCCGCGGGCTCGGGCGCCGCTGCGGCCGCCGGAGCCTCGGCTTCGGGCGCGGCTTCGGTGGGCTCGGCCGCGGGCGCTTCCGCCTCGGGGGCCTTCGCCTCGGCCTCGGGGACCTGGGCTTCGGGGGCTTGGGTTTCGGGGGTTTCGGTTCCGGCCTCCGCCGGGGTCTTGGGTTCCTTGTCTTCCATCCGCCTGTATCCTCCTGTGCGCCGCCCGGAGGCGGCCGCGTCGCGTCAGGTTCCCCAGAGGGTGCTCCCCCTTTAGCGCACGGCGCTTGGATTTGGTGAACCCGGGGTCTTGGGCGACGCTTGGCCCCTGTGGGGCATACCAACCCTTTATAGCACATCCCGGCCGGCGCGGCTACATCTTGAGGCCGGTGGCGGCCCAGGGCGGCTCCGGCTGGAAACCGTGCCCTACCTGCCCGCCGCCACACCCGCCCCGTATAGGTGGAGGCGGGCGTGGTAGAATGTTGCCGAGGAGACAATTATGCTCAGGGGAATCGCATGGGCGGGGCTCGTGCTCGCGCTGGTTCTTGCTGGGTGCACGGGCACGCGTCGGTTCGCGGTGGGCGGTCAGCTGACGGGGCTGGCCGCGGGTCGGCAGCTGGTCTTGCAAAACAACGGGGATGACGACCTGACCCTGACCGAAGACGGGCCTTTTGTCTTCACCACCCGGCTCCCCGACGGGTCGCGCTACCACGTCACCGTGGCCCACCAACCCGAAGGGCAGACCTGCTTCGTCGCGCGCGGCGAAGGCGTGATCCAGGGGGCCAACGTACGCGACGTTCGCGTCGATTGCTACGTTTCCGGGGCACTCGACCCCACCTTCGGAGAGCAAGGGATTTTCGTCTACGACGCGGGCGGAGACGAGGAGGCCAGGGACCTCGCCGTGGCCCCGGGCGGGCGGCTGTTGATTGTTGGGGCACGCACACCCTCCGGGGGTCGCACCCGGCGGACCGTCTGGGCGCTGACCGCGGACGGCGCACTGGACCCGCAGTTCGGCGACGCAGGGATCGCCGACGACGACCCCCGGACTCTCTCGGCGGGGAACGCGTTGCGGCTCTCCGATGGAGGTTTCGTCTACATCGCGGGGGAACGCGACGGGCGGCTCGCCGTCTGGCGGCTGGAATCCAGTGGGGAACCCGAGCCCTCATGGGGCCTGCGCACCTGGTTGGGCTCGAGCGCCCAAGACCCCACGGGCTACGACTTGCTCGAGGATCCACAGCAGCGGGTGTTGGTAATTGGAAAGTACGAAGACGTGATGAACCTGATCCCAACCAGCGTTCTGCTGCGCTTTTTGCCCGACGGAAACCTCGACTCCGGCTTTGGCACGAGCGGGGCCGTGTTGGAACCCGGGGAAGGTCACGCGCTGGCGCTGGACGCGCAGGGTCGGATCGTCACCGCAGGCTCGAGGCTTGGCAAGCGGGCCCTTTACCGCTACGATTCCAGCGGTCAACCCGACGCAAGCTTTGGCACGAACGGTAGGGTTATCGCCACAACGGCGAGCGAAGGGCGGGCCCTCGCGCTGGGCGAAGACGGAAGCATCACCGTGGCCGGCTGGCTCAGCAACGGAAACGACCTCGATCTGGCCGTGTGGCGGTTCGGACCCGACGGTAGCGCTGACACCTCGTTCGCAGGCGCCGGAACCTTCGTGTACGACGCGGGCGGCGACGAAAGGGCCTACGACCTGGTCCTCGACGGTCAGGGCAGACTTCTCGTTGCGGGGGCGGCCACAAGCGCACAGGGGGTGGACGTGCTGCTCCTCCGCCTCGACCCTTACGGGCGCCCCGACCCCACCTTCGGCACGAACGGCGTGGTGCACATCGGCAGCGCCGGTGACGAGCTGGGGTACGCCGTCGCGCTGGACGCCGCAGACCGGATCCTGGTGGCCGGATTTCGCAGCAGCAACAGCGGCCGCGACCTCGCCGTCTGGCGGGTCGTACCCTGATGCAGCCGGTAAGCTGAGGTCGGGGACCGCGTGCCGGACAGGAAACCCAAGGGATTGCTCATCGTCGACCAGGGCGGCCACGCCAGCCGCGCCTTCGTCTTCGACGCGCGGGGACGGCTGCTCGCGATGGCGGAGCGCCCGATCCGCGCCCGCAAACCCGACGAGGTGCGCGCCGAGTACGACGGCGCGGAACTGTGGCGGCAGGTTGCCGCCGCCGTGCAGGAGGCCCTTGCCGCGGCGCCGGTACCGCTCGCCGCCGCCGGTCTGGCCACCCAGCGCTCGAACGTGGCCTGCTGGGACCGCGAAAACGGCGCGCCGCTGGGCCCGGTGCTCAGCTGGCAGGACCGCCGCGCCTGGCGCGCGGTGGAGGCGCTGCGCGCGCACGAAGCCTGGATCCACGAGCGCACCGGCCTTTTCCTGACGCCCCACTACGGCGCTAGCAAGCTGCGCTGGTGCCTGGACCACCTGCCCGCGGTGCGCCGGGCCCACGAGGAAGGCCGGCTCGGTTTCGGGCCCATGGCCGCCTGGCTCGCGGGGCGCCTGGCGGGCGGGGCGGCCCGCGGGGCCGACGTGGTCAACGCCGGCCGCACCCAGCTGGTGGCGCTAAAGACGCGCGACTGGGACGACGCGCTGCTCGCCCTCTTCGGGGTGCCCAGGAAGCCGCTGCCGCCGGTGGTGCCCAACGCCTGGGGCTACGGCTCGCTGGCGGCCGCGCCGGAGGTGCCGCTGGCGCTCGTCACCGGTGACCAGAACGCCGCCCTCTTCGCCTACGGCGAGCTGGACGAGGCGACCGCCTACACGAACGCCGGCACCGGCGCCTTCGTGCTGCGGGCGACCGGAAAACGGCTCGTGATGTCCGAGCGGCTGCTTTCGGGGGTGCTGTACCAAGGCGGCAAGCGGGTGGAGTACGTGCTCGAGGGCACGGTCAACGGCGCCGGCTCGGCGCTGGCCTGGTTCGAGCGGACCTACGGGGTGGAAGACCTGACCGGCAAGCTGGAGGGCTGGTTGCGGCGGGTGCCGGTGAGCCCGCTCGTCTTCCTGAACGGCGTCTCCGGGCTGGGGTCGCCCTTCTGGCGGGCGCGCTTCCCGGTGCGCTTCGAGGGCGAGGGCAGCCTGGCCGAGAAGGCGGCGGCCGTGGTGGAGAGCATCGTCTTCCTGCTGGCCGTCAACCTGGAGGAGCAGGCCCGCTACCTGCCCGCGCCCGCGCGTATCCGCCTGACCGGCGGCCTGGCGAACCTGGACGGACTGGCCCAAAGGCTCGCCGACCTGACGGGGCTCGTGGTGGAGCGGCCCCCGCAGCTCGAGGCCACGGCCCGGGGAACGGCCTTCCTGCTCGCCGGCCGGCCGACGGACTGGGACCCGGGCGGTGCGCCCGACGTCTTCGAGCCGCGCAAGAACCCGGGGCTCGAGGCGAACTACGCCCGCTGGCGGGCGGCGGTGGAGCGGCAGCTGGGGCACTGAAGGGCACCCGACGACCTGCGCACGTCCCACCCCGAGATCGACTGGCGGCGGGTGGTGGGCCTCCGGAGCGTCGTGGTGCACGAATACTTCGCCGTCGACCTGGACGTGGTCTGGGTCGTGGTCCAAAAGCACCTTCCCCAACTGAAACGGGTGGTGCGGGCCATGCTCGAAGCCGGCCCGCAGAGCTAGCGCGTGCGGCTCAGGCGCGCGAGCGGTAGATGAGGGAAAGCAGGCCGTAGGAGACCGCGAACCCCACCAGGAAGCCCAGCAGCAGCGCCGGGGCGGTGAGGGGGTCTTCGCCCCCGCGGAGGGCGAAGAAGGTGCCCACCGTACCGCCGGCGGCCCCGAAGAGCGCGACCGTGGCCCGCTGTTTCGCGTTCATGCCCTCCAGTCTACCGCGCCCCGCCCCAGCCTGGTTTTGTAGGGCGTCCAGACGGCACGCGGGCACGGTGCTACAATGCGAAGGAAGGAAAACGCAAGAGGTAGCCATGAACCGCAAACGAAGGCGGGTCCTTCCGCTTACCGAGCAGCGCCGGCGCTTGATCCTGGAGCGTCTGCGGGTCTGGGGGGAGGTGCGCACCTCGGAGCTGGCGGGGCTGTTCGGCGTCTCGGCGATGACGATCCGCAACGACCTGAACGCCCTCAGCGCGGCCGGGGCGCTCAAGCGCACCCACGGCGGCGCGGTTTCCAACGAGCCGATCGCCCGCGAACCCTCGTACAAAGACAAGGAAGCGCAACATAGCGCTGAAAAAGCACGAATCGGCCGGGCGGCGGCGCGCGAGGTGGGCGAGGGAGCGGTGATCTTCGTGGGCAACGGCACCACGACGATGCAGCTGGTACGCCAGCTACCGCACCGCGAGCGGCTGGCCGTCTTCACGAACGCCCTCAACCACGCCGGGGCCCTGCTGGAGCGCCCGGGGGTGAGCGTCTACGTGGTGGGGGGGTACCTGCGCGGCGTCTCCTACGGCATGGTGGGCGGGCTGGCGCGGCGAGCGCTCGAAGGCGTCTTCTTCGACGCCGCCTTCGTGGGGGTGAACGGGGTTTCGCTCGAGCACGGCTTCACCCTGCCCTCGCTCGAGGAGGCCGAGGTGATGGCCGAGGTGGTGCGCCGGTCGCGCCGCACCTTCGTGCTGGCCGACCACAGCAAGTTCGGCGTCGTCACCCACGCGCGCGTGACCGGCCTGGACGGCGTGGACGCGGTGATCACCGACCGCACGCCGCCCGCCGAGTTCGTGCGCGCGTTCGGCGAGCTGGACGTGCGCCTCACGGTCGCGGAAGGGGGTGAGAGCGAAGGCGAAGCGACGTGGCTCGAGGACACGGCCTGACCGGCACAAGGAAAGGGGAGGTGCAGTTCATGAAACAAGGCATGCGATTCGGCCTGGCGGCCCTGCTGGCGCTTTCGCTCTTCGGCACGGCCCTGGCCAAGAAGGTGGAGATCACCTGGTGGCACGCGATGAGCGGCTCGCGGCTGAAGGTGGTCGAGGCGATCGTCGACGAATTCAACGCCACCCATCCGGACATTCAGCTGAACGCCCTCTACACCGGCAAGTACGCCGAGACCCTGACCAAGTACGTGGCCGCCTACCGCACCGGCACCGCGCCCAACCTCGTCCAGGTCTACGAGGTGGGCACGCAGACGATGCTCGACAGCGGCGCGATCGTGCCCGTGTACAAGATTCCGGGCATGCTCGGCGAGGAGTGGGACTGGGCCCAGTACGTGATCCCGATCACCAACTACTACTCCACGGACGGCAACCTCTGGTCCATGCCCTTCAACTCCTCCACCGCGATGCTCTACTACAACAAGGACCTCTTCAAGAAGGCGGGGCTCGACCCCAACAAGCCCCCGCGGACCTGGAAGGAGGTCGAAGAGTACGGCAAGAAGCTGGTGAACAGCGGCGTGGTGGACCACGCGCTCTCGTTCGGCTGGCCCGGCTGGGTCTTCGAACAGATGTTCGCCTACCACAACCAGCTCTTCGCCGACCACGCCAACGGCCGCAAGGGGCGCGCCGAGAAGGTGCTCTTCAACGGACCCTTCGGGCAGATGGTGCTCGAGACCTGGACCCGGCTCGCGAAGGAGAAGGTCTTCCTCTACGGCGGGCCCGAGTACTCGGCCAACACCGCCTTCGTGGGCGGACAGATCGCCATGCTGATCCAGTCGACCTCGTCGCTGGCGGGCATCACCAAGGGCGCCGACTTCCAGGTGGGCACCACCTTCCTGCCCCGCTTCGAGGGCTACCCGCGCGGCAACTCAGTGATCGGCGGCGGCAGCCTCTGGGTCACCAAGGGGCAGAGCAAGGAGGAGCTGGCGGCGGTCTGGGAGTTCCTCAAGTTCCTGGCCCGCGAGGACGTGGCCGTGCAGTGGCACAAGGGCACGGGCTACTTCCCCACCGTGAACAACGCGGTGCAGGCGCTCCTTAACGAGGGCTGGTTCAGCAAGGACCAGAACTACCTCACCGCCTTCCTGCAGATCCTCTCGGGGCGGCGCGACACCCCGGCGGCCACCGGCGTTCGCCTGGGGCCCTTCGTGCAGATCCGCGAGCTCGAGCGCGCGGCGATCGAGAAGGCCGTTTCCGGCAAGCTGACCCCCAAGCAGGCCCTCGACGAGGCCGCGGCCAAGGCCAACCAGCTGCTGGCGCAGTACAACAAGCTGCACTAGCCCGCCGGGAGCGCGGGGGCGGCCGCCCCCGCGCCTCCTCCCAAGGAGCCGCCCATGACCCAGGAACGCTTTCCCGGCCACCCCTTCCTGCCCTACCTGCTCGTTTTGCCCTCGCTCGCGGTCATCGTCGTCTTCCTGATCTACCCCTTCGCCCAGAGCGTCTGGGGCTCGTTCTTCATTACCTCGTTCTTCGGCGACAAGAAGCTCTTCGTGGGACTCGAGAACTACCTCGAGCTCTTCCGCTCCCCCGACTACCTGCAAAGCGTGGTGGTCACCCTTTACTTCTCGGCCTTCGTGGTCGTCCTGGGCCTCGCGGCTTCCTTGGGCATCGCGCTGCTGCTCAACCAGCGCATCGGCGGTCTGGGCCTCTACCAGATCGCCCTGGTCTGGACCTACTCGATCTCGCCCGCGGTGGCGGGGGTCATCTGGGCGCTCCTCTTCGCCCCGGCCACGGGGCTGATCCCCTGGCTCGTGGGGCTGGTGGTGCCCGGCTACACCCTCAACTGGATGACCAACGGCAGCCTGGCCCTGCTGGTGGTCTCGCTCGCGGCCACCTGGAAGATGCTCGGCTACAACATCGTCTTCTTCCTCGCCGGCCTGCAGAACATCCCCGAAGAGCTGATCGACGCCGCGCGGGTGGACGGCGCCGGCCCCTGGCTCAGCTTCCGCTACATCACCCTGCCGATGCTGAGCCCGACGACCACCTTTCTGCTCTTCATGAACATGCTCTACGCCTTCTTCCAGGTCTTCGGGCTGATCGACATCATGACCCAGGGCGGCCCCGGCGACGCCACCAACCTGCTCGTCTACAACCTCTACCGCGACGCCTTCATCCACCTGAACTCGGGCCGCGCCAACGCCCAGTCGGTGATTATCTTCGTCGTCATCGCCGTCGCCGCCATGGTGCAGCTGCGCGCCGCCACCAAGAAGGCGGTCTACGCCCGCTAAGGAGGACGCCATGAGCCGCCACACCCGCCTGAGCCTGCTCACCCACGCCGCGCTGATCGCGCTGGTGGTCGTGCTCGCCTTTCCGGTCTACTACGCGCTGGTCACGAGCACCCTCAGCTTCCGTGAGGCCTACCAGTACCCCCCGCGGCTGTTGCCCGGCACCGAGTTCCTGAGCAACCTGCACGAAGCCTGGGTGCGCGCCAGTTTCGGCCGCCTCTTCTTCAACAGCACCGTGATCTCGCTGGTGGTGGCCTTCGTGAAGATCGTGCTCTCGCTGCTGGCCGCCTTCGCCTACACCCACTTTCGCTTCCGCGGCGCGGGCTTCCTCTTCGCGCTCAGCATGATCACCCAGATGCTGCCGCTGCCCGTGCGCATCCTGCCCACCTACGAGCTGATGGACGCCTTCCACTGGATCGACACCTACTACGCCCTCACCGTGCCCTTCTTCGCCAGCACCACCGGCATTTTGCTCTTCCGCCAGTTCTTCCTCACCGTCCCGCGCGAGCTCTCCGACGCCGCGCGGGTGGACGGCGCCGGGCCGATGCGCTACTTCTGGCAGATCCTGGTGCCGCTAAGCCGCACCAACATCGCCGCGCTGTTCGTGATCGAGTTCATCTTCATGTGGAGCCAGTACCTCTGGCCGCTGATCGTGACCAACTCGGCCGACATGCGGGTGGTCCAGATCGGGCTGAAGATGCTGATCGCCAGCGAGCAGATCGCCCCGGAGTGGAACGTGATCATGGCCGGCACGGTGATCGCCATGGTGCCGCCCTTGGTGGTGCTGATCGCGCTGCGGCGCAGTTTCGCCCAGGGCATCGCCATGCAGTCGGAGAAGTAGATGGGCGTCCAGGGTTACCTCCTCGACCTCGACGGCACCGTCTACCTGGGCGAGCGGCTGATCCCGGGGGCCGACCGGGCCATCGCCGAGCTGCGCCGGCGGGGGCGGCGGGTCGTCTTCCTGTCGAACAAGCCGTTGCATTCGCGCGCCGACTACGCCGAGAAGCTGACGCGGCTGGGTGTGCGGGCGACCGAGGACGACGTGATCCACTCCTCCTACGTGATGGCCCGCTACCTGGCGCGCGAGCGGCCGGGGGCGCGCGTCTACGCCATCGGCGAGCCGCCGCTGCTCGCCGAGCTGGAGGCCACGGGGCTCGAGCTCTGCGACGACCCCGAACGCATCGAGTACGTGGTGGCGGCCTTCGACCGCACCTGCACCTGGGACAAGCTCAACACCGCCTTCCAGGCCATCCGCCGGGGGGCGCGTTTCGTGGCCACCAACCCCGACCCCACCTGCCCGGTCGAGGGGGGCGAGATCCCCGACGCCGCGGCCGTCATCGCCGCGCTCGAGGCGACGACCGGGAAGAAGGTGGAAACGGTGGTGGGCAAACCCTCGCCCCACACCGTGCGGGCGGCGCTCGAGCGCCTGGGGCTGCCGGCCGGGCGCGCGGCCATGGTGGGCGACCGCCTGGAGACCGACATCTTAATGGCCCGCCGGGCGGGGCTCGTGGCCGTCCTTACCCTGAGCGGCGTCACCCGGCCCGAAGAACTCGACTGGGCCGACGTGCAGCCGGACTACGTGATCGAAAGCCTGGCCGAGCTGCCGGAGCTGGACGGGCGCATCGGATCCGCCGGCTAGACCGCACGACCTTTGGGGCTATGAGCGTTCTACGCTCATATTTTTACTCGTACCGATCCCGTTTTCGCATCGTCCATCGTTAGCTTACAAGGATTTTAGACTCGTCACCTTCTCATTGCGCCGAGCGATCGGCACAACGTAGCCTAGTTTACACTCTCCACGACGCGCATTGGCCGAAGCCGAGCAACCTCCGGACCTGGGCTAGGGCGGCGGGGTCGGCCTTCATACCGCTCATGTTCACATATCACAAGATCACAGTATCTGAACGTATACATTAGGTCTTGGAGGTAAGGATATGAGGAAAGCTGTAGGGATATTGGTCCTGGGTCTCGGTTTCCTGCTGG
>Ga0256839_1005395_pt1 | contig 11835 bp, 8 predicted proteins | sample 354166metaG_FD_185968 | JGI IMG/M metagenome (GOLD analysis project Ga0256839, IMG submission 185968) | Hydrothermal vent microbial communities from Mid Atlantic Ridge, Atlantic Ocean - 354-166 | ecosystem: Environmental > Aquatic > Marine > Hydrothermal vents | place: Atlantic Ocean: Mid...
TTTTCATCAAGGAAAAGAAAAAAGGTAAAATTAATGATCCCGAAGAATTGGTACCTCAGCTAACACAGCACAAGACGCTAGCCTTCCTTCGTCAGGCCATCGCTTGTGCCAATCGTTCGCTAGTGGCGTAAGATTGCAGAAAATGAGCTTTGGATTAATTAGCCATGGATTGAAAAAAAGAACGCCAACTAAAGAGCAATTATCTAAGGATGCTAAAGTTTGGTATGAATGTAGAAATGCAGCTAAAAAAAAGGTAAATTGGTCATTTAAGTACCTGAGCACAAATAAACGATACTTTTTAGTTCCTTTTGATATGCATTCCTTTAAAAAAAAGCACATTCTTTTCCTCACGCCAGGCTTTCCTCCTGATGAAGCCAATACCCAGTGTATTCCTGCATTACAGATTTTCGCGAAAGCGATGAGTTTAGAAAAAGAGGTTAAAATCAGTATCATTTGTCTGCATTATCCACAACAATATGGGCAACGGAAATGGAATGGCCTAGAAGTATATGATGCTTATGCCAATAATAAGATACGCATTTTTTGGAATGTATGGAAGTGGGTAAAAGTCATTCAACTGCGGCAATCTATTGATATTATTCATAGTTTTTGGCTAAACGATACAGCCTTTTTAGGCCATTGGATCGGTCGATTTAAAAATATTCCTCATTGTATTACACTGATGGGTCAGGATGCAAGACCATCGAATAATTACTTGCGTTTGCTTCCATTAAAACGCTTAAATTTAATAGCCCTCTCTGATTTTCACGCAGATGTTTACCAGCAAACAACGGGATATCATATTCAAAATATTATCCCCTGGGCTTTGGCTGGTACAGATATTAATCCTAGTATTCAAAAAAAGACAATTGATATTATTGGAGTAGGGAATTTGATTCCGCTTAAGGCTTATGACCAATTTATCCGAGTAATTAAGGCCATTTCGGAACAACATCAAATACCTCTTCGAGTAGCCATTGTGGGTACAGGAACGGAAGAAAAACAGCTAAAACAACAAGCAAAAGACCTGGATTTAGAAAAAATCATCCATTTTTATGGCAATGTAGATCGCCAGCAAGTCTTGGCGTTAATGCAGCAAAGCAAAGTCTTTTTACACCCTTCTTCTTACGAATCTTTCGGCTTGGTTTTTCTAGAAGCTTTAGCAAATGGTGCTTTTGTGGTATCCAGAAAAGTAGGCATCGCACAAGCTAATACACACTGGTTACTAGCACAAACGGAAGAAAAAATGGTTGAACAATGTCTTTCTGCATTGGAAAACACAGCACAAATACAGGCCATTAACCCTTATGTGATAGAAGAAACAGTAGCTGCGTATTTGAGATTTTGGAAAGGATTATACTGACAAATGTCGTAAATAATTCATCCCAAAAACGCTCTCCATAATTGCGCTACCAAAAAACAAACCACAAAGCCCATCACCAAAGGCAAAAAGGTGGCTAGAGCTGTCCATTTCCAATTATTGGTTTCCTTATAGATAGTATAAATGGTGGTACTACATGGATTATGCAACAGGCTAAACAACATCAAATTAATGCCTGTGAGTAATGTCCAGCCACCCGCTTTTAAGATATCAGCTGTTTGGTGGGCTGAATCAACATCAAACATAACACCATCACCATTGCCGTAAGCAGCATTGCCCGTTGCCATCACAGTCAGCATTAAGATGGTTGGAATAACAATTTCATTGGCGGGAATAGCAACAATGTAAGCCAGTAAAATAACGCCATTAAGCCCGATAAACAGACCAAAACCATCTAGGTATTGAATCATCCATAGTGCAATACTCTGGTCACCGATAGTTATATTTGAAATCAGCCAAATAACGGCTCCTGCGGGTGCTGCAAAGACCATAGCGCGCCATAAGACGATCAATGTCCTATCAATTAGAGAAGTGTAAATGGTTTTCCAAAACCGGGGACGACGATAGGGCGGCAGTTCTAAATTAAAAGTAGACACCTCGCCTTTTAACACCGTCCTGGACAAGCCCCACGAGACCAAAAAGGTGAAAAATATCCCTAAGACCGCAATGCCAATAACAGAAGCAGTAGAAGCCAGTCCCGCAAGACCTTTAGGTACAACCGCGCCGATAAAAATGGCGGCAATCAGTATTTGTGTTGGCCAACGACCATTACAAAGTGAAAAATTATTGGTAATAATAGCAATCAATCGTTCTCTAGGGCTATCAATAATCCTAGTAGCAATAACGCCCGCAGCATTACAACCAAAGCCCATACTCATGGTTAGAGCCTGCTTGCCATGCGCACCAGATTTTCTGAATAATTTATCTAAATTAAACGCCACCCTAGGCAAATACCCAAAATCCTCAAGCAAGGTAAACAAGGGAAAAAAGATAGCCATAGGGGGCAACATCACCGCTATCACCCAAGCCAGTGCAAGGTATACGCCATCAATCAAAAAGCCATCCAGCCACCAAACCAGACCAAGGGATGCCGATATTGCTTTCAAAAATGGGTGTCCCATATCTAATAGTAAAGATGATAGGATCGAAGAGGGAATGTTCGCCCCTTCTATCGTCAGCCATAATACGATTGACAAGATTAAAAACATGATGGGAAAACCCCATAGCTTGCTTGTAACAATCCTATCAATGGTCGTATCTATCCTAAAATTGCGCTTTTGACCGTCTTTGGTTACGGCATTTCGAGCGATAGCCGTAGCATCTGCGTAGATGCCTTCTGCTAATTTATCATGATACCCCTCCCCTATTTCCCATCGAAGATCATTGGCCATTGCGATGAGTTCACTGGCATTGTTTTGATCTTTCATATACTTGCAAATTTTCCCGTTTGGAGGGCGTGAACAATGCTTTTATCCCCTTCCAATAATCGGAAAGCAATCCAGCGGCTATTGGGAATATCGGGATATTGTTTAAGTAATGTTTTGCTTAATTTTTCGACTGCCTTGGCTATTTTTGGGGGTACATTTTTAATTTTATGGGGTTTACAAATGATTTCGCCTGTCGCTACTTCGTGAATGGTTTGTAATAATTCGGGCAACCCTTCCTTATAACGTGCGCTGGTTGGCACAACGGGTATACCCAAATCCCTTGCCAGCATACGCTCGTCAACCGTAATTTTATTTCGCCTTGCTTCGTCCATCAAATTCAAACAAAGCACAGCCTTGTCTGTAATTTCCAGTATTTGCAAAACCAGATTTAAATTGCGCTCCAGACGGCCTGCGTCCACAACAATAATGGTTACATCAGGCTTACCAAAAAGGATAAAATCACGGGCAACTTCTTCATCCTGTGATGTTGATAATAAAGAGTAAGTACCAGGAAGATCAATTAATTTGTATTTTTTTTTGTTGTAGCCAAAACCGCCTTCTGCTCTTGTTACGGTTTTACCTGGCCAATTGCCCGTATGCTGCCTTAAGCCTGTCAAGGCGTTAAAAACCGTGCTTTTTCCTGTATTTGGATTACCCGCCAAGGCCACTACAAAGTCAGCATCAGCTATTTCTACGCCTAGTTTTTTTAAGCTATCTGCATTATAATGCCTGCAGTTTTCGCAATTATTGTGTTCTTTACTCACTTTGTTTATCGTTTTTCAATTAAAATATTAGCTGCTTGGTCATTCCTAAAAGCGATGACTGTATCTCGAATCAGATAAGCTTTTGGGTCATTTAAAGGGCTGGTGATGTCAATAGAAATCTCCGTACCCATAACAACTCCTAAATCTAGTAGCCGCCGTCTGTTTTCACCTTTACATTCTCTGGAAATGCCGATCACCTGCGCTATTTCACCTTCTTTCAAAGTAGAAAGGCGGCTGATATTTTTTTCTGATATTTCGTCTTTTTTCAGTTCGGCTATCGTGATATTGGCGGCAACGATAGGTGCCAGGATGTACTCCTCTCCTTCTGCATGGAACTTGATTCTTTTTTCATTAGCTTCAATGATTTTCAATTGAGAGCCAATATGAAGGTCTTCTGCCAGGATTTGCTTGTAAATTACCTCTGGTTCATCTTCAATATGAATGATTCTACCGTGAGTTCCTGTCGGAAATGAAGATAAAGCTTTGCCTTGAAGTGCCTGCATATACCCATCACTCGAAGGAATGGGATCGCCATGGGGGTCAAAGCGGGGGTTGCCTAATTGAAAAGCCAATTCATCAGCCTGCTCATCCGTTAAATGGTGTTCCATTCGTTCCGCTCGGTCGTGCCATTCATGTTTTTCATATCCTGTTTCTTCAGAGAGGTATTTTTCCCATAAACGGTGTGCTCTTATGATTTTCAATGCATAATCTCTACCTGTGTCACTTAGTTTTAAACGATCATTAGAAAAAAACACTAAGCCTTCGTCCTCCATTTTGTGTAAAATCTCTAATAAGTATTTTTTATTTGCTTTTAAACGCCCGAAAAGGCTGTTTATACTCATACCTCTTTCACTATCATCGGCATGATAAAGCATCTTCAGGACATCTTCTATAATCACTTTCCTGTCTTGTTTCATACTACGTCGTATGATCCAAAAATACCCTTTCCCTGGTCTAAACAGCAGATACAAAACGAGGCAGATTCCAAAGAAAATCAATAATGCTGTGATGTGTTTGTTCATGTTGTTTTCTTATTCGGTAATAGCTGCACATAAAGCTGTGTATTCACCTTCTCTGATAAAGAAACCGTTCCTTTATCTTTTAAATGGACTTGAATCGAATTATCGTAAGCATAAGTTTCTACAACTTTCAGCTCCGTATTAATACCAATACCAACCTGATCCAAATAGGTTAAAAACTCGGAAGAAGAATCTTTGGTACAGATTACCGTACAAGACTGACCGACAGAAATTTTAGTCAAAATAACAGTATCATCTTTTCTGATATTTCCATTTTCATCGGGAATAATATCTCCGTGTGGATCTCTAGTCGGGAAATTCAAAAAAGCATCCAGTTTATTAACCAACTTGGTAGAGCTTACGTGTTCTAGCTGCTCGGCTACTGTATGGACCTCATCCCATAAAAAATCGAGATGTTTTACCAGGAAAAGCTCCCAAAGTCGATGCTTTCTAATGATTTTCAGTGCTTTCTGCCTGCCTTTCGTTGTTAATGAAAATCCTTTGTATTTTTCATAATTTACCAATTGCTTTGTAGATAAACGTTGTATCATATCCGTGACAGAAGACGGTTTACTGTCCATCTCTTTGGCTAGTATTTTTGTTGAAACGGGTTTGGGATCATTTTCAGCTATTTTGTAGATAGCTTTCAGATAATCTTCTTCTGCGTTTGTTTCCATTTGGTTTTAATTCAAAATTTAATGTAATTACTTAGCACCTAAACCATAAAGTAGCTAAACACATAGGCACGACTTGTTCCGCAGAATTGCGGAACAGCTCGTTTCTATGTGTTTCAAAAGGAAGACCTAAGTAGTTACAATTTATTTTATTTTCAAGTGGTTTTAAGCGTAAAAGATCGTTTTAGGCTCTGATTTAAACAAAGGTAATCTTTTTTTTAGATAAGTCTAAATTTTTATTTTTAGATAACAAAAAAGATACACTTTTGTGCATCTTTTTTAAGGGCTTGTTGAGAAATTAAATTTGGCCTAAAAATGCCCCTTTTTTTACCACTTTTTTCCGCAATACTGCGGAATCAAAATTGTCATTTAACTCGTTAAGCTCCAATTTTGATGCCTCAATTGGCAAAAAAATGATCAGTAGTTCTCGGTTTGAAACTTAACATATATAACTTTAAAACATACAAGTGCATTTAAAATAAAATAGAGTCTTGAAAATAAAAACCAAACACATAGGCACGACTTGTTCTGTAGAATTACGGAATAGCTTTGTTTAAAATTTCATTTCATGAAATTTTAAACCCTATGTGGCCTATGTGTTTAAATACTATCATTTGTTAATAAATAATTACTAATAGTATAGGTTTTTATTCAAAGCGAGGATAGCTGAAAAATAATCTATTTTTATCACGAAATAAAATTTCCCAACAAGCACTAAGCTTTCGCAGCGAGGTTTCCCAGCATAAAAAAAAGAAACCTCTGTGAATATATCACAGAGGCTTCTATCTCTATTTTAAATCAAAATCTTACAGATAAAAATACTATCTATTCCAACCAACTCTATCTTTAAAGATGTCAACATCTGTCTCAGAAGGAGAATTAGAATTAAATAGGTATTCGTCAGAGCTATAGTGCCAGCGTACAGGAATATCCGCACCTGCTGTAGGTGTTAAAGCTGGGATATTTGTACGACGCCAGTCGCTATACACTTCTGGCTGTAAATACATAGCAATATATTTTTGAGTCATCACCTGCTCTAGTGTAAGGTTACCTACACCTGGTGCGACATCGGTATTGGCTACATATTGGTCATAAGCAGCCTGATCTAAGCCCAGGCGATCAAATGACGCTCTGATACCATTTAGATAAGCATCATAACCTGTTTGTGTTCCTCCACTACGGACATCAGCCTCTGCAATAATGAACTGCATTTCACGGTAGGTAACCATTTCCTGGTTGAAATCTGCTACCATGTATGGGTGATCTGTAATAAACAGAGGGTTCATTACATTAGCTCGCAAAGTATCATCCAAAGCATCCATCAAGCCCTGCATTTGAGGGTGAAACTCAAGGTCAGCAGTACGGTCACGATTAAAACGATACCATTGCCCTGCTGCTGATGCATCAGGATATTGGTAAGCCATATTATCCGCAGCACTGGTAAAGGAAGCCTGTGCGGCAGCCATTGCACCAGCGTAATCGTCTTGCTTTAACAAGGTACGAGCTTTGATCGCATTAGCTGCTGATATCCACCCTGCAATATTACCTCCATAAAAGACATCATCCGCGCCAGGAAGTACAGCACCAGGGCTTCCTTCCAAGAGAGTAATCGCTTTTTCTAGTTTACCTAAAGCTGTTGTATAAATAGAAGCCTGCGTATCATAAACTGGGTTAATCACATCTACACCCTGCAATGCATCAGAGTAAGGCATATCATCCCAAACATCCGTAGCCGACAAGAGTGTGAACGCTTCTATAACATCCAAGATACCTAAATAGTGGTTAAATCCAGCATCCGTAGCCGTAGCACGCGCTAGTTTGACTTCCAGCAAAATACCTTCGTAGATGTTCTGCCATGCAGCATCAAAACGATTAGGCGTAAGCCCTGTATATACATTGAAAGAAGACCATTGACGGGCTGTGCCTTCTACCTGTTGTGTCAGCATAGAGTTGAAGCGAGAAAATGCTCCACCATATACATCAGCAAGATTGATCTCAATAGAAGGCATTTGAGCCTGAATCGGTACGACGACCGGGTTATTGGGATCCGTATTAATTTCTTCATCGATGAAACTTTCACATGACGCAAAGGTCAATAAAAGTGCGAGGAAGAAAATAGATTTATTAAGAAAAAATTTCATATTTAATTTTCTTTTTAATGATTAAGCATGAGGGTTCTTAGAAATTAACATTCAATTTGAATATCAATGATTTGGTAGAAGGCATATTGAAATAATCAAAGCCCTGAGAGTTTCCAGTACCATTAAGGCTGGTTTCAGGGTCAATACCTTCGTAATCTGACTGAAACCATAGGTTACGACCAGACACACCGAAAGAACCACCTCTTTTTAAGATATTACCAGAAGGAATAGAATAACTCAAACCTACTTCACGTAGACGGATCCATCCACCATCCTGAACGAACTGCTCACCAACTGCACCAAAACCACCTACTGATGATGTCCAGTAGTTAATATCCCTTACGATAGCAATATCGTTAGGTTGACCATCAGATGCTCTAACACCTGGGCGAGGAGCTGCTGTTTCTACTCGTGTTTCACCCGTAAGAGCAGAGCGACCAAAGAAAGACAATGCCCATGCAGTACCATTCCAAAGATCACCACCTTCACGCCAGTCTAATAACCAGTTGAAAGAAAAACGCTTATAGCGTACAGTATTGTTCCAACCTAGGATAAAGTCAGGATTTGGGTTTCCAATAGCCCGTTGTACAGGGTCTACTGCTTCGATACCATATTCACGGCCATCAGGGTCACTATTGATAATGATTTCTCCATCAGGAACATTCAAACCATCATCATCTGGCCCGCCTGCACCTGTACGTAGGTAGGCACCACCGAAGATAGCACCATACTGATTACCCGCAACGAGGTAAGTACCTGCAGAGTTGAAACCACCAATTTGAAGGCGTTCCAAACCTGGAGCCAACTTATTAACGATACTTTCTGATTTAGTAAAGTTTACCTGAGTATTCCAACTGAAGTTAGTTGTTTGTACAGGAGTTGCATTTATAGTAACCTCAATTCCTTTAGAAGTCATTTCACCTGCATTTAACCATACATTGGTATAACCTGTAGAAGAAGGCAATGATGCATTAAGAATGGCATCTGTTGATTCCACCTGATATACTGTAACGTCTAAGCCCAAACGTCCGTTTAGGAAACGTAAATCAAGTCCCAATTCCTGTGTAGTAGAAAATTCAGGAGTAAGACCAGAGTTACCTAAAGTGGCAGACTGGTTAAAACCTGTTACACCACCAATTGGCTGATTGATATTATCCCCCCAGCCATCACCAATAGAGGAAGCTCTAAATACAGACTGTGTTGAATATGCGATTGGAGGAGGTGCTCCCACTTTTGCTAAAGATAAACGAAGTTTACCGAAGGAAAGGAAAGAACTGTTATCCATTAACTCTGTAAAAATAAAGGCCAAAGAAGAAGATGGGTAAAAGAAGCCCAGTTCTGAGATAGGACGACCAGGAGCGGCTAGACGCGTGTCATAGTCCTGACGACCTGAAACAGTCAAATACAAAGCATTTTTCCAACTTAATTCCAATTGCCCCAAGAAACCTAGTTGTCGGTAGCGATTGATGTCTTCAATAGCAGAAACAGATTTAGTGTTACTAATATCAAGGAAGCCAGGGAATACCAAGCCATCTCCTCTTGTAAAGGTATTATGTTGGTTGTATGAGAAGGCATTCAGTCCTACTAGATAATTAAGTGTAATATCAGAATTAAGGTTGTCACCACCTGCAAGTAGTAAATTAACATCTGTCTGTTGCGTGCTAAACTCATCGTGGATGATTGCTCCTGCTGCATTGGTACGTGTGCCAATTTCAAAATCCTGCTTACGTACATCAGAGGTAAGGTCAAAACCAACGTTAAGGCTTAAGCTTGCCCATTTAGAGAAACTATAATTTGTACTAATGTTACCAAATGTACGGTCTACATCTTCATTTCTTAATACATTATTAATAATCCAGTAAGGATTATCATAACCACCACCACCACGATAATTACGTTGTGTTGCATCGGCAAATGAATAAGCAGAAGGATCATTTACAGCATCCTCTGGAGACAAACCGTTGGCATTATCAAAAGAAACAGGCGTACGAAGCATACCCAATAGTAGACCAGAAGTGTTTGACCCCTGCTGTACACGCGTAAAGTCAGAACGCGTATAATTAATAGAACTACTAATAGTAAACTTATCAGTAGGTGCTAAGGTAGATGCTAATTTAACCGTTTTACGATCATAGGCCTCATTTGGAACAACACCTGTTGAGCGTAGATCAGAAACGGACAAACGGAAAGAAGCAATATCGCTACCTCCAGAAATGGAAAGACTATTGGTATAATTCACCCCTGTTTGGAAGAAAGGATCAACATTGTTGTAAACATTGGCAGGTGTACCATTTCCTGTACCTTTAGGTACTAAAAAACCATTTTTGTCCCAACGATAAACACCGTTAGCATCAAATGCACTCGCTCCTGTTGGAGCGTTAGGATGGTTGGGATCTGTAGCATATTCCAAATCTGCCATAGCAGGGCCCCAAGATAAGAAGTCACCCGAAGAAGGGTCATTGTAAGTACCAAAACGCCCTTGTGCAAAAGTATTCTGCAAAGGAATCATCTTAGTAATTTGATCTGTACCTACCTGAGAAGAGAAACTGATTTGCAGTTTACTGTTTTTCTGTCCTCTTTTAGTGGTGATAATAACCACCCCTGTAGAACCCGCATTACCGTATAAAGCAGTTGCCGCGGCACCTTTCAGAATTGAAATATTTTCAATATCCTCTGGGTTCAAATCCATCAATCGGTTAGACTGAGCTGTACCTGCCGTTGCTGCTTCGGTACCTAAGGTTTCATTGTTTACCCGCACACCATCAATAACGATTAATGGCTGATTGTTTCCTATCATTGAGGTCACACCACGAATGGTGATACGAGAACCTGCTCCTACAGAACCTGAAGAGCGTGTCACCTGAATACCTGCAGCTTTACCTACTAGGGCATCTACGGTATTGCTTGCACCAGAGCGCGTAACGTCATCGGCATTGACCTGTTGTACGGCATAACCAAGAGATTTTTCGCTACGTTCTACACCTAATGCAGTTACAACGACCTCTCCTAGTGCAATACCTTCAGACATCATGATGTCTAGTGTGTTACCTGCTCCTATTTCAATTTCACGTGTTTCAAAACCCGTGTAGCTGACGATTAATGTTTTAACATCAGCAGGGAGATTCAAAGAATAATTTCCATCTATATCAGAAATTGTTCCTGTTGATGTCCCTTTTACCAAAATACTGGCTCCAATTAGTGGCTCGCCGCCATCATCGGTAACCGTACCCGTAACTGTCCGTTGAGCTAAAGCGAAGCTCACCGTGAACAGTACTAGCGATAGTACTAGTGAAAGTTTTTTCATACTAAGTCCAAAATTTTGTTTAAAAAATAAAAGTCCATTTAAAATTCAAAACAGCTATTAGAATGATTAAATTGAGCGTTAATCATTTATCAAACTAATAGGTTTGTCTTGTTATTACTGGCGGGTAGTTGTTCATTTCCCCTTACATTGGCGGGTGAATGCCTTTTAGTATTGTTTAAAAAACAACGTAAAGTAGGTGTTTTAAAACCCCAAAGGTCTATATTTTTTCTGACACTTTGTAAACTAGTAAACGTTTATTCTTTCTTATTCGCTGCTTTTTCGACATAAAACGCCTTATTTTATTTCAATTGTCGCAAATACATAGGTATAACATTCTGTAAACCAAAGTATAAAGCGTCACATATTAATGCATGACCAATTGATACTTCCAGTACATTTTTCACTTCCTTGCAATAGTATTTTAGGTTATCGAGGTTCAAATCATGGCCTGCGTTGATGCCTATGTCTATGTTATTGGCTAATTGTCCGCATTTTTTATGAGGAGCTACTGCTTGTTTTTTATTGATTAAAAATTGTTCCGCAAAGGTTCCTGTATAAAATTCTATCCGATCTGCACCAACTGCTTTCGCCCCTTCTACAAAACGTTCTTCTGCATCTACAAAAAGAGAAACCCGGATATTTGCTGTATGAAGCTCTGTGACGATATCCTTCAAGAAAGAAGCTTCTTTTATAGTGTCCCATCCTTGGTTGGATGTCAAAATACCTGGAGCATCTGGCACTAAGGTACATTGGGTTGGTTTATTGGCCAGTACCAAATCTAGGAATTTACGGTTTGGGTTGCCTTCTATATTGTACTCTGTGGTAACGATTTCTTTCAGCAAGGGTATATCACTATAGCGAATATGGCGCTCATCTGGTCGTGGGTGAACGGTGATTCCCTGTGCTCCATATTTTTCACAATCTTTGGCAAACTGTACTAAATCGGGCAAATTGCCACCTCGTGCATTACGTAGTGTGGCTGCTTTATTGATATTGACACTTAGACGTGTGTTTTGAGTTATCATGGAAGTATTCTAATGAATAAAGATCTGAAGTTACAAGATTTGATTTGAAGTTGCAAAAATAATGATTTAAGTGCAAATATTGAATTTGAAGTTACAAACT
>Ga0256839_1005396_pt1 | contig 11834 bp, 8 predicted proteins | sample 354166metaG_FD_185968 | JGI IMG/M metagenome (GOLD analysis project Ga0256839, IMG submission 185968) | Hydrothermal vent microbial communities from Mid Atlantic Ridge, Atlantic Ocean - 354-166 | ecosystem: Environmental > Aquatic > Marine > Hydrothermal vents | place: Atlantic Ocean: Mid...
GCTTATGATCGTGAATTCGAGGAATTCGTTGCACGGTATGGGGGTAGGGGAGCCGGAGATTCGGAGTTGCCCAGGTAAGGCGCGCACTCGGGGCGTTGCTGGAGGCACCGGTAAGGGGATGGCCGCACCATGCCCAGCATTTCACAGTGCGGAAGATAGGAGAAAGATAGTGTGCAGCCCTTGTTTGCGGCATTCGAGTTGATAGAGACCTTCCGAAGAAAAGCCCGAAGCGCCGACAGGCAAGCCGCACATGCATAATGCTTCAACAGATCACCGTGGCCAGGAGTAACTCTTTCCTCACAGGCAGGTGTTTACAAATAGTAGTGTGTCTGGTAATTGGAGAAAGTAGTGCCGTAGAACTTCTAGTGAGCCAATTCAGGTGAGTATGCCCGTTGAGTGGGTGCGTCGAGCCTTGTTGCTGGCGCAAGGGTTCTGTGTCAATAAAGGTACTCCTCTAGAGCTGCGTTACGGTTAAGGCGATGGGAAGTAAACAAACGATATACTCTTGACAGGACAATCTAAGGTAAGACAATGCTCATTCCCCCATCAGGAAGTCACCCAACCACTACACAGCACCTCTGTTTGCTCCAGGACGAGCTCTGTGGCCTTTTCCTGCTTGTCCGGTGGATAGCCATATTTCCTTAGGATGCGTTTGACAAGCACCCTCAATTGGGCCCGGGCACTCTCCCGCTTGCTCCAGTCCACGGTCACGCTCTTGCGCACCCGGTCCACCAACTCCTGGGCGATCTTCTTCAGTGTCTCATCGCCGAGGATCTCCACCGCACTTTCGTTGGTGGCCAAGGCGTCGTAGAAGGCGGCTTCGTCCTCGGAGAGCCCCAGTTGCTCACCCCGGCGCTGCGCCTCGCGCATTTCTCTGGCGATGGCGATCAGTTCCTCGATGACCTGCGCCGCGGCAATGGCACGGTTGTGGTACTTGTTCAACGCTTCTTCCAGCATCTCGGAAAACCTTTTCATCTGCACGACATTCTTCCGCAGCCGCACCTTGATTTCGTCTTTGAGTAGCTTTCTGAGCGTTTCCACCGCCAGGTTCTTTTGCGGCAGCGTCCGCACCTCGGCCAAGAACTCCTCCGACAGGATGGAGATGTCCGGCTTGTCAAGCCCTGCGACCGCGAAGATATCCACCACCTCCTTTCCCGAAACGGCCCTTGAAACCAGTTGTTGCACAGCCGCCTCGATCTCCTCCGGCGTGCGTTCCCCCTGGCTCACCGTGGCCTTGATCAAGGCCGCCCGGATCTCTTGAAAAAGGCCAACCTCGTCGCGGATGGCCAGTGCCTCCTCGTGCGGCACCGCCAGGGCAAACGCCTTGGACAGTGCCGCCACGGCCTGCAGATAGCGCTTCTTGCCGTCCTCCTGTCCCAGGATGAACTCCATGGCGTCCGCGATGCCCTGCATGCGGGTAGCAGCGTCTGCACGGAGCAGGGATCGATAATCGAAGCCGTGCAAAATGCCCTGCACCACCTCGTATTTCTCCTTCATCACCGCCACGGCCTCGGCCTGGTCGATGGCCGCACGGCCACGGCCGCCGCTTTCGGCATAGACGGCCAGCGCGCGCTTGAGCGAATCGGCAATCCCCAGATAGTCCACCACCAACCCCCCAGGCTTGTCGCGGAAGACGCGGTTCACCCGGGCGATGGCCTGCATCAGGTTGTGGCCGCTCATGGGTTTATCGATATACATCGTATGCAGACAGGGGACGTCGAAGCCGGTGAGCCACATGTCGCGCACGATCACCAGTTGCAACTCGTCGTCGGGGTCCTTGAAGCGTCGGGCGAGCATATCGCGCGCCGCCTTGTTCCGCACGTGTGGCTGCCATTCTGGCGGGTCGGAGGCAGAGCCGGTCATCACCACCTTGATCTTGCCTTTTGTGTCGTCGTCGCTGTGCCATTCGGGGCGGAGCGCAGTAATGGCCTTGTACATCTCCACGCAGATGCGCCGGCTCATGCAAACGATCATGCCCTTACCCAAAAGCGCCTCCTGGCGTCGCTCGAAATGCTCCACTAGGTCCTTGGCCACCAGTCGGATACGCTTTTCGGCCCCGACCAGCGCTTCGAGCGAAGCCCACTTGCTGCGCAGCCGCTGTTTGCGCGCCTCGTCTTCCTCCGTTTCTGTGATCTCCTCGAATTCCTCGTCCAGCCTGGGCTTCTCAGCTTCGTCGAGCTCGATCTTGGCCAGTCGGCTCTCGTAATAGATGGGCACCGTGGCACCATCCTCCACGGCCCGCTGGATGTCGTAAATGGAGATGTAGTCCCCAAAGACGGCGCGGGTGTTCTTGTCTTCCTTCTCAATGGGCGTGCCGGTGAAGCCAATGAAGGAGGCGTTGGGCAGCGCGTCGCGCATGTGACGGGCGAAACCGTCGATGAAGTCATACTGGCTGCGGTGGGCTTCATCGGCGATGACCACGATGTTGCGCCGCTTAGAAAGCAATGGATAGGTATCGCCCTTGTTCTCAGGGAAGAACTTCTGGATGGTGGTGAAGATCACCCCGCCGGAGGCCACCTTTAGCAGTTCACGCAGATGGGTTCGGCTCTCCGCCTGGACCGGGGTCTGGCGCAGGATCTGCCGATTGGCCGCGAAGGTGGAAAAGAGCTGGTTGTCAAGGTCGTTGCGGTCGGTGATCACGACGATGGTGGGGTTTCCCATCGCCGGGTGACGAATGACCTTGCTGGCGTAAAACACCATGGAGAGGCTCTTGCCTGATCCCTGGGTGTGCCAGACGACCCCGGCCCGACGGTCGCCGAATCGGGTTTTATACTCTGCCTTTTGTTCGGCCACCCGGAAAGGATCGGCGGCTTCGGCTTCGACAAATCGCGCATAGCGCGCATCAGGCGCCGCTTCGATGCCGCAGGCGATCAGCGTAGAAGCCAGCGCCTGGTTTACGGCGTGGTATTGATGATAGCCCGCTGCCTTCTTGGCGATGCTGGCAGTACCACCACCATTGTCCTCAAAAGTGATGAAGTTCACCACGTAGTCCTGAAAACGGGCAGGCGCGAGCATGCCACGGATCAAGGTTACAAGCCCAGGCTGCACCACGCCTTCGCGCTGCTTTTCATTGCCCGGCTCGCGGTAGAGGTCGGTGCCGTCGATGGTCCGCCAGGGCATGAAACGGTCCCAGCCGGAGGTGATGGTGCCGAAGCGCGCTTGCATGCCGTCGGAGATGACGAGGATCGCGTTGTAGGCGAACAGCGAGGGGATCTCCTGCTTGTAGGTCTGCAACTGGTTGAAGGCCTGGCGGAGCGTGGCCTGTTCAGCCCCGGGATTTTTCAGTTCGATGACTGCCAGCGGTAACCCGTTGAGAAACAATACAATGTCCGGGCGCCGCTCGTGTTTGTTCTCGATCACGGTGAACTGGTTGACCGCCAGCCAATCGTTGTTTTCGGGATGTTCCACGTCCAGCAGCCACACCTTGCCGTGCCGCTCGCCTTCCGCCCCCATCCATGAGACGTCCACACCGTCGGTGAGCATCTGGTGGAAGCGGCGGTTGTTCTCGATTAGCGCCGGGCTTTCCAGCGTTAGCACCTGGCGCAGGGCTTCCTCGATGGCTGCGTCTGGCATGTCCGGATTGATGCGTTCCAGCGCGGCGCGCAGCCTGCCCACCAGCACCACATCGCCGTAGTTGGCCGCCGCTTCCCGTTCCGGGCGTGGGCTGTCGAAGGCAATGTCCGGGCCGAAGGCTACCTGCCAGCCCAGGGCCTGGAGTTCATCCAGAGCCATCTGTTCGATGGCGTTTTCAGAGAGATTGGTCATCGTTGTTTCCGCCTGCGATTGACCGCCGTAACCAATCCATAAGCGGCTCGATAGATTGTTCGTTCAAGCCCTCAATGGCAGCCAAGCGAAAAAGGCGCTTCAAGGTCACGCGCACGGCCGCCTGCTCTGGTTCCCGTTTTGCCCAATCCACCACCGCAAGGTGCTCCATCTCTGCCAGCAGCGTGTTCACGAACCGAAGCACCTGCTGCGCCTGGGCGTCATTTCCGTTAAGCAAGTTGTGAATCACGAATTCATAAAGAGCTGTTACCTTGTCCCGATACCGTCCCTGATACGCATCGAGCAGTTGTAATCTCGAGGGCTCGGGGGCCGGTTCCGGCGGGGCCATTGATTCCCCTTCGGTGACGACCTTGGCCGCCTCCGTTTCTTCTTCCACGACAGGCTTGATCTCTTCCTCGCGTTCTGCGGGCGGCACCTCCCGCAGCGCCTCCAGCACGCTCACATACGCCTGCCGGTCCAGGTGATACAGCAATTCACTGGGTGGCACTCGCAGCTCGATGGCTTCATCCGGTGTCTGAGCGCCAGCCAGCACCCGTACTACCAGCACGCCTTCCTCCACGTCCACCTCGGCATCCAGAGCGCATCCCGCGTCGATACGCTCGTTCAGGTGCCGGAAGCGTTCCGGCGGCTCTCTGGTTGTCAGTAGGTTTGGTTCTTTGCCGTCGTAAGCGCTGAGAATCAAGGCGATGACGGAGTCGGCCGACAGCAGATACACCCGTGCATGGCGACTTGAGATGGCATCGAGAAACCCATCCCTGCCGTGGGCCACGCTGCCGTGCTGGTTGCGCAGTTCGTTCAATCCCTCGGCCAGCTTGTTGTGCCCCGAGATCACCTTACCCAGCGGCCCCACGCCGCGCCGGTTGCGCAACCCCAGGGCATCCAATACGCAGGAAAGCAGCTCCGTTGTCGTCGGTGTCGAAGAATCCGGCGGCGTAGCGCCCAACTCGTTGATCACCGTCCAGCAGACAGCCTCCAGGAAGGACTTGGTCAGTTCGATCAGGCTGCTGCCTTCCTCCTCATAAGTGCGGGCAAGATCGTTGTAATGCTGCTGGAGGTTTTGCGCATCCGGCCAGCGTTCGCAAGCGGCGCGAAAAGCCGGGGCTATGTCGTCCAATGGACGGTTCATATTACCCCCTTGCTTTTCTAGGGGCTTTGTCTTCAGGATGCTGAGGCTCGTAGAACCAGAAGTTGATAGGATTTTCAGGTTTTGGGGTCCATAGTCCTCGTTTAGATTTTAAGCTAACGCCAAGTCTTTGCTTCTTACACTCAGCATCAAAGTGTTTGAGCACCAGAAATCGTTCCAAAAGTCGTTTAGAGGTGTTTGTGGCATCCAATTCATTCTCAAACAGCCTTCTTTGAACAGATGTAGCTTCGAGCCATTTCTGATATTCTTCGAACTTGTCCCTTGAAAAAACCGCTAACCCGGCAAACAAGTCCGCAACCTGAAGGAGCGGATTATCATGCGAAGTTGCTTCAGCGATATCCTCGATACCAAATTCCCTTCGAAGTCGCACAGCTAACTTTCCACCTGTAAGGAATGAGCGCTCTATCTCTACGCGGGTGCTGACTGCTGATAGGCAATCCTCAACACTTTGCCAATCCATTGCGGTGTGCTCGTCAGGATAGAGACGCCACACAGCATTGTCCGGCCACCGCATACGTAGGACATTTCGGAACAGGTGATAGTACATGCGTTGCAAATTCTCGATGTCATCGCGACCTTGAACGTTGTGCCTGCTATCCTGGATATCCCAAACAAGAACATCTATGCGTAGTAGTCTTCTAGAGACATACTTGATCGCAAAGTCGCATAATTTTATTGCCGCAAACCGTTCCCTCGCGCCTCTAAGGTTGCTCCACTTGAATTCTTTTATTCCTGAGTCGTTCAGTAATTGCCTTAGTTCTTGTGTAAAGCATTCCAAATATTCATTTTCTAGGGTAACAAGCCCAAGGCTTCTAAATCGACCTTTGTTCCAGTTTGATTCATCACTGAAACCGATATGGGTGACCTCCATGCTCATAAGACATCCTCCAGAATCTTCTCCACATCCGGCACGCGCAGTTCGCCGGAGATGAGTTTGGGCAGGAGGGTATCGCGAGTTCTTGATAGGGTGCGTATTTCTTCCTCAAGGGAGCGGATATTCTCGTCAAGTGGATACACTAATTCTTCAAATAATAGAACGAGGTCGGGCTGGGGAGCAATACTGGGGAGACTTTGAAACTGCTTCTTGTTGATTGCGCCAAACACTGTACCTTCAGATTCATAACTCTTGAACCATTCACCGAGTGACCGCATTGCATAATATGTGTAGGACCGACTACCGGATTTGTGCCGGATCGCAGCAACACCTCGTCCAATGCAACAGGTTTCATACGCCATATTGATATCGCCCACGGGTGCACGAACGCTTACGAGGGTATCTCCAGCATGTGCAATACGGGTTGGAACAGTGCAATAGACTCGATATGACGGATATCGAAATCCGAAGTCACGCCGGCCCTGGAAAAAGGGAAGGCCATTACCCTTCTCATTATAAGTTGAGCTAGGAGGAGATTGCCCCATTGTCAAATTGAATTCAGCCCCTATGGTCGCTACCTCCCACCCCTCCGGAATCGGCCCAAGTTCCGAATCCACGAAGCGGTCGGGGAAGAGGCGCAGGATGTGTTCGGGCAGGCCGAGGGCGTCGGGGTTTTCGCGGTAGTGGGCGGCGCGCTCGGCGAACTTGTCAGGAATGGAGTTGCTGGCCTTGAGGGCGTTCACCACCACCGGATCGAAGTCCACGAACCAGGATTTGAACAGCGCCTGGGCCATGGCCTCCAGCGTTTCGTTCATCTTCCGGTTCAGCTCGATCTTGTCGTCCAGCGTGCCGAGGATGTGGGCGATGGCGCGTTGTTCGGGAAGGGGAGGGACTGGCACTTCAAAACCGGCAAGTGACTCCGCCGGGACACGTTGTCTGCCAGAACTTCCCGACATTTGGGCTATCGCAAATGATCTGAATTCACTCCATCGTGTTAAATAGAACGCAAAATCGTTGTCCGTTACGCCTTCGCGCCCGCGAATAACAATAAACTCTGTCGAGCCGAAAGCCGGTCCATCGTTTTCTTCACTGGGCACATACCGGGCGATCTTTCCGTTTTCGAGGCAAGGGGTTATTCGTGCCATTAAAGTATCGTATGGCTCGAATCTGGAACCTCCACCTGTGAACACACGCGATCCGGACGGTGAAACCGTTGGTTTGGAAGGATCGAGTGATTGCATATCCACGAATGGATATGTTTCGCCACGGTTGAGGGCAACCCGAGGATTAACCCTCACCGCCTCCGTGAAAGGCAAATATCTCCACTCACCGCCCATAGCCCAGTACCTCCAGATTCTCCTGAATAAGCTGATGTAGTAATTTTCCCTCCTCTCGGTTATTTTTTCCCTCAATATAAAATTGAACTTCCTTGCAGCCATTACTGCCTAATCGCAAGAATAACCCAAACCGGTAACGATAATTTTCGTCTTGACCAAAGGCCAACAGCTTTTCTTCATCGTAGGTGTTTGTTTCTATATCTGCTTTTTTTACTTCAATGACTAAAAGGTTGTCCCGAGTACATCTATGATGAACGATGATATCAGGAAAAATGGTTTTCGCTTCCAAATCATCGGCTTGAATATTATCAAAATTTAGGTTTAATTTCTTGATGTCTCTTCCCAGGCGGTTATACTCACAGTCTACGTGCCAATGCGGAAATTCCCTCTGAAGGTGTTCGGCCAGTTTATGGGTGATAGAACGTTCATTGGCATTAATTTCAATTAATTCTCTATCATAACGGTAAAGATTTACTATTGCAGATATGATTCTACATCGTACATCCTCTAATGAAGGGTAAATATTAATGTTCTCCATATCCCACTGCCTCCAGTTTTTTACCTATCATTCTGTAATTCATGCGTTCCTCCGATCCAAAACAAACCGCGCTCTTTCCCGGCGTAACATTTCAAAGGGGGTCATGTGGCGAATCTTGAGCCCAATGCAAACATTGGGGATCTTCACTTTTTTGATAGTACTGGAAGGTACTTCATGCGTCACAACCACAAAGTTATACGCCAGTGCGTGTGACACCAGATAATAGTCTGCTGTCTGAAAAAAAGTGTTGATGGCTGCCGGGTCGTATCTCTGCCTCATGACCCAATTACTCACCGTGCCAAATGCAGTCACCACTTGGGCGTCTGGTTTCTGAAAGAAGTTTGGTTGCCTCTTAGCCCAGGTCGCCAGCTCATCATTTCCGGCAATCAATTCATCGGCTACTTTTTCAATACTAAAAACAATTCCCCTCTGATTGGCATCATCCAGCCAGTCCCAGAATGCCGGGCAAAAATCGAAGCCATAATGAAGGTTTTTTGCCTGAATAAAGACGTTGGCATCCAGAAGGTAAACCATCACCCCACCCCTATCTCTTGCGCAAACTTCTTGAAAGTTTCCGTTTTAGAGACCCCCAGCAAGGCGTAGGCATCTCGGAATAAGGTTTGTCCTTCCAGGGTGCTGCTGATGAGGGCCATGGCGAAACGCTTGCTCACCCTACGGGAGAGAGTGTGGAAAAAGTTGCCCCCTTCTTCTTTCTTAGCCGGTCGTTCATAGGCCCGCAATCGCTGCAGTTCATCTTCATACGCCTGTTTATAGGCGTTCCAATCCAAAAATTTCGCATCGAACAGGCGCCGCAGGATTACTAGGGAGCTAACCTTAAATATCCGGGCCAGACGACTCAACTCCTGGGATAGCTCATTCCCGGGCTCGTAGTGCTCTTCCAGCACGGTCATGGGCACCAACATCTCCGCCGCCACCTGATTGCACCAGTGTTCCACTGTTTCTCGGGGATAGGCGTCCAGCCGGGCATCGGAGATCCCCGATTCACCCAGCCATATATGGGCCAGTTCGTGAGCCAGGGTGAAGGTTTTACCGGAAAGAGTGTCGCTGCCATTGATAAAAATCAGCGGTGCCAGATCATCCACCAGAACAAAACCCCGGAACTCTTCTGGGGATAATCGGCGATGGGTGTTGTTCCCCACAATCCCATTGACCATTACCAGAACACCAATCTGTTCCACCTGGTCAATAAACCGACTAAGGGCCTGTGTCCAGGTGGGAATGATATTGCGCTCCTGGATATCCAGCTTTACTCGGGCACGAATCTCAGCAGCAACAGCGTTTACGTCATCCTTCACGGTGGCTGAGCCAACAAAAGGCAGAGATGTCTCCCCCGTGGAGAGCAGGTAGTTTCGATACCACTCCTGCCGTTGCTGGCAAATGTAAATGGTCTCCAGCAATTCCGGGCTGGGCCGGGAAAGTCTGGCCTGAGGCATGGTGCGGAAATCCGGAACGGGCAGAGGTTCCTCCGGCGGCGCTTCCAGGAAAAGAAATCCCGAAGGCACATGGAGGGTTTGGGCCAGGTGCTCCAGTTGCTTCAAGGTCGGCTGGGCTTCTCCCCGTTCCCATTGTGCATATTTCGGAAACGCCTTTTCCAGAGACTCCACGGTGCGTCCGGCGCGTTCTCTGGCCCAGCGGAGAAGTTCCGGTTTGATGGGGATACGCAGTTTTATGTTTTGTTTATTCTCCATACCCCAGCACCTCCAGATTCTTCTTGATCTGCGCCTCCAGTTTGTGCGCCTCGTCGAACTGCTCGTAGAGCCTGGCCGTGAGCTCCGCCATCTTTTCCTCGAAGGGCACGCCGTCGTCTTCTTTCTCTTCAACGCCCACATAGCGGCCCGGGGTGAGCACGTAGCCATGCCTGCGGATCTCCTTGATGGTGGCGGACTTCCACCAGCCGGGCTTGTCCTCGTAGCCCTCGCCCTTCTTCCAGGCGTGATAGACACTGGCGATCTGCTGGATTTCCTCTCGTGTTAGTTCCCGGTGCACGCGGTCCACCAGCCGTCCCATGCGCCGGGCGTCGATGAAAAGCGTCTCACCGGTACGGTCGCGGAAGCCGCGCCGGGGGTCGGCCTTTTTGTTGCGAGTGACGAACCAAAGACAAACCGGGATCTGCGTGGTGTAAAAGAGCTGCCCCGGCAGGGCCACAATGCAATCCACCAGGTCATCCTCGACGATGCCCTTGCGGATGGCGAGTTCGGCCTTGGTGGAGGTGGAGAGCGAGCCGTTGGCCATCACAAAGCCGGCGATGCCGTTCGGGGCCAGGTGATAGATGAAGTGCTGAATCCAGGCGTAGTTGGCGTTGTTCGCGGGCGGCACGCCGTATTTCCAGCGCGGATCGTCTCTGAGCCGTTCGCCGCCCCAATCGCTCATGTTGAACGGCGGGTTGGCGAGGATGTAGTCGGCCTTGAGGTCCTTGTGGAGGTCGTTGTGGAAGGTGTCGGCATGGTGGGGACCAAGGTCGGCATCGATGCGGCGGATGGCCAGGTTCATCTTGGCCAGCCGCCAGGTGGTAGGGTTGGACTCCTGGCCGTAGATGGCGATGTCCCCCAGCCTGCCGCCGTGCTCCTCGACGAATTTCTCGGACTGCACGAACATACCGCCCGAACCACAGCAGGGGTCGTATACCCGACCCTTGTAGGGCTCGATCATCTCGACTAGGAGCTGCACCACGCACTGGGGGGTGTAGAACTCACCGCCGCTCTTGCCTTCCGCTGCAGCGAATCGGCCGAGGAAATATTCGTAAACGCGACCCAGAGGATCTTTGACCCCGTATTCCTTCGCCTTTAGGTTGATATCGCCAACAAGCTTCACCAGCTCACCCAGCTTAGTCTTGTCAAGCGTGGGGCGCGAATAGTCCTTTGGCAGCACGCCCTTCAGACTCGGGTTTTCGCGCTCGATGGCGGCCATGGCCTCGTCGATCACCCGCCCAATCGTGGGCTGAGGCGCCTGGGCCTGGATGTTCTCCCAGCGGGCCTCGGGCGGCACCCAGAAGATGTTGGCAGCGAGATACTCGTCGCGGTCTTCTGGGTCGGTGTATTCAGTCTCCTGCTTGGCCTTGAGCTCCTCGTATTTCTCTAGGAAGGCGTCGGAGATGTACTTCAGGAAGATGAGGCCCAGGACCACGTGCTTATATTCGGCGGCGTCCATATGGCCGCGCAGCTTATCGGCCATCTCCCAGAGCTTGTTCTCGAAACCCAAATTGGCGCCGTTCGATTGTTTCATCGTCTGTTTTTGCGGTTTTACGTTTCCCCGGAAACGCTGAGGCCCCCAGCCTAAAAGACCCGCTTGCTGCCTGCCTGTAACCTCTGGCAAGCTACAAGTCGGTGGTCCGAGATTCAAGGCTGCCAGCGCAGACAGGACGGGGCGTTACCGTCTGTGGTGCCGAGCCGTCTACGGATTTATCGGGACGACGCTCGCAATGCCGAAGCGATCGGGAATTGCCGAACGTGGGCGTACCTGTCGAGTAATGAATAAGCCCGGCGGCGTCTCGGGCGTTGTCTTGCAGCGTCGACCTGTGCATTCGATACTGTACGGGTACGAAAACGCTGGATTTTCCGGAGCCGACGGCGATGGGGGAAATAGCCCGATAGCCTGTCAGCCGAGATGCTCCAGCGTTTAAGCCCAACAGTAACTTGGGCTGATCCGTCCGGGAAGGTGGTGACAGGACCGTCCACCTGAGCAGGCAGGTCGAGAGGCACGGGCTGTCTCGAAGCGTTGTTGCGTGTCGGTAGGGACTGTGGGACTCAGGAAACGGAGCTCCGGGATGGGCCTCCAGGGAAGAGGCGAAGCGCCCCCAAAACAAACCCTTCCCTGTCCACTCGCCTGGAGGCACTACCAAAAAACAGAAACCCCTGCCGTCTGGCGGCAGGGGCTACGCAGCGGGCTCCTCGGGCAGGGCTCGAACCTGCAACCCCCTGGTTAACAGCCAGGTGCTCTACCAATTGAGCTACCGAGGAGTGAAGCGGCCCGTAAATTACAACGGCCTGTCGGCCGCCGTCAAGCAGGCACACCTCGCTTGACGACCTTTTCAAACGCGCAAAACGGCCACAGGTTCACCCGAATAAACAGCCGCCTCCTATCGCTTTTCTGGCGAATCTCGGCTGGCAGAGCGGCGACGCAACGCATTTCGGGCCGCTC
>Ga0256839_1005397_pt1 | contig 11834 bp, 6 predicted proteins | sample 354166metaG_FD_185968 | JGI IMG/M metagenome (GOLD analysis project Ga0256839, IMG submission 185968) | Hydrothermal vent microbial communities from Mid Atlantic Ridge, Atlantic Ocean - 354-166 | ecosystem: Environmental > Aquatic > Marine > Hydrothermal vents | place: Atlantic Ocean: Mid...
AACTCGTGCAACTCGGATGTGGATAATGGGACGACGACGCTGATCTCGCCGGTTTACAGCATGCCTGATGGTGGCGAGTTCTCGTTTGACTATTGGTATTCGGATATTCCGACTGGAGAGGTCAACGGGGATGAGTGGGCGGTTGATGGTTCGGTTGATGGCGGTGTCAACTGGGTTCGGCTGCGGACTTCGACGAGTGTGTCGAGTTCGTGGAGAAGCGATACGATTGTGGTTGGTCAGGAGATTGGTGCATCAGAGACGATGCGGTTCCGGTTCAGTGCCAACGATGTTGGGACGCAGAATGTGATCGAGGCGGGGATCGACAATGTTCGGATCACGCGGTTTGTGTGTGAGGATGTTGTTGGGTGCGTGGCCGACATGAATGGTGATGGTGCGTTGAACTTCCTTGATGTTTCGGCGTACTTGGTGGCGTTTGGTGCTGGTGATCCGGTGGCGGATCTTGACGGGAATGGGGCGTTCAATTTTATTGATATTTCCCAGTTTTTGGTGTTGTATGGGGATGGGTGTCCGTAATTTGGATTGATTGAGCCACACAAAAAACCGGACGCAGATGTTTCTGCGTCCGGCGATGGTGTGGGTTGATGGGCTCAGGTGTCGATTATGGGCATCCTTGGCCGAAGGTTGAGAGGAAGTCGGAGACATCGAGGAAGTTGAAGTTGCCGTCGCCATCCATGTCGGCGGCGGGGTCTTGGTTTCCAAAGGCGGTCAAGAAGGCCGAGACATCAAAGAAGTTGAGGGTGCCGAAGGGTTCGGCAAAGTCGGCGGCCGAACACATTTGGGTGAGTTCGTCGGGGCCGACATAGACATTGTCAATCAGGATTGGGTCGTTGCCGGCTGAGGTGAGTCGGACTCTGAAGATGTCGGTGGCCCATGTGGTCAGTGGGGTTTGGAACTCCATGGTGGCGGGGCTGGTGGTGAGCGTGTCGCCTGTGATGGTGCCCAGTGTGATCCAGTTGCCGATGACATCTTTGGCTTCGACGAGGATGGTGTCGTCGGCACCTGCTGAGCCGTTGGACCATGCATCGAAGCGGACGAAGCTGGGGACAAAGCCGAACTGGGCCAGTGGGATGTCTTGGGTTTGAAGTGAGTCGCCGGCGGCCATGGATGCGGCGTGGGTTGTGCCGGCGACTTCTACTGTGGTGCCGTTGTTTTGGGCCCAGGAGAAGTTGGAGATGATGCCGGACTCGAAGGAATCAACGAACGGGGCCACTGGGGTCACTTCAAGTTCGCCGACAAGGAGGTCGTCGATGAGCCATTGGTCTGAGGTGTCTGAGCCATTGGCGGCGATGCGGAGTTGTGTGCCGTGCCAGCGGAACTCGATGGGGAGGGAGAGTGCGACGGAGACATAGCCGTCGGTGTCGACACCGGTGGCGGTGTAGTCGATGACGGTTTGCCATGTGTCGTCGTCGTTGAGCATTTCGATGGTGAAGGTTTCGCCTGCTTCAACGCCTGCGACTTTGAACTGGTAGCTGAGTGTTGGGATCAAGGGGAGTGAGCTTCCCGCGATCTGGACACTGGTGATTTGGTCGGTGGCGTCGAGGAGTAGGACGGATCCGCCGCCGTTGGATTCAGGATCGACGATGGTGGTGACGGCGCCTTCGGTGGTGGTGAAGAGGTCGGTCCATGTGGAGGTGTTGAATGATTCAATGATCGGGAGTTGAAGTCTTGGGGTGTAGTTCTGGGCGACTTGGATGGCGTTGAAGGTGTTGACTCGTCCGCGACCAAAGGAGTTGTCGCGGCCTGGGGCGCCGAGATCGTCAACACTTTGGTAGAGAATGTCCTGGACATCGCGTCCGCTGAGGTCTGAGCGGACTGAGAAGATCATGGCGCCGACGCCTGCGGCGATTGGTGAGGCGTAGCTGGTGCCCGATCCGGTGGTGTATCCTCCGAAGCGATTGGTTGAGCGAACGCTGGAGCCCGGTGCTGAGATATCGACGGCTGGGCCATAGTTTGAGAACCATGATTTGTTGTCTGAGGAGGTTGTCGATGCGACGATGACAAGATCAGGGGCGTCGAATCCGATGAAGTTGTTGTCGTTTCCGGCGGCCCAGAAGAGGAGCCCGCCTCGGTCGATGATGTAGTTGGCTGTTGTTTGAACTCCGCTGCCTGTGCCGCCTGAGTAGGAGACATTGATCGCTTGGGCACCATTGTCTGAGGCCCAGCGGGCACCTTCGAGCAGGTCAAATCCGCTGGCGGTGCCGTCGGAGTTGTTGCTGACGCGGATGGGCATGATGCTGAAATCCCATCCGACTCCGACGACGCCGGTGCCGTTGTTTCCTTGGGCGGCGGCGCAGCCGGAGACGAATGAGCCGTGGCCGTTGACATCGGAGATTTGACCGCCATCAACTTGGGCTTGGTTGTTGACGGCGTTGTATCCGGGGACATAGGCGGCTTGGAGGTCTGGGTGATTGACATCGACTCCGGTGTCGCAGATGGCGACGATGATGTCGCTGTTGCCGGTGTGGAGGTCCCATGCGGCGGCGGATTGGATTCGGTTGTGTTGCCAACTGGAGTCAAAGAGCGGGTCGTTTGGGGTGGTTCCGATGGGGAAGAGTTTCCAGTTGGGTTCGACGAAGAGGTAGTCGCCGGTGGCCATGAGCATGGCGGCCAGTTCGCCTTCGCTGAGTCCATTGGGGACGGTGATGACATATTCATCGATGAACTGGCTGGACTTGACGATCGCTGGGGCGATGCGGTTTTGGGCGATGTTGGCTTTGCCTTTGTGGGCGTGGACGATGAGTTCTCTGGTGAACTCTTGGGAGTTGGTTTTTTGGATGAAGGTGAGTGGGCTTTGGAGGGCGGCGTTCATGAGTTGTTCGTCGCCGGGCTGGAGGTTGAGGGTGGATTTGATGATGTTGGCTTTGGCGTTGGTTCTGGCAACGGACGCCTGTGAGTTTTGAAGGGTCGATTGGGGTGCTGCCAGTGTGCTTGTGGTCAGGCCACAGACGGTGAGTATTGTGCCGATGGTGATGGCGGTGGCGAGTTGGGAAGGGATGGGCATGGTTTTTGTTCTCCTCAAGAAATCCCGGGGACGATGTGCCCCCGGGATTTTATGTGTATTCAGATTTTTTAGGTCTGATTTGGTGTTGGAATGTTTTTGGTGTGGGATTTTGATTATGGGCAGCCGGCTCCGTATTGGGAGAGGAACTCGGAGACATCAAGGAAGTTGAGATTTCCATCGGCAATAAAGTCGGCCGCGGGGTCTTGGTTTCCGTAGAGCGAAAGGAATTCGGAAACATCCAAGAAGTTGAGGTTTCCGTCTTCGATGAGGTCGGCTGGGCATGGGTTGGTTTCTTCGATGAATTCTTTGGTGACGGCGATGTTGTCGACATACCAGTCATCGTTGGCTTCATTGCCTTGGGCGGTTAGGCGGAGTTGGAGCGATCCGCCGTAGCCGGTGAATGGGAGTTCGAGTTGGTTGAGTGTGAATTCGGTTTGGTCGATGCCGTCGGAGACGACGGTGGCGAGTTCGTTCCAATTGCCGATGATGTCTTTGTATTCGACGAGGAGGGACTCGCCGTTTTCGACGCCCTTGTGTTGGGTGTAGAACTGGACATAGACGATTGGGGTTTGGCCGGAGACATCAATGGTTTTGGTGGTCATGGTGTCGGTGTTGTCGAGATTGGCACTTTGGGTTCCGGAGGGTTCATTGTCGGCGGTGGTGCTGACAAGGGCATTGCTTGATTCCCAGTCGAAGTTCAGGGAGATGCCGTCTTCAAAATCGTCCATCCATGGAACGGCGTTGCCTTGGAAGTAGTTGACGCTGACATCATCGAGGTACCAGTTGTCGTTGGCTTCATCGTTGTTGGTGGTGAAGCGTAGGGCAAAGACATCGTGGGCGCCCAAGACTGGGAACTCGATGCGGTGGTAGGTGAAGTCGTTTTGGTCAGTGCCATCGGATTCGATGGTGGTCAGGAGGTTCCAGTCGCCAAAGAGGTTGGTGTATTCGACGACGAGGTTTTCGCCTGCTTCGGTGCCGATGTGTTGGGTGTAGAAGCTGATTTCTCCGGTTTGGAGGAGGAGGTCGGCGGCGCGAATTTGGATTGTGTTGATTTGGGCGGTGCCGCTGAAGTTGAGCGAGTCGGTACCGCTGGGTTCGTTCAGGGCGTCTGCGTTGATGGCGACATCGCCTGATTCATTTCGCCAGAGTGCCAGTGAGGCGTTGTCGAATTGGTCGAGGTATGGAAGGTTCATGATGGATGGGCCAAAGATGGCGTCTTCGACGGCTCGGCCGACATTGATGCGTCCCCAGCCGGTTTGGTTGTCTTGGCCTGGGGCTTGTTTGTCGTCACAGGCGTTGAAGAGGGTGGCTTCGACTTCGTTTGCACTGAGCGCTGGATTGGCTGCGTTGATGAGCATGAGGGCGGCGGCGGTGATTGGTGAAGCAAAGCTGGTTCCGGTGGTGTTTCCGTAGCCGCCGGTGCGTCTGGTTGTGTGGATGTTGACACCTGGGGCGATGACATCGATGCCGATACCGAAGTTGGAGAAGGTTGCGTAGTTGTCGCTTGAGTTTGAAGCACCGACGACGGTGACGGTTGCCCAGTCGTTTGTTTGGTCGCCGATGCCGTCGTTTCCTGAGGAGAAGACGAGTTGGTGTCCTTCGGCGCGGATGTGGGCACCTGATGAGAGGGTTGCGGGATCATTTGATCCGCCATAGGAGCAGTTTGATGCGTAGGCGCCGTTGTCTGAGCCCCAGCGGGCACCTTGAAGGATGTCGGACAAGAACGCGGTTCCCCCGGCGTTGTTGGAGACTTTGACGGGCATGATTCCGAAGTTCCATCCGATTCCGGAGATGCCGACGCCGTTGTTTCCGATGGCTGCGGCGCACCCGGCGACCATGGTGCCGTGTCCGTTGAGGTTGTCATCAACGAAGCCGCCGTCGATTTGTGCGAGGTTGGTGACGGCGTTGAAGCCAGAGACAAGGGCGGTTTGAAGATCTGGGTGGTCTTGATCGACTCCGGTGTCACAGACGGCGATGATTTGACCGCTGCCTGTGGTGTAGTCCCAGGCGCCGAAGGTGTCGATGCGGGATGCTTGGTGGTACCACTGGTTTCCGAGTCGTGGATCGTTGGGGATGTTGTCTCCGGTTGGGTAGCAGAGCCAGTCGATGGAGACGAATTCGTAGTCTCCGGTTTGCATGAGGATTTGGGCCATGGTTTCGGCGCTGACACCGGCGGGGAGGGTGAGGGTGTGCATGTCTACATCGTCGAAGGCTTCGATGAGGGATGGGGCGATGCGGCTGCGGGCTTCGATTACTCGTTGTTGGGCTTGGCCGACATATTGATCCCAGTCGATTTGGGCATTGTTGTTTTGGTTGGCAAGGGCAATATTTTCTGGCTGGGCGGCTTTGGCGATCGCTTGTTCTCGGCTCAGTTGTTGAAGCATTTGTGATTGGCTTTTGACTTGAACTGTTAGGCGATTGGTGCGTTCTTTGAGTCCGATGACTTCGGTGAAGACGACTGATGGGGTGATGGTGCCATTGAGCAGTTCTGCATCGCGGCTGGTCCAGTTGAAGGCCTTGTTGATGGATCGTTTTTGAGCGTTGCTCAGGCGGACGGGCGTGGCCGATCCGGTGATCATGGTGCCGTTGGGGGCTTTGATGCCTGGATTGGCATAGGAGTCGTTGGCACTCAGTGTTCCGCTGGTCAAGGCGATGGCCAGGGCGGCGGTGGTGGTGGTCATTGTGCGCTTGAGAGTCGTATGGTTCATATCTTGTGTCATCCCTTTTTTGGCCTGATGTTGAATCGGGCACCATCGTTGATCGAATCGCGGTCTGAGTCCTCATCAGGCCCGGTACGGCGCGGCTGGAACTGGGGCGCAACTGCACCTTGTACCACCTGAGCGGTCATGCACACAATGCCCGATTTTCGCCCAAAAACAAGGCAAAAGAGCCATTGGTGTGCCAGAATCACATGATTCAGACCGACCCAAGATCGAATCGGACGCTTCATGTCCGAAGTATCCGAAACACCACGCCATCTAGAGGTCCGAGAACCTATTCCTGTTCATCTGTCTATTTCATCTCGCTGTTCATCTACACATTCATCGATCGAAGATCGAATCAGTCGCTGCTGTCTGACAGACAGCCACGGGTGTCAAACGGATGGACACCACTGAAATCTTCGCACCCGGGCGGCTTTTGGTTGCAATTATCAGGCCATGACCAGCCAATTGGGGAATTTCCCGCTTATTGAGCAGGATGATTTGGCTCTTGGCCCTCAAGCACCGCCCAGACATCACGGACCACCCAACTCATGGCGGTTTTGGCTTGGTGGGTGGCTGCGGCGATGTGGGGCGTGAGGATGATATTGTCGAGCCCGAACAGGGCTGAATCAGGGGCGATGGGCTCGGGATCATGGACATCGAGGACCAGTATGGCGTTGGGATTGGTTTTGGCAAATCGGACGGCGGCGTCCGAATCAACCACGAACCCACGCGAGGCGTTGATGAAGATCACATCGTCACGCATTTGGGCAAACTCGGCATCGCCAATCAAGCCCTGATTTTCATCTCGGCCGTCAACATGAAGACAAACGCATCGGTTGCCAGCGAGCAGGGCGTCCATGGATTGGGATCGGGCGTGTGGTGAATCGATGGGGCGTAGATCGGTGTAGTGGACATTCATTCCCAATGCTGTTGCTGCATGTGCCAGGTGTGATCCGATGGAGCCGAGGCCGATGATTCCAAGTGAGGTTCCGACGATCGACCCTGGCGTGATGGCGTGGTGACGCTGTTCGTGCCATTGCTCTTGATTCACAGGCCCAGGCAGCGATTTGATCGGGCGCAGGGTGGTGATGAGCATCGAGATCATGTATTCAACGACGCTCATGGCGTTGGCGTGTGGGGTGTGGACAACGCGGATGTTGTGGGCGGTGCAGGTCTTGAGGTCGATGTTGTCGAGTCCGACGCCTGCTCGGCCGATGACTTTGAGATTTGGTGCTTGGTCGAGGAGTTGTTGATCGACGACGGTGTAGGTGCGGACGATGAGTGCGTGGGCTTGGGCCAGGGCTTCGTCAAATCCGGCGTCCTCGACCTTCAGGGCCACAACCCGGCAATGATTTTCGATCCATGCCTGGGGCTCGGTGGCGATGGGTTCGGTGATGAGGACGAGTGGGGTGGTCATGGGGCTAATATGGGGCTAAGTTGTTGAAACCTATATGGTTGTGGCCGGGTGTGATGGTGGGTTTGTGTGTGTGGTGGTGTGATTCTACACCGGGCGGCTCTGGGTGGGATAGACCGGCTGTCCGGGGAAATTCAAGCATTGGGGGGTGAATGTCCGAATAAGTTTGCATCGGACGCCAGGTCATGGACGATCTGAGCGGGACATAACCAAAGCAGCAGCCGCTATTTGGAGGCGCATCCAATGAATAAATCTGACCTCGTCGACTCCGTCGCTTCCCAACTCGAAACAAGCAAGGCCGATGCCGGTCGAGCGATTGAAGCGGTCATTGCTTCGATTGCTCAAGGGCTTCAGGACGAGCAGAAAGTTGCCATTTCTGGCTTTGGAACTTTCACCAAAAAACATCGATCAGCACGCACCGGGATGAACCCGGCGACCAAACAACCGATCCAGATTCCCGAATCAACGACCTGTTCCTTCAAACCTTCTCAACAACTCAAAGAGACTTTGCATACCAACAGCATGCAGAACACTTGATTGAGCGATTTCAAATAGACAAGTTCATGTATATCTCTCTGGGCCCCGCTTCATCGCGGGGTTTTTTTGTATTGCGGATCAATCCAGAAACGCATCTTCGGCCAGATCAATGGCTCGACCGAGGGCCGCGGCTTTGTTGACGGTTTCTTGGAACTCAAGATCGGCCACTGAATCGGCCACGATTCCGCCGGCGGCTTGGATGTGGTATTCCCAGGTGCCATCGGGGTTCGATTCGTCGATGCGGTCGATGGGCACGACGATGGTGCGGAGGGCGAGTGCGATGTCCATTTCTTGGTTGAGTCCGACCCATCCGAGTCCGCCGCCGTAGGGGCCTCGGCGGACGGTTTCGAGTTCGTCGATGATTTGCATGGCGCGGACTTTGGGGGCTCCGGAAATGGTGCCAACGGGAAGGGCTGCGCGGAGGGCGTCCCAGCAATCGAGTCCATCGCGGACGATGCCTGTGACTGTTGATGAGATGTGCATGACATGGGAGTATCGTTCGATGTCCATGATGGAGTCGAGTTTGATTGAGCCGGGTACCGCGACGCGCCCGACATCGTTGCGGCCCAGATCAACGAGCATTGAGTGTTCGGAGCATTCTTTGGGATCAGCCAGGAGTTCTTGTTCGAGGGCGAGGTCTTCTTCGGGCGTTTGGCCGCGGCGGCGGGTTCCGGCGAGCGGTCGGTTGGTGACGACGAGTTGGCCATTGTCATTTCGCCGAACCCGGCAGAGGATTTCAGGCGACGAAGCGACCAGAATACACCCACTGGTCTGCAAATACACCATATACGGCGACGGATTGACCGCTCGCAATGCGCGATACACATCGAAGGGGTCGGCGTTGGTTCGTCGTTCAAAGCGATGGCCCAGCACCACTTGGAAGATGTCGCCCGCTTTGATGTATTCTTTGGCTCGCTCGATCATCGAAGCGTGCTGCTGGCGGGTCGTGTTGGCGGGCATGGCTTGGTGCTTGGTTGATGGCGTGCGCGCGACTCTTCCAAGAACAAGGGGCTTGGTGTGGTTCTGGATTTGCTCAGAGAGCGATTCGAGATCGCGCAGCGATTGGTGATAGATTTCCGATGGATCATCGTCAGGGCCAACCATCGCCAAACGAACCAGATGGACCAGTTTGTCGACATGATCAAAAATCACCAAGGTGTCGTAGAATCCAAAGGCGATCTCGGGCAAGTGCCGATCGTCGGGGGGGGCGTGCTTAGGGTTGAGTTTCACTGGCTCGGCGTACCGCACGGAGTCGTACCCGGCGTATCCAAACCAGCCACCAAGTACGCATTCGGGGATCAATCCCAAGTCTTTGGCTGTTGGTGGGATTGCCAGGTGCCAGTTCTGGGAGAGTTCGCGGACTTTGGTGAGTGGGTCGGGGCGGGGTTCGGTGGTGGTGTGTTGGGTTTGGTGGTCGGTTTGATGGCCGGGCTGGTGGTTGGATCGGTGATCGGTGATGGTGACTTGTCCATCGCGGGCGGCGATTTGGATGATCGGGCGCGAGCCGAGGATGGAGTGGCGTCCTTGGTGGGTGCCTCCTTCGACGGATTCGAGGAGGAAGGAGGGGGCGGTGCGGTCGTCGGCACTGACGAGCCGGCGATAGGCCAGTACTGGGGTGAGTTGGTCGGCGAGGACTCGGATTCCGATGGGGATGACGATTCTCTGATGATTGTCAGAATTGGCCTGCGATCGGGTTTGATCGACTGTGTCGATAAATTCTTGGAGGGTCGATGATGGCATAGGGGGCAGTCTATGCGCTCAACGGTCGTGGGCCGACGAACCTTTGGGGCTTCTGGGCGGTAGAGTAGGGTCATGAAACAACGATCTCCATACTCGATTTTTTGCGGATGTGTTTTGGTGGGTGTGTGCATTTTGGGAATTGGAAGCCCGGCGTTGGCACTGGGTTCGGCACTGGGTTCGCCTCAGATTCCTCCGGATGCACCTGCACAGCAACCCATGGGCGATCCTCCTGTACTCGCGCCATCTTCAAATACGAAATCCATGACCTTTGGTGAGGTTTTTGCTTCGGTGGATACAGCCGATGCCAATCGCCGGGCCGGGCTCCGGTCATCGTTGTTGGCCCGGTCTATGCAGGTGGTGCCGATGGTGGTGATTGTTGAGCATTCATCGTCGTATCTTGATGCCATCAGCGGGTGGGAAGGGCCGATCAAGTATCCGATTTTGTTTGATGATGGGACGGATTTGGCGCGCGAGAACATTGCTCGATTTGTGCGGGCGTTCAAACCTGAAGATGTGGTTCGGATTACCAAGCCCGGCTCCAGCGCGTGGGGCAAGAGTGCACAGGAGCGGCAAGCCGCGATCAACACTGCGTTGGCGGCGGCGATTCATCAGGCCGAGCCGGATTGGGCTGTTTCGTTCAAGACTCTCAAATCCACCGGGGTGGTGTCTCCGGGTGTGGTGGTGATGGATCCGATGGATTGGCATTGGGCCGCGGGGTTGGCGTTGGCTGCGGGTCGGTTTGAGCCGATTGTGTATGTTCGTGGTCCTGAGCGGCCGTATCAGGAGTTGACACCTGCTCAGGCCCAGGCCTACAACCATGCCATTGGTCAAGGGCTTCGGAAGCTGGGTTTGTCGTTTGATCAGATCGGCGATGAGGTTGATGCGATTACTTTGGCGTTTCGATTGGGCGTCAAGATCAAGACGGGCCCGCAAGAGCGTGACCGATTGGCGACGACCGATCAGATCGGACGGCAAGAGGTTTCGCTCGGAGGCATGCGATGGGCGTGGAGCGGGCAGTTCATGGGAAGCACCGCCACGACGGTGTATCAGGCGATGTGTTCGCTTTTTTTGCCTATTGACAGCGCGTTTATTTGGGATGGTTATCCAAGCACTGGCGACTGGAATCGCTATGACGGCACCCAGGCCGGGGAGATTTTGGCCAGTGCTGGGATGAAGACGGAGGTTTTTGATGAGCCGCGTAATTCGCTGGCGGGGTTTCGAGGGCGTGGTGCGTCGAGCCCGGTTGATGCGTCGTTGATTTTGATGAACACCAAGGGGGCGCAGGCCTATTTTGATTTGCCGATGGCTCCTGAAGGGTCGGGCAGGCCTGGCGATCTTCCGATGCTTGCCCAGCCAAGCGTGTTGCACATGGTGCATTCGTTTTCGTTGGCCACGCCTCGGAGTCCGCGAACGGTGGGGGGGCGTTGGTTGGAGAAGGGGGTGTATTTGTATGCGGGTTCGGTTGATGAGCCGTATTTGTCGGGTTTTGTGCCCACGCCGTTGGTTGCCAAGCGTTTGTTGGGGCAGATGCCTTTTGCGGCTGCGGTGCATTATGACGATGGGCAGGCGTGGAAGATTGCCGTGCTTGGTGATCCACTCAAGACCATTGGTCCGTGTGGAACCCGGATCGGGTCGATCCCGGATCAATACAGGCGGGTGGTCGAAGCCCAGGGTGGACATTGGCTCAATCAACGGGCCAAGGATTTACTCAAGGCCGGGCAATATACCGAAGCGATCGAGGATTTTGTGTTGACGAATCGTGATGAGGCGGTGGTTCGGTTGGGCGGTGCGTTGTTGCGTGATAAGCCGGAGTTGGTCGATGATTTGGCGGCCAAGATGATTGTTCAGGCGGCGTTTCGTCAGGGGGAGCATGAGTTGGTGCTTGATGCCTTTGAGCGGATTTCGGTGGACGCTCGAAAGAATCGGATCACCCAGGATGCTTTGTGGTTGGCGGGTCGGTATCGGCTCAATCGGTTTGGTGACAGCCGAGCGATGGCGTTGATGCGGACGAATCTTCGTGAATCGCAGGAGTTGTCTGATGCTGAGGAGATTGCCAAGATCATGGCTCGCGATTCGGTGCCTGGTGCCATTGGATTTCTTGAGTCGCTTCGCTTGACGCTCAAGAGTGCTGGGCAGCGGCGGGCGTTGGACAGGGCCATTGAGCGGATTCGGCGGTGATTTGCCAGTGATTCGATGGCGATTCGGTGGCGATTTGATGGCGATTCGGTGGCGATTTGGGATTTTGTCGTCGGGCTTGGTGATCCCTACAATCGGGCATGATTCAACTTGGTGTTAATATTGATCATGTCGCGACGATCCGCAACGCCCGGTATCGGGGGCATCCTGGGCTTAATTCTGGGCTCGATGCTGGGCTCGATGCTGGGCTCGATGCTGGGGAAGTGGGGGGGGAGATTGG
>Ga0256839_1005398_pt1 | contig 11833 bp, 9 predicted proteins | sample 354166metaG_FD_185968 | JGI IMG/M metagenome (GOLD analysis project Ga0256839, IMG submission 185968) | Hydrothermal vent microbial communities from Mid Atlantic Ridge, Atlantic Ocean - 354-166 | ecosystem: Environmental > Aquatic > Marine > Hydrothermal vents | place: Atlantic Ocean: Mid...
GCTTCCGGCCTCTATCATCGCGCATTTGCACAGCGGCGCGGCGGTGGCTCCGCGCCCTGATCACCCCGATTTTGCGCGTAATGAGGTGCATATCATCGCCTCGGCAGAGGTCTCGCTGCAAGCGGCGAGGCGGCTGGCGGAGACCCAAGGTATTCCCACTGAAATTCTCTCGGATGCGCTGGAGGGCGAGGCGCGGGAGAGTGCAAAAATGCACGCCGCGCTGGCGAAATACCGCACCGGCCCCTGCCTGCTGCTTTCAGGCGGAGAGCTAACGGTCACGCTAAAAGGGCGCGGCAAAGGCGGGCCAAACAGTGAGTTTCTGCTGGCGTTTGCACGCGAAATCGAGGCTCACGGGCGCATCCACGCGCTCAGTGCGGACACTGACGGCATTGATGGCTCCGAAGATAACGCAGGCGGGTTTGCGGATGGCGGCACCTATGGGCGCATTCGGGCCAAGGGCGACCCTGCGGCGCTACTGGCCAATAACGATGCGTGGCGCGCGCTGCATATGGCGGGCGACCTGCTGATAACCGGCCCTACCGGCACCAATGTAAACGATTTTCGCGCGATACTTATTCTTTAGGAGAAACCTATGAATGCCCTGTTAGCCGACTGGAACACCCCGTTTCAACTGCCCCCTTTTGATGCCATCAAGGAGGATGAGTTCGGCCCCGCATTTGAGGTGGCGCTCGCGGATGCCCGCGCGAATATCGCTGCAATTGCCGCGCAGGAAACCCCGCCGAGCTTTGCCAACACCATTGAAGCAATGGAGCGGGCAGAGGCGGCGCTGGACCGTGTGGCAGGGGTGTTTTTTAACCTTTCAGGAGCGGATAGCACACCCGCCTTGGAGGCCTTACAGCGAGACCTTTCGCCAAAACTGGCAGCGTATCATTCCGAAATGATGATGAACGCAGCCCTTTGGGCGCGAGTTAAGATGCTTTCATCTAAGGGGCTGAGCGAAGAGCAGGCCCGCGTGCTGGAGCTTTACCAAAGAATGTTTCGGCGCGCGGGGGCCGAGCTGGAGGGCGCTGACAAAACCCGCTTTGCCGCAATCATGCAGCGCCTCGCCACCCTTGGCACGGGCTTTTCGCAAAACCTGTTGGCCGATGAGCGAAGCTGGCATATGCCGCTCGCGAAGGCTGACCTTGAAGGCCTGCCGGAAGATGTGATCTCGGCGGCAAAATCGGCGGCGGAAGCGCGCGGGGAAGCGGGGCATGTGCTGACGCTTTCGCGCTCCCTCATCACGCCTTTTTTGCAGTTTTCCCCACGGCGAGACCTGCGCGAAAAGGCCTTTAAGGCCTGGGTGGCACGTGGAGAAAATGGCGGCGAGACGGATAACCGCGCCGGCGCGCTAGAAATGCTGGCCCTGCGAGACGAGCGCGCCAAGCTGCTGGGCTATGAGAATTTTGCGGCCTTTAAGCTGGATGGTGAAATGGCCAAGACGCCTGAAGCCGTGCGGGAATTGCTAATGCAGGTCTGGCAGCCCGCCAAAAAAGCGGCAGATGCTGATGCCGCGCGGCTAACAGAAATGCTGCATGATGACGGCATTAACGCGGCCCTTGCCCCGTGGGATTGGCGCTATTATGCCGCCAAGTTGCAAAAAGAGATGCACAACCTTGATGAGGCCGAGGTGAAGCCCTATTTTGGCCTTGATAACATGATTGAAGCCGCATTTGACGTGGCAGGGCGGCTTTTTGGCCTGTCTTTTAAGCCGCTGGATGTGCCGCTTTACCACGCGGATGCGCGGGCATGGGAGGTCTGCAAAGGCGAGCGCCATATCGGCGTGTTTATCGGCGATTATTTTGCGCGGCCCAGCAAGCGCTCCGGCGCGTGGTGCTCGCGCTTTCGCGCCCAAAGCGCGATGGATGAGGTGGTGCGCCCGATCACGGTGAATGTGTGCAACTTTGCAAAACCCCCAGAGGGCCAACCCGCATTGCTGACCTTTGACGACGCCCGCACCCTGTTTCATGAATTTGGCCATGGGCTGCATTCCTTACTGTCGGATGTGACTTATGGTTTTATTTCCGGCACATCGGTTGCCCGCGATTTTGTGGAGCTACCAAGCCAGCTGTATGAGCATTGGCTGAGCGTGCCCGAGGTGCTGGAAAAGCATGCGCGGCATGTGGAAACCGGCGCGGCGATGCCCGCAAGCCTGCTCAAACGCTTAAAGGCGGCGGAGAATTTTGACATGGGCTTTGCCACGGTGGAATTCATCTCCTCCGCGATTGTGGACCTTGATTTTCATACGGGCGCAGTGCCGGACGACCTTATGGCAGCGCAGGCGGCGTCATTAACCGCGCTTGGCATGCCAGCGGCCATAACCATGCGCCATGCCAGCCCGCATTTTGCTCATATCTTCTCGGGCGATGGCTATGCGGCGGGGTATTACTCTTATATGTGGTCCGAGGTGATGGACGCGGATGCCTTTGCGGCCTTTGAAGCTGCGGGGGATGCCTTTGACCCTGAAACCGCCGCGCGGCTGGCCACGCTCTATTCGGCGGGGGGGGCAAAGGACCCGGAGGTGCTTTATAAGGCGTTTCGCGGGGACATGCCAAAGGTTGAAGCGCTGCTTAAGGGGCGGGGGTTTGGGTAGCTGTGTAAAAACCGGCATGCTACCTCCCTAAAGCACGCGATCTCCCGTTAAATGCACCACAGTTTGATCGTAGAGGAAACGCATTTATTGTGTGGCAACGCTTTGTTAATCCATGTCTACTATCCTAGGAGAGTAGACATGGTATATAGAGTAATTATCGCATGAAACCAACAGCTAAGCAGGAAGTTTTGGCATTGTTTTTTAATGCGCTCGCGCACCCGCGCCGGCAGATGATCTTTCAAGTATTGCGCGATACAGGGCGGGAAGGGCTTCCCTATCATCGATTGCATAGCCGCACAGGGCTAACCCGCGCGACTCTGTCGTTTCATCTCCGAAAAATGGGTGAGGGGCGAATTTTGAAGCGCAAAATCAAAGGGCCGGAGACGTGGTATTCGCTCAATACGGCACCGTTTTCGATGTTTAGCGCGCCGGCCTAAACCAACCCGTCACAAAACCGCTTGATCCGCGCGCAGGCCTCCACCAGCTGCGCATCGGCGGCGGCGTATGACACGCGGAAATGTGGGGAGAGGCCAAAGGCCGCCCCGTGGACAACGGCCACGCCAACTGAAGCCAGCAATTCCAGCGCAAATTCTTCGTCGGTGGCTATGGTGTTGCCAGCAGGGGTGCGCCTCCCGATCAGGCCAGCCACCGAAGGGTAGACATAAAAAGCGCCCTCGGGCACGGCGCAGCTTACGCCTTCGATCTTGTTGAGCAACCCAACCACAAGGTCGCGCCGACGCAAAAATACCTCTGTGCTTTGGTTAATGTAATCCTGCGGGCCGTTTAACGCCTCTACCGCTGCCCATTGGCTGATGGAGCTAGCGTTAGAGGTGCTTTGGCTTTGCACCTTTTTCATAGCCGAAATCAGCGCGGCTGGCCCGCCGGCATAGCCGATGCGCCAGCCTGTCATGGCATAGGATTTTGAAACCCCGTTGGTGGTAAGTGTGCGCTCATAGAGCCGCGGCTGCACTTCGGCTGGTGTGCAAAAGCTAAAGCCCGGAAAGGAGATATGCTCATACATATCGTCTGACATCACCCACACATGCGGGTGGCGCAGCAGCACATCGGTGAGCGCTTTTAGCTCGGCAAAGGTATAGCCCGCGCCAGTGGGGTTACTTGGCGAGTTAAAAATAAGCCACTTGGTGCGCGGCGTTATGGCGGCTTCCAGCGCCTCGGGGGACATCTTGAACCCTGTGCTTTCGGGGCATTCTACCACTTTGGGTGTGCCATCACACATCAGCACCATATCGGGGTAGCTCACCCAGTAAGGGGCCGGAATTATCACCTCGTCCCCCGCGTTCAACGTGGCAAACAGCGCGTTGAAAAGCACCTGTTTCCCGCCGGTGGATACGATCACCTGGTTTGGCGCATAGCTCAGCCCGTTATCGCGCTTGAACTTGGCGATGATCGCGGCTTTTAGCTCTGGGATGCCATCGGGCGCGGTGTAGCGGGTTTTGCCGGTGTCAATTGCGGCTTTGGCGGCCTCGCGAATGTTCAACGGCGTGTCAAAATCCGGCTCGCCTGCGCTCAGGGCAATCACATCGGCCCCGGCGGCCTTCATCTCGGCGGCTTTGGTGGAAATCGCTATGGTGGGCGAGGGCTTAACCGCGGCGAGGCGGGCGGCGAGGACTGTCATTGGCGGCTCCTGAAATTACCGGCCTGTTTTGCTGCAATTCGCGCGCCAATGTCAACGGGCCAACTTGCCCTGATATCCGTGCGCGATACACAAACTGCGCTTCCATCACCCGCATCACATAGTTGCGGGTCTCGCGAAAGGGGATGCTCTCGATCCAGTCCACCGTATCCACGCTGGCAAGGCGGGGGTCGCCGTAATCCCTAATCCAGCGGTTCGCGCGGCTTGGGCCGGCGTTATAAGCGGCCGCTGCCAGCAGCACCGAGCCATTAAACCGCTCTAGCATTTGCGCCAAATATGCGGTGCCGATGCGGGCGTTATACTGCCAATCTCTGGCCAGCCGCCTTTCGGAAAAGCTGATATCCAACCCACGTGCCACGGTTTTGGCGGTGGCTGGCATGACCTGCATTAACCCCAGTGCGCCCACAGGGCTGCGGGCGGCGGTGTTCATTTCACTTTCTTGGCGCGCGATAGACAAGGCCAGTTCAGGCGGGACAGCCTCGGCAAAATCAGCCAAGCCATGCAGCGGATAATAGGGCGTGGGCAGCACATCACCGCGCGTGGCAGCCCCTTTGGCTATGCGCAGGGCGATATGCGGCTCATCAAGGTCCAGCAACAGTTGGGCCATGGCTGCGCGGCCACGCAAATCTTGCCGACTGGCGGCCAAAGTCAGGAACATTTTGGCCCGTGCTGGCTCTCCGGCAAAGTAAAACAGCACCCCCGCGCGCACAGAATCCTCGGCCAAAAACGGGGCTTTGGTCCAGTCTGGCGGGAAGGCAGCGCCTGCGAGGGCAGCATCTGGCGCGGCCCCAATGCGGCTGGCAGCGAGCTGGCCATAAAAGCTGGTTTGAAAGCGCGCGCCCATGGCGAAGGCCTCAACCGCGCGGCTCTCATCCCCGACGGCTACATAGGCCTCGCCCAGCCAATAGCCAGCGCGGCCCATAGAAATGGGCGAGGCAATGGCAGCGCGGAACCGCTGGAAGTGCCGCACAGCGCGGGGGGCGTTGGAGAGCTTACGCAGGCTAAGATAACCTGACAGCCATTCAAGATCAGCATAGCTGCTACCGCTGGACAACTGGTGTGCGCTTGCGATCCGGTAGGCCAGTTCTGGATCACCCTCACGCATGGCGCGGCGCGCATAGGTGCGGCGGCGGCTGGCCCATTTCTCGGGGCGGCCCAAGCCGGCTTCACTGGTCGAGCGGGCCAGCAAAAGCTCCACCGCGCTTTCGGAATATCCCTTTTTGGCGCGCCACACGAAACGATCATAGGCCAGCCCTGCATCATTTTGCAGCCCGCGCGGGATGGCTGAAATCAGCGCATCCACGCCGTTTTTGTCTTCCTGCAAGCCCAAGCGGGCGTTGGCCAAGGCGCGGTGGCCCGCATCGACCAATGGCAACATGGCCCGCGCAGCGCCGCGCTGGCGCGCCCAAAGCAGGTTATCTAGTCGCGTGATATGCTCGCCCGATAAAACCGCGCTATAATCTCGCAAAAAAGCCGCGCGGTCGGTTTCAGATAGCTCCATATTGTGCCACGCATTTACGACCACTGCGCGCGCATCGGCACGAGGCAGCGCCGCCGCCAAGCGCAACACACCCGCGCCTGTTTGCGGCGCGCGCACCGAGAAATAAGCGCGAATGCGGCGGTCTGAAAGGTTGGCAGGCATCACGGCTTCGCCTTTGCGGGCTATTTTTGCCAAGCCCGGCCAATCGGCGTTTTCGGTTAAAAAATGCTCGTATTCAGCAAAATTTCCGTCTCCGGCACGCAGGCGATACCAGTCTATGATTTCGGCCGCAATCGGGTCTGACACCTTTGCCGCGCGCGCCGCCGCACGGTCCCAATCACTGACCACCACGGCCTCAATGGCCGAGGCAAACTGGGTGCCATTTTCTTGCGGGCTTTGGGCGCGCACAGGGGACATAGCCAGCATTAACGCTGCCAAAATCAATAATTTCATCAAACTGCCTGTTCTTTTTTTGCCCGTCTAGCACAAAAATCAGCCCGCGTCTTGCCTCTCAAAGCGATTGGCCATCACAAATGCGGGAAACCGCCTAAGGATAGCGGCTTTATCGGCGGCATAGCGGGCCTTGAGCGCGCTCAGGGTTGGGTCATCCCAGAAGCCTTCCAGCAATGGCGGCTGCTTAAAGCGCTTCCATGTGCGGATATCCTCGGCCTTTTCAAACTCACCTTCCGCCAAGGCTTGCTCAAAAAGCATGGTTTGGCGGGCCGACATAGAGCGGTTCCAGCGGAAATCTGGGTTGAAAACCAGATCGTCAGCCAAGGGGCCAAGGATGGCCTTTAATTGGGAATGACCAAAGCGGGGGTCAGGGGAATATTCGCTGATCCGCAGCTCGGATTCAGGGAAGGCCGCGGCAACCTCGACAAGCACATCTGGCCAACCGCGCGCCACGCCCAGCACCAGTTCAGACAGCACGGCGCGGGGCAGCACCATGCGCTTTGGGGCCAGCCAGCGGCCATAGGCGGAAGCGAAAAAGCTGGCATAGGGGCGAATGGCGATTACGATTTTGGCGGGGGAAACCGGCAGAAAGGCTTTGAGTTCCGCCATGTTGTGGGCGGTGTCGGGGTAAAACTCGCCGTGGGAAAAGATGTTATTGAGAAAGCCAAGCAGGTTTTCATCCGAGATCACCACGGTTTTACGCCCCTCACAGCCGCTGCGCTTCAAGAGAAGCGCATAGCCCGCTTGCGCCGGGGCCGGAAAAACATTTATCGGCTTTGTCAGAGCGGTTTTAATATCCTCTTGGCAAGGCGCGCCAATGCCTGCCGCCGCCAACAGCGCTTGGTTTTTGGCCAACACGCCTTGCACATGGGTAGAGGCGGTGCGGTGGGCACCAAGGTGGAGGATGATCTTTGTCACGAGCTGTCCTTTTGCTTGTGGCAGGCTACCCCGCGCCTGTGACAATCGCAAGCTTGGCGCTTGCGAAATCGCCCATTCTCGGCTACGGTCGCGCCGCTTTCGCATGGTGCGTTGGCTTTATCCCCCGTTCCATGGAGGCACTTATGTTTACAGGGTCCATTCCCGCGCTCGTAACCCCATTCACCAATGGCGAGGTAGATAAAAAAGCGCTGAAGGAACTGATGGAATGGCATATTGCAGAGGGCAGTTTGGGCGTTGTGCCGGTGGGCACCACGGGCGAAACCCCAACGCTGAGCCATGAGGAGCACCGCGATGTGGTGCGGATATGTGTGGAAACCGCAGCAGGCCGGATTCCGGTGATCGCTGGTGCGGGCAGTAATTCTACCCGCGAGGCCACCAGCCTGACGCAATTTGCGCAAGATATCGGTGCGGATGCGGCGCTGGTGGTAACGCCCTATTATAACAAGCCCACCCAGCGCGGCTTGCTAGCGCATTATGAGGGCATTCTGGAAAGCACCGATATTCCGATTATTATCTATAATATCCCGGGCCGCTCGATTGTGGATATGAGCCCTGAAACCATGGGCGCGCTCGCCAAGCATAAAAACATTGTCGGGGTAAAAGACGCCACCGGCGATGTCTCTCGCGTGTCGCACCAGCGCGCGACATGTGGCGAGGATTTCTGCCAGCTTTCGGGCGAAGACGCCTCGGCGCTGGGCTTTAACGCCCATGGCGGCGTGGGCTGCATTTCGGTCACGGCCAATGTGGCCCCCAAGCTGTGCGCCGATTTTCAGGCGGCGACGCTTAAGGGTGACTACCCTGCGGCGCTAGCGATTCAAGACAGGCTTTTGCCACTACACACCGCGCTGTTTGTAGAGCCAGGCGTGGCGGGCGCAAAATATGCGCTGTCGCTGCTGGGCAAATGCAACGAGGATGTGCGCCGCCCGTTGACCACGCTTCTGGACGAAACCAAAGCCCAAATCAAAGCGGCGATGGGCGTTGCGGGCCTGCTTTAGAGGCGGGGAATGCGGCAAGGGCAGCTTTGTTCAGGCTTTGCCGCGCCGCAGTGCCGCCCAAAGCAGCGGCGCGCCGGTAATCAGGCCAAAGCCCAGCACCACCCATGTGGTGGTGCCCATATCGCCGCTGGCGACTTCACCACCAAAATGCGCCAGCAAAAAACTGGCCGGAATAATGCCGGCCAATGTGGCCAAGGCAAAGCGCCAAAAATGCAGGCAGCTTAAGCCCGCCGCATAGCTGACCAGATCAAACGAGATAAACGGAATAAGGCGCGAGACCAGCACTGTAAATGTGAGCGCATTTTGCGAGCCAAGCAGGCCAAAATCGGCCTTTTCGCCAAACCATTTGGTGATCACCCGCCGCCCGAGGCTGCGCGAAAGCCCAAAGGCAATCAGCGCCCCCGCCTCGGCCCCGATCACAATATAAATCGTGCCATAAGTATGCCCATAAGCCGCCCCCGCCGCCAGCGCGATCGGCGCGCTCGGAATGGGGCTGGCCACCACCGCTACCAGCATTAGCAGCACCACAACCAGCGGTCCCCACAGCCCCGCCGCGGCCACCCAGCCTTCAATCGAATCACGGCTCATATCGGCCGTGAGCGTGGCCAGCAGCCCCGATTGCCACGCCCATAACAGGCCAAGGCCCACAAGCGCAGCAAAAGCGATTTCGATCTTGTGGGTGGTTGAAAGCTTCAAAGGGTCTCCGGCAAAAACGAGTTTCTCCGCAGCTTCCCCCATCTTGCCGCGGCTGACCAGCCACTTCCGGCATATCTCACGCAAAATTTAGCACGCGCTCCCCATCTGGACAATCCGCCGCCCGATGGCTACATCAACCCCATGGCACCAAAAGGCAAAAAGAACCCGAATAACAAGAGCGTCGCGGAGAACCGCAAGGCGCGCTATAACTATGCCATCGAGGACACCATCGAGTGTGGGCTAATGCTGGAAGGCTCCGAGGTGAAGGCGCTGCGCACCGGCGGGGTGAATATTGCCGAAAGCTATGCCAATATCGAGGATGGCGAGCTGTGGCTGATCAATTCTCATGTGCCAAAATACGAGCAGGCCAAAACCTTTCAGCATGAAGAGCGGCGGCGGCGTAAGCTGTTGGTGAGCAAAAAAGAGCTGGGAAACCTGCACAAAAATGTGGGCCGTGAGGGCATGACCCTTGTGCCGCTGAAAATTTATTTTAACAACAAAGGCCGCGCCAAGCTGCTGCTTGGTATTGCCAAAGGCAAAAAGCTGCAAGACAAGCGCGCCACCGAGAAAAAGCGCGACTGGCAAAAGCAGCAAGGGCGGCTTTTGCGCGATCGTGGGTAGGCGCAGGGGCCAACGCAGAATGAACATAGCCAAAACTATTGGGATTGCAGGCTGCGGCATTGGCGGGCTGGCGCTTGGGGCCGTGCTGGCGGCGCGCGGTGTGCGGGTTCAGATATTCGACCAATTCGCTGCGCCTTCGCCTGTAGGCTCGGGGCTGGTTGTGCAGCCGGTGGGGCTGCAAGTGCTGAGCGCTTTGGGTGTGGCCGAGGCGGCATTGGCCAAAGGCGCTCGTATTTCGCACATGTTTGGCGATGAAAGCGGCAGTGGCAAAGTGGCGCTTGATGTGAGCTATGGCACCCGCTTTGGGCTGGCCATTCATCGCGCAAGCCTGTTTGATGTTTTGCTCACCATCGCGCTGAAAAATGGCTGCGAATTGGTGCCGTCTACCAAGATTACGGCGCAAGAGGGCGCATATTTTATCAGCGAAAATGGCCAGCGCCTTGGGCCTTTTGAGGCTTTGATAGATGCCAGCGGGGCCAGCTCTGTGCTGTCCCCCTTGCGCGCGAAGTCCCTAAAATACGGGGCGCTTTGGGCAAGTGTGAACTGGCCTGAATCCACATCCCTGCCGCAGACCCGGCTAACGCAGCGCTATGGCAAGGCCTCTAGAATGGCGGGCGTGCTTCCTATTGGCAGCCTGCCCGGCGAAACCACCCAAAAGGCTGCTGTTTTCTGGTCGCTCCGCGCGGCGGATTTTGCAGAATGGCAAGCGCGCGGGGTGGCGGCATGGCAGGCGGAGGCCTGTGCTTTTTGGCCCGAATTCGAGCCGTTTATCAGCGGGATTACACGCGCAGACGCCCTGACGATGGCGCGTTATAAGCACGGCACACTCGGCCACAAAACCGCTGGCAATATCGCCTTTATCGGCGACGCGGCCCATTGCGCCAGCCCGCAGCTTGGGCAGGGGGCCAATATGGCGCTGCTAGATGCATTTGCCCTTGGCACCGCTTTGCTTTCACGCCCCGTGCCACAGGCTTTTAACGCCTATGAGCGCGCGCGGGGCCGGCATGTGCTTGCTTACCAAATGATGAGCCGCGTTTTAACGCCGCTTTATCAGTCTGACAGCACAGTGTTGCCGTGGCTACGCAACCACATTTTGGCCCCGCTCAGCCCGCACTGGCCTTTTGCCAAAGTGCTGACCAAAGTGGGGGCGGGCGATATTATTCGCCCTGTTCGGGGGCTGGCCCTTGGGCCGCTATAGCGCTGGCCTCATTGGCTTTAAGCAAGCGGTTAACCCATGCCATTAGCGCCGCCACCAAGCCCAGCACAAGGAAAGAGACCACGCGCAGCAGCCCGTCTAGCTCTGACATATCAACAAAGTAAACCTTGGCCACCACCAGCACCACCATCACCAAAGCCAGCTTGCGAAGCCCGGCCGATTGCCGGATAAAGGCCAGTGCCAACAGGCCCAGAGCCGCCAGTATCATGGCCACCGTATAGCTATAAAGCTCGGGTTTTGTGGTGCCATAACTCGCCATATATTCACCCCACCAAAAATGCCGGATTTCCAGCGCCACCCAAAGCGCAGCAAGCCCGGCGGCCGCCACCCAAAATACCCCGCGCAGCAGGCGCGGAAGGTGTGAGAGCTTCCATGCAATGACCCCAAGCAAAACCGCTGGCAGCGCATAAGCCACCCCGAGGCTGCCCAGCACGGGCCAACCCGTGGCCCGCATTTCCGCCAGAAAAGCAGGGTTTATCCCCGCCGCCCCAGCAAAGGCAAGTGCCGCCATGCTGCCGTAAACGCCAGCAAGAATGATCCGCAGCACGTGCAAGCGGCTTTTAGCTTTTAAGCGGTAAAGCTGGTTGGCTGACAGCAAAAGCCACACGGCACCGCCAACAGAAACCATCACATAGGCGAGGTGTTCGGCGTTTTTGGCATCTAACCAGCGCACAAGCAGAATATTGGTGAAAATACCGCTCAACGTCCAGACGGCAGATTCAAGCACAACAACCACCGAAGCGCGCGCCGTGCGTGTGACCCACCACGCAGCCGCCAGCAGGGCAATCGCAGCGATATAAGCCAGCGCGACCTGCCAAAGCGGCGCGTCATAAGCCCAGAAAACCCCCGGCTCTACCACCAGCCTAAAGCTAACGACCAACGCGCCTAGCTGGATATACCAATCCAGCAACCGCAGCTTAAAGCGCGCGCCCAGCCATGCAGCCGACAGCACCATTACGGCAAAAGACAGCGTGAGCGCCACCCCGCCCAACAACACCACAGCGACAAAGGCCAGCATAGACATGGACGAGAGCGCAAACAGCGCCGTGCGGGTGCGGTCTTCTGCCGGGTCTTGGCGAGAAAAGCGCTCGGTGAGACCCACCATAAGCGCCGCGACAAGCGCCAGATATATCGCCCATTGCCCCGCGCCAAGCACATAAGATGGCACCCAAAAAAGCTCTGCCAC
>Ga0256839_1005399_pt1 | contig 11831 bp, 11 predicted proteins | sample 354166metaG_FD_185968 | JGI IMG/M metagenome (GOLD analysis project Ga0256839, IMG submission 185968) | Hydrothermal vent microbial communities from Mid Atlantic Ridge, Atlantic Ocean - 354-166 | ecosystem: Environmental > Aquatic > Marine > Hydrothermal vents | place: Atlantic Ocean: Mid...
CCCCACCCGGGGCCCCCGTGTCCCCGGTCGACGCGGAAGCGCTCCGCAGCCCCGTCCGCTTCGCCAAGGGGGTGGGGGAGCAGCGCGCCCGGCTCTTGAAGCGATTGGGGATCGAGACGATCGAAGATCTTCTGCTTTATCTCCCGAGGAAGATCGAGGACCGGCGCGCCGTCCGAAAGATCGGCCACCTCAAGCACGGGGACAAGGCGACCGTAGTAGGAAGGCTGCGCGCGGTGGACACGATCAGACCCCGTAAAAACTTAGAGATCATCAAGGCCGCCGTCCAAGACAACACGGGGGTGTTGTTTGCCGTCTGGTTCAACCAGCCGTGGGTCAAATCCCAGCTGGAGGCGCACATGGGGCGACGACTCGCTTTGTACGGGGCCGTGGAGCGGGTGTACGGGATGCCCCAGATGAGCAACCCCGTCTGGGAGCCCGAGGACCAAGAGCCTTTCCTCACGAGACGCCTGGTACCCCTCTACCCCCTGACCCAGGGGCTCACCCCGGCGGTCCTCTATCGGATCCTCCGCGAGAACCTCTCGCGGTACAAGCCCGCCGTTCGCGATCTGCTCCCCCGAGAGATCCGGGAGCGGCAGGGGCTCCTCCCCAAGGCGGAGGCATTGGAGAAAATCCACTTCCCCTCGACGCTCGAGGAGTTCGAGCGCGCCCGCCGCACGCTCGCGTTCGAAGAGCTCTTCCTCTTTCAGATCGGGGTGGCGCTCGAGCGCCGACGCCAACGGAAGCGCTCGGCCCGCAGACTCGCGATTCCCGACGAAGAACTCCAAGCGTTTTTGGAAGCGCTCCCCTTCCGGCTCACCCAAGCACAAGAGCGGGCCCTGCGAGAGATTCGAGACGATCTGCGGTCGTGCCATCCCATGAATCGCCTCTTGCAGGGGGACGTGGGCTCGGGCAAGACGGTCGTAGCCGCCGCGGCGGCGTACATCGCCATAAAGGCAGGGGCTCAAGTCGCGTTCATGGCACCCACGGAGATCCTAGCACGGCAGCACGCGGAGCGCTTGCTTCCCCTGTTGGAGCCCTTGGGCGTCCGATGCGAGCTGCTGATCGGGAGCCTTCCGCCCTCGCAGAAAACACAAGCTCGCGGGCGGATCGCCGCCGGGGAGGTGGATTTGGCGATCGGGACCCACGCGCTCCTCACGGAGGACGTCCGGTTCCCGAGACTGGGGTTGGTGGTAATCGACGAGCAGCACCGCTTCGGGGTGATCCAGCGGGCCCAGCTCGAGGAGAAGGGCGAGGACGTCCACGTGCTCGTGATGAGCGCCACCCCCATCCCGCGGACGATCACGCTCACCCTCTACGGCCAGTTCGAGATTTCTATCATCGACGAGCTCCCCTTCCCCAAGGACGTCCGCACCTACTGGGTCTCGGAGGACAAGCGCGAGGAGGTGTACAAGCTCGTCGCGGAGGAGGTGCGCAAGGGCGTGCAGGCCTATGTGGTGTACCCCCTGATCGAGGAGTCGGAGGAGCTGGATTTAAGAGCCGCGGCTCAGATGAAGGAGGAGCTGGAGCGCACGGTCTTCCGGGGACTGCGGGTGGGGCTCTTGCACGGACGCATGAAGGACGAGGAGAAGCAGCAGATCATGGAACAGCTCCGGCGCCGGGAGCTGGACGTGCTGGTGAGCACCTCCATCATAGAAGTGGGGATCGACGTGCCGGATGCCTCGATCATGGTGATCGAGCACGCGGAGCGGTTCGGGCTCTCGCAGCTCCACCAGCTTCGGGGGCGGATCGGGCGGCAGGGGCAGCGGGCCCTATGCTTTGCGATCGCCACGGCCAAGACGGAAGAGGCCCAAAGGCGCCTGCGGGCGTTTCGGGATCTGAGCGATGGGTTCGAGATCGCCGAGGAGGACCTTAAGATCCGTGGGCCGGGGGAGCTTTTGGGCGTGGCGCAGCACGGGCTGGACACGACCTTCAAGGTGGCCGACTTGATTCGGGACCTCCCTTTGATGAAGGCCGCACGGGAGGAGGCTTTCCGTTTAGTGGAGCAGGAGCCAGACACGCCCCTCATCCAAGAGTTCGAGCGGCGATTCGGGGACAAGTTCGAGTTGGCAAGGGTATAGCGCTATAATACTCCCATGCTCACCCGCGGAGAGGTTCTGCACATCGCGCGGCTGGCGAAGCTCAAGCTCACGGAGGAGGAGGTCGAGCTCTACCGCGAGCAGCTGGGGCGCATTCTCGAATACTTCAAGAAGCTGGAGGAGCTGGACACCTCCGACGTGGAGCCCACCTCCCACGTCCTCGACGTAAAGAACGTCTTGAGAGCGGACGAGCCCCGGCCCTCCGTCCCCCCGGAAGAGGCGCTGCGCAACGCGCCCCGCAAGCGCGATGGCTACTTCGAGGTCCCGCAGGTGATCGAGCGGGAGGAATGAGCGAACATGGGCCTGAACGAGAAGAAAAAGCGGAACTGCACGCTTCGGGTCCTACAGCGGGGTGAGCCCGAGGGGACGGACTGGAAGCGGCTTACGCCCGCGGAGCGGCTGGGGATGGTCTGGCCGCTCACCGTGGAGGCGTGGACGTGGGCCTGCCGGGGGGACTTCGATGCTGAATCCCGACTTCCGCGACATATTGTCCGCGTGATCCGACGGGGGCGTTAGCCCGATAGAGTTTCCTCCTCCTCGAGTTGCTCCATCAGCTCCCGGTACATCCGTTGCAGGAACGCGTGCCGGTCCTCGTACTTGATGAGGTCGCTCCTCCCTTGCATCACGATGTGGAACGCAAAGGGGCTTGGATGGGGCATCACCCGCCCGACGATCTCGATCTCCCCCCGCAGGATCTCGTCGATCACCCGCTGCGCGTTCTCCACGTCCATCGCGTCCTCCATCACCTCCCGATACGCCTCCCACAAGATGGGGAAGCGCTCGTCGAGGGCTTCCACGGCGTGCTGGAGCAGGAACGCCTTCATCTGCTGGCTCCCCACGGACTTGCGTCGCCCCTTGTAGTTCTTCAAAATCATTAAAGAGCGGGTGGCGCAGTGCCGAAAGCGCCTCTTCAAGATCTCGGTGTCGGAGAGGGCATCCTTGAGGACCGAGCGCAGGTCCCGCTCCTTTAAGAGGTCGAAGGCGCTCATCACTCGGACCTTCCCCTCATAGGCCAAGTAAAAGCCGTGGTCGGTGATCCCCACCTCGACGTCGCGGTCCTCGCGACGGGAGACGAGCCACGCCAGCGCCCGGCTCAGGGCATCGTTGACCCGCCTGCCGAAGAGGGTGTGGAAGATCACCCACGTCTTGATCGGGCTCCTCCAGAGGTGGGGCGCAAGCTCCTCTTGGTAGTATTCGATGAGCACTTTATGGCGGTGGGGGATCTCCGCGTAGCGGTGCTGTTCCAGGAAGTAGCGGTAGAGGGACTCCACCCCGCGCTCGTCCAGATACAATTCCTCACGGATGAACTCCTTGATCTCCTCGGAGGAGCGGCCCGCCTCGAACATGTGGGCCAGCTTCTCCCGAAATCGTTGGATCTCGAGGGCGAGGTCGAAGCTTAAGGGGAGCATCTCGGAGAACCACGAGGGGACTGTGGGGGTCTTGCCGCGGGCGGGTTCCACCTGGGCCGTCATGCCCCTAGAGTATTTAAAGCGATACGTCTCCCCTCCCAACACGAAGACGTCCCCCTTGCGGAGCATCTCCAAGAACGACTCCTCGATCGAGCCGATGCGCTTGTCCCCGATCTTGACGGTCACGTAGGACTCGTCGGGGATCGTCCCCACGTTCGTCACGTAGAGAACGCGGGCCAGCCGCCCGCGCTTTCCGATCACGCCCTTCTCGCGGTCATAATAAATTTTGGCGTACACCCTTCGGTCTTCCAACGAGGCGTACTCGCCCGCTAAATATTCAAGAACCCGCTCGAAGTCCTCCCGCGGGAGGTCGCGGTAGCAGTAGCTTCTCGTCACGATCTCATAGAGGTCGTCCACGGCGTAGGGGCGGTCCAGGACGATCCCGAAGACCTGCTGGGCCAGCACGTCGAGGCAGTTCGTGGGGATGTGGATGCGGTCGAGCTTGTGTTCGACGGCCCCCTTGAGCATCACCGCGCACTCTACGAGATCGTCGCGGTCGGTCACCACGACGCGGCCCACGACGGTGTCGTGGAGCTTGTGGCCGCTTCGTCCCACCCGCTGCAGGGCGCGGGTCACGCTCTTGGGGGAGCCGAGCAGGATCACCAGATCGACGTACCCGATGTCGATCCCCAGCTCCAGCGAGGTGGAGCAGACCACGCACTTGAGCTCCCCGCGCTTGAGCCGCTCCTCTAAGGAGAGCCGCAGCTCCTTGGAGAGGGAGCCGTGGTGAGCCCCGATGTGCTCCGAGAGATGGGGGTATCTCTCCTTGAGGAAGTGCACCACCCGTTCCGTGCCGGAGCGGGTGTTCGTGAAAATGAGCGTGGTGCGGTGGGCGTCGATGAGCTTGGCCAGCAGTTCATAGAGATTGGAGTGCAGCTCCTCCGTGGAGCAGCGGATGAAATCGTCCACGGGGCTGAGCACTTGGAGGTCGAGCCTCTTGTCGAAGCGGGCGTCCACCACGAGGCAGTCGCGCCAGAGGTCCTCTGCAGCGCCGTCGTCTTGAGCCATCTCCGTGAGCACCCGTCCGTATCGGCGTCCGACCAGGAAGCGGGCGATCTCGTCGAGGGGGTGGATGGTAGCCGAGAGCCCAATGCGGGCAAAGTCCTTGCCCACGATCTCGTGGAGGCGCTCCAGGGACAAGGAGAGGTGAACCCCGCGCTTGTTTTCCGCTAAAGCGTGGACCTCGTCCACGATGACCCACTCCACCCCGCGGAGGTGTTTCGAGAAGCCTGGGGCGGTGAGCGCGATCGCCAGGGACTCGGGGGTGGTGATGAGAATATGGGGAGCTTTGTGAAGCATCTTCTGCTTCTCGTGGGCGGAGGTGTCGCCGGTGCGCACGGCCACGCGAATCCCCAGATCCCGTCCCGCGATCTCGGAGATGCCGTGAAGGGGTTCTTCTAAATTGCGGCGGATGTCGTTCCCCAGCGCCTTGAGGGGGGACACATAGACGCAGTGGACGCGGTTCTCCAGCTCTCCGCGTTCGGCGAGGGCCACCAGCTCGCTGAGGATGGCCAAAAAGGCGCTCAGGGTCTTGCCGCTGCCCGTGGGCGCTGAAATCAAGCAGTTTTTTCGCTCGTGGACGTTGGGGATCGCATACCGCTGCGGGGGGCTGAACGTCCCAAACCGCTCCTGGAACCACGCCCGCACCCAAGGGTGGAGCAGCCGATAGAGCTCCTCGTCGGTGTAGGCCTCCCTCTGATGGCAAATCATAGGCGGGGATAAAGCTATCGAGGCAGGAGGAGGATTACAAGAACTCGACGCGATTCTTCAGGTCTTCGGCCTGGAAGGTCGTGGCATATTCCTTGAGACGCCGGATGCACTCCCCGAGGCTCAGCTTCTCTGGGTGGACGTAGATCACGCCCCAATGCTCTTTCCCTTTTTGCGTCCAATCCCAGGCAACTCGGATGAGGTCGGCATCGTGGGTGAACAGAACCGCCCGCTCTCGGGCCGCATAGTGCAGCTGCTCTTCGTCGCTCACGCCTAGATTTCCTGCTTCCGCAGCTGTAAAGGCGTCTACCCTGCGCCTGCGCAGCCCTGCGGCGACGGCGGAAGGTACGTTCTCATCCAAATAAATCCGAACGGGGGTCACATGCCTTGCGAGGAAGCTACGCTTTGCTTGAATTTTTCAACCATTCGTTGTTCTTCCGCGATTTGGCGTTCGATCTCGTCTATGTTTTCATAGTAATAAGACAGCGCATCATGGACTTGAGCCAGCGTCAGGTGGGGGTGCGCTTGTACGATCTCGTCGGGTGTCCAACCCAACCGCTCGTACTCGATCACAATCTGAGATACTTTAATCCGAGTTCCTCGGATAATCGGCTTGCCTCCGCAAACGCCCGCTTTGCGGGTGACGTACGGGTGCTTTCGCTTCCTCGACTTCGTCTTTTCCGGTGCCATCTCCGCGCCCGTTCCTTTCGGCTACTCGCTCTTGCCTTGCTTGTACCGAGGAAGACGGGAGGATGCAAACCGTCTAAGGCCGCCGCAGCACCTTGAGCCCCACGCGAGCGAGGCCCTTCTCGAGGATGCCCAGCTCCTTCGCGGCGGCGTAGGAGAGGTCGATGATGCGCCCCGGCACAAAGGGGCCGCGATCGTTGATCCGCACGACGACCGAGCGGCCCGTGTCCAAGTCCACCACCCGGACGATCGTGTTGAAGGGGAGCGTCTTGTGGGCCGCGGTCATCGCGTACATATCGTAAATTTCCCCGTTGGCGGTCCGCTTGCCGTGGAACCCCGGCCCGTACCAGGAGGCGATCCCCACTTGGTCATATTGTAAGCGCTGGACGAGCCCCACCACCAGGAGCAGGGCCACCATCGCGGCCACGAGCGTCGTCCGCGGGTCCATCGCTTCGTCTTCGTCGCCTCCCCCTTCGCGTCTTCTTCCCGCCCGCGGCTTGCGCTACCGTCCGCGCGCGTGCGCCCGTCGGGGCCGAAGCGCGCTCACCCCGCGGTCCAGGAGCACGTGGAGCACGTTCGGAAGGTACAGCCCCGCGCCCAAGGCCCAGAGGACCTCCCGGTTCTGCCAGAACGCGGCGGCCTTCTCGGCGGGGGGGAGGGCGAGCCCCCAGAGGTACGAGAGCCCCGCGATCACCGCGGCCAGCACGAGCCCCAGATACACCAGACGCGTGAGCGGGCCCAGCACGAGGCTGTGGCTTAGGCCCCGGTGCTTGAACACCTTGGAGTAGGGAGTCCAGAGGAACCCCAAGGGCCCCCAGCGCCTCCGGGCCGCGTTCTTGTGGAGGTCTAAGTCGGGGCTCAGCCAGAGGCTGGAGAAGAGATAGGCCCCCGCGAAGACCGCCAGCTCCACCGTGCCGGGTTGCAAGGCCACATAATACGCAGCCCCGAGCGCCGGAAGCAGCGCCATCTCCACGACCGCGTGCGTCTTCCCCGAGGGCATACCTCTATCGTACGCACCCGGTCGGAGGTTCCTACGAAACCGCGCACCCCCGGAGGGGACCTTGACGCCTCCTCCGGGGTGCGCTACAATACTAGCAGTCACCCCTAAAGAGTGCTAAACAAGCGCGATTTCCATTCCGAAGGACGCGCCGTCCCCGCCGCAAGGGGACGGAACCCCAACCGATAAACACGTGGGAGCAAGACGGAGAAGGAGAAAGGGAAAGGAGGAGGAATGGCGACCAAGAAGAAGGTGAAGATCAAGCCGCTCGGCAATCGCGTGCTCGTCCAAGAGGTCAAGGAGGAAGAGGAGGGGGGCGGGATCGTCCTCCCCGAGGACGTCGAGGTCGACCGCGACTTCGTCCAAGCCGAGGTCGTGGCGGTGGGCACCGACGAGGAGAAGATCAAGGTCAAGAAGGGCGATCGGGTGCTCCTCGACGGCTTCTCGGGCAAGAAGATCGAGCTCGACGGCGAGGAGTACCTCATCGTCAAGTCCAGCGACATCCTCGCCATCGTGGAATAGCTTTCTAGCTAACCCTCTAGCTCGTTAGACATCTAGTTTGTCGGCGGAACAGCCGGTTAGCCAACTAGCTTCTTAGATTCACCCAACAGGGAAAGGACAAAGGAGGAGGAGATATGGCCAAGAAGTACAAAGAGGTGATCTTCGACGACGAGGCGCGGGAGAAGCTGCGGAAGGGGATCGAGCGTCTCACCAATGCCGTGCGCATCACGCTGGGTCCCCGCGGTCGCAACGTCGTGTTGGCCAAGGAGTTCGGGCCTCCGAAGGTCGTAAACGACGGGGTCACCATCGCCGAGGAGCAGGAATACCTCGATGAGTTCGAGAACATGGGGGCCCAGCTCGTAAAGCAGGTGGCCAAGGAGACCGAGGACGCCGCGGGCGACGGGACCACCACGGCCACCATCCTGGCCTACGCGCTCATCACCGAGGGGATGAAGAACATCACCGCCGGGGCCAACCCGATGCAGCTCAAGCGCGGGCTCGATAAGGCCGTCGAGGTCGTGGTGGAAGAGCTGGAGAAGATGAGCAAGGAGCTCAAGTCCAAGGAGGAGATGGCCCGCGTGGCCACCATCTCCAGCAACGACGAGGAGATCGGCAAGATCATCGCCGACACCATGGAGGCCGCGGGCAAGGACGGCGTCATCACCGTCGAGGAGTCCGACACCATCCAGACCTACTACGAGATCGTCGAGGGGATGCAGTTCGACCGCGGCTACCTCTCCCCCTACTTCGTCACCAACGCGGAGAAGATGGAGGCCGAGCTCAAGGAGCCCTACATCCTCATCACGGATCAGGAGATCAAGAAGGCCCGCGATCTCGTCCCCATCCTGGAGAAGGTGGCCCAGACGGGCAAGCCCCTCCTGGTGATCGCCCAAGACGTCGAGGGCGAGGCCCTCACCACCCTCGTCATCAACAAGCTGCGGGGGACCCTCCAGAGCTGCGCCGTCAAGGCTCCGGGCTTCGGCGACCGCCGCAAGGCGATGCTCCAGGACATCGCCATCTTGACAGGTGGCCAGGTGATCGCCGAGGAGACGGGCATGAAGGTGGAGACGGCCACCCTCGACATGCTGGGCCGCGCGGAGCGGGTGGTCATCACCGATGACGACACCACAATCATCGGCGGCAAGGGGGACAAGAAGGAGATCGAGGCCCGCATCGAGCAGATCCGCAAGCAGATGGAGAACGCCGACTCCGACTACGACCGGGAGAAGCTCCAGGAGCGGATGGCCAAGCTCGCCGGTGGGGTGGCGATCATCAAGGTGGGCGCGGCCACCGAGGCGGAGCTCGAGGAGAAGAAGCACCGGATGGAGGACGCCCTCGAGGCGACCAAGGCCGCGGTGGAGGAGGGCATCCTCCCCGGCGGCGGGGTGGCGCTGCTCAACGCCGCCAAGGCCCTGGACAAGCTGGAGCTCGACGGGGACCAGCAGATCGCCGTCCAGCTCCTCAAGAAGGCGCTCGAGGCCCCGATGAAGCAGCTGGCGGAGAACGCCGGGTACGAGGGCTCCCTCATCGTGGAGAAGGTCAAGACCCTCAAGGACGGCATGGGCTTCGACGTCCTCACCGAGGACTACGTGGACATGATGAAGGCCGGGATCATCGACCCGGCGAAGGTCACCAAATCGGCGGTCCTCAACGCGGTGAGCGTCGCCGGGCTCATCCTCACGAGCGGCGCGGCGGTCGCCACCAAGGAGATCGGCGAGGACAAGCAGCAGCCGCCCATGCCCGAGATGTACTAACGCTTACGCCTACGCCTACGCCGCTCGCCCGCTTAAAAAGCTAGCGAGCTGGCTAGATAGCAAGCTGATAGGCATCACGAGAAGGCCCTCCGCGGGTATAATGCCCGCGGAGGGCCTTTCGCTGTGGGGACTCGAGGTCGAAGTCGAGGTCGAAGCCAAACCCGGCGCAGGCGGGAGGGGGGCGAACACCGCCCCCGGTTGGGCTTGGCCCTCGGGGGCGGAGGTGCCCGGGGGTACGCCCACCTGGGCGTCCTGCGGGTCCTCGATCGCGAGGGTATCCCCATCGACGCGATCGCGGGGACGAGCATGGGGGCCGTGATCGGGGGCGCGTACGCGGGCGGGGTGGACCTCGCCAAGCTCGAGGAGGTCCTAAAGCGCTTGGATTTGAACAAGCTCTTGGGGTTCCCGCACAGCTCGGTGTGGGGCGTGGTGGGCAACACGGCCACGGAGCTCTTCACGAAGCGCGACTGGCGCCGCGCCGACCCGGAGAGCACCCAGGCGCTTGTCGAGTTCTTCGAGCTGTTTACCCGACGCAAGACGTTCGCCGACCTGGAGGTCCCCTTCGCCGTGGTGACGGCGGATATCGACACGGGCGAGGAGGTCGTGCTCACCCGAGGATCGCTGGGCCGGGCGATGGCCGCCGGGGTGGCGATCCCCGGGATCCACTACCCCGTGGGAATCGAGGGACGCTTTTTGGTGGACGGCGGGCTCGTCAACCGCGTCCCGGCGGACGTGGCCTTCTCGCTGGGCGCGGACTTGGTGATCGCCGTGGACGTGAGCGCCGAGCTGTACACCCGGGAGCCCCACAGCAGCTTCGAGGTGCTCCTGCAGGCGGAGTCCATCCTGTTGAGGGAGCTGACCCGCCTGCAGCTGGCTCTCGCCCGAGAGCGCTACGGTGCCCGGCTCTTGATCCTAAAACCCGCTGTCCAGCACGTAAAGGCCCTCTCTCTGGAGGAGGTCGAAGGCCCGGCACGTGCCGGAGAGGCTGCCACGGAGGCCCTTCTCCCCCAGATCCGCTCCTGGATCGAGAGGGCCCCGGAGGAGGCCGTCTAGCCTGCTCGGCCTGCTTTGGGCATTTGGGCCTAACAAGCTCGTCGGCTATCTAGATGTTTATCTAGACGCATAGCCGGATTGCTGGCTAGCTGGTTCGTTAGGCAGGCGATCATCGTGTCTTCTTCCGGGAGTTCTCCGCCTTGGGAGTTCCGTTGATTCGGTTCCCTTCGGCGTCTCGCCCGTTGCGGATCACGCCGTCGTTGGAGGCCCAGTTCCCCTCGCTGTCGGGAGCCGTAGGATCCACTCGTTCCATGCTGGCAAAGGGAACCTCTCCCTCGGCGACGTCGCCCGCGGTCCCCGCGGGCCACCCCTCCCCCTCGCCGTCGAGGTTGGCCGTGTCCACCACGTTGCCGTCGGGGTCCACCAGGCGGAGGGTCTCCCCGGAGTTGCGCAGTGCGCCGGTGTAGATGAGATCCGCTTCGATGTCGCGGATCGTCTCGTCGTCCGTGCGCTCCAGCAGATAGAAGCCGCGGGCGGGGATCACGGTGCGCCGCACCTCTTTGGTGTTATCCGTGGGGGAGCCGAAGTGGATGACGATCTCCTCCTCGCCCTCGCGCCAGCGGAGCGTCCAGCCCGTGAGGTCGATGTCCCGGTTGGTGTTGTTTCTCAGTTCAATCCACTCGTCCCGAGGGCTTGCGGCCGTCCCGGCCCAAGCGACTTCGTTGATCACGACCTCGGGAGTTCTGGGGGGTTGCGCCGTCTTCCACCCAGCGGGGTGGGATACGGGAAGCACCGCCAGGAGCGCCAAGAGGAACGCGGCCAGCCACGCTTCGCTCCGCATGGTCTCCTCCTTTTCTTTGCGATCCTTTGCTCCTATCTTTGTAGGAAGGAGCATAGATCGTTTCTTCTTCGTTTGTCAAGTCCTCGCCGGGAGGCGGAGCTAGAGCTTGCCGTTCGTCTGCGCTATACTGCTTTTTATGAGCGTCTCGACGGCAAAGGAAGGGGGATTCCGCGATCGCACCCCGCCCGTCGTCTTGGTGGACTTCGACGGCACGGCGGCGGCGGAGATTGCCTCCAATCGCCTGCTGGATCGCTTCGCGGTCGCCGACTGGCGGGCGCTCGACCGCCGCTTCGACCAAGGCGCGATCACCTTCCGGGATCGGGTGGTAAAGGGCTTTTCGCTCCTTTCGGGGAGCCGAGCGGCCTTGGAGGCGTTCTCCCGATCGCTGGAGCTGCGCCCCGGGTTTGGGGAGTTCGTCCGCTTCTGCCGGGAGCGCGGGTGGGGCTTGGTCATCGCCTCCGAGGCGTTGGACGTGATGATCGAGGCCATGCTGGAGCGGGCGGGGCTCTCGGGCCTAGAGGTGTACTGCAACCGCGCGCTCTTCCACGAGGACGGGCGCTTCTGCGGGATTGCGCTTCCCTATGTGCGAGAGGACTGCGCTTGCCGAGTGGGCTTATGCAAGCGGGCGATCCTCCGCCGCAGGGCTCAGGGGAGCGAGTTCATCGTCTACGTGGGGGACGGCTCCAACGACTTGTGTCCGGCGCGCGAGGCCGATCTCGTCTTCGCCCGCAGACGCTTAGCCGAGCACTGCGAGCGCGAGGGGATTCCCTATACGCCTTTTGAGGA
>Ga0256839_1005400_pt1 | contig 11830 bp, 9 predicted proteins | sample 354166metaG_FD_185968 | JGI IMG/M metagenome (GOLD analysis project Ga0256839, IMG submission 185968) | Hydrothermal vent microbial communities from Mid Atlantic Ridge, Atlantic Ocean - 354-166 | ecosystem: Environmental > Aquatic > Marine > Hydrothermal vents | place: Atlantic Ocean: Mid...
CTTCCAGCATCTCGTTGCGGATGCGGATGTTGGCGAAAGTGCCGCGCATCATCACCTCGTGGTTGCCGCGCCGCGAGCCGTAGCTGTTGAACTGGTGCGGCGGCACCTGGCGTTCGATCAGGTAGCGGCCGGCCGGGCTGTCCTTGGGGATGGCGCCGGCGGGGCTGATGTGGTCGGTCGTCACCATGTCGCCGAGCAGCGCGAGGATGCGCGCGCCTTCGACATTGGTGATCCTGCCCGGTTCCGGCGACATGCCCTGGAAATAGGGCGGGTTCTGGATATAGGTGCTGGTGGGCGGCCAGTCATAGACCTCGCTGTCGGTGGTTTCCACCGCCTGCCAGCGGTCGTCGCCCTTGAACACGTCGGCATATTTGCTCTGAAAGGCCTCGCGCGTCACCGTGCGGTCCACCAGTTCGGCGATTTCCTGCGTGCTCGGCCAGATGTCCTTCAGATAGACCTTGTTGCCGTCCTTGTCGGTGCCCAGAGGATCGCGCGTCAGGTCGATGTTCATGTCGCCGGCCAGCGCATAGGCCACAACCAGCGGCGGGCTGGCAAGATAGTTGGCGCGCACGTCGGGGCTGATGCGCCCCTCGAAGTTGCGGTTGCCCGACAGAACCGAGGTGGCGACCAGATCGGCCTTGTGGATCGCTTCGGAGATTTCCTTTTGCAAAGGCCCCGAGTTGCCGATGCAGGTGGTGCAGCCGTAGCCCACCAGGTTGAAGCCGATGGCATCCAGGTGGTCTTGCAGGCCGGCGGCCTCAAGGTATTCGCTGACGACCTGCGAGCCCGGCGCGAGCGAGGTTTTCACCCAGGGTTTCGGCCTGAGGCCAAGCTCATGGGCCTTTTTCGCAACCAGTCCGGCGCCGATCATCACATAGGGGTTCGAGGTGTTGGTGCAGGACGTGATCGAGGCGATGACCACCGCGCCGTCGCGGATTTCATAGTCTTCGCCCTCGACTTTCACGCTGCGGCGCGGGTCGATCAGCGGGTCGGCGGCGGGGCCTTCGGCCAGCATCTCTTCCGATTCGAGGCTGCCGTTTTCGCCGCGGTATTCCGAGACCACCTCGAAGAAACTGTCGGCGGCCTTGTCGAGCGCCACGAAGTCCTGCGGGCGCTTGGGCCCGGAGATGGCCGGCACCACCGTGCCCATGTCCAGCTCCAGCGTATCGGTATAGACCGGCGCGTAGTCGTCGCCGCGCCACAACCCGTTTTCCTTTGCGTAAGCCTCGACCAGAGCGATGCGGTCCTCGTCGCGGCCCGACACCCGCAGATAGCGCAGGGTTTCGCCGTCGATGGGGAAAAAGCCGCAGGTGGCGCCGTATTCCGGGGCCATGTTGGCGATGGTGGCGCGGTCGGCCAGCGGCAGCCGGTCCAGCCCGTCGCCGTAAAATTCGACGAACTTGCCGACAACGCCGTGGGCGCGCAGCATCTGCACCACCCGCAGCACCAGGTCGGTGGCGGTGGTGCCCTCGACCATCTCGCCGGTGAGCCTGAAGCCGACCACCTCGGGGATCAGCATGGAAATCGGCTGGCCGAGCATCGCGGCTTCGGCCTCGATCCCGCCGACGCCCCAGCCCAGCACGCCCAGCCCGTTGATCATGGTGGTGTGGCTGTCGGTGCCCACCAGCGTGTCGGGGTAGGCGACGGTTTCGCCGTTCTGGTCGGTGTCGGTCCAGACGGTCTGCGCCAGGTATTCCAGGTTCACCTGGTGGCAGATGCCGGTGCCCGGCGGCACCACGCGGAAGTTGTCAAAGGCGTTCTGGCCCCATTTGAGAAAGGTGTAGCGCTCGATGTTGCGTTCGTATTCGCGTTCGACGTTCATCTTGAAGGCGCGCGGGTTGCCGAATTCGTCGATCATCACCGAGTGGTCGATCACCAGATCGACCGGGTTCAGCGGGTTGATCTGCTGCGCGTCGCCCCCCAGGCCGATGATGCCGTCGCGCATCGCCGCCAGGTCGACGACCGCCGGCACCCCGGTGAAATCCTGCATCAGCACGCGGGCCGGGCGATAGGCGATCTCGCGCGGGTTGCGCCCGCCGTCGGCGGCCCATTGGGAAAACGCCTTGATGTCGTCGGTGGTGACCGTCTTGCCATCTTCGAAACGCAGCATGTTTTCGAGCACGACACGAAGCGCGGCCGGCAGGCGGGAAAAGTCGCCCAGACCGGCAGCCTCGGCGGCCGTGATCGAGTAATAGGCGAGCGTCTGGTCGCCGGCCTTCAGCGTCTTGCGTGTCCTGGCGGTGTCATTTCCAACGGTGATCGGCATCGTGGCATCCTTTCGGGGTCACTGAAAATCGGGTGTCGCCCTGCTATTGCCGCATCGCGCGGCGTGGTTCAAGTGTTCGCGGGCAAATTCGGTATACCATTGTGCACAATAAAAGCCAAGACCCGTTTCCTGCGGCTCTCGATTGCTTGATTGGCAGTTGAACGCGGCTTCTCTTATATACCATTCCAACGCGAAATTCTTTTGGATCGGATGACCAGATGCGAACTTTGATTGCGAGTGTTCTCGCCTTGCTGTGGGTGGTGTCTGCACCGCTGCAGGCGCAAAACGCGCCGGTGGTGGTCGAGCTGTATACGTCACAGGGCTGTTCGTCCTGCCCGCCGGCGGATGCGCTGCTGGCGAAACTGGCCAGGCGCGAGGGGGTGATCGCGCTTGCGCTGCATGTCGACTATTGGGACTATATCGGCTGGAAAGACAAGTTTGCCGATCCGAAATACACGGCGCGGCAAAAGGCCTATGCCCGCAACGAAGGACGGCGGATGATCTACACACCGCAGATGATCGTCGGCGGCAAGGGCCATGTTGTCGGCCACAAGCCGATGGAGGTCATCGACCAGATCGAAGCGGCGCGGGCGCAAAGCTCGGGCGTCGAGCTTTCGGTGGCGCGGTCCGGTGCAAAACTGCGGATCTCGGCGCGCGGTTCGGGACAGAAGGCACGCGACCTTTCGGTGCAGCTGGTGCGCTACGTGCCTGAGCAAACCGTCAAGATCACCCGGGGCGAAAACGCCGGTCGGACCATCGACTATTTCAATATCGTGACCGATCTGCGCGAACTGACAACCTGGGACGGCAAGGGCACGCTCGAGTTGAGCGCCAATGCGCCGGGAAATGACCCGCTGGTGGTGATCGTCCAGGAAAAGGGGCCGGGGCGCATTCTGGCGGCGCAGGAGCTGCGCTGACCGGGCTGCTCAGCCGCGCCCGATTTTCCACCGGCGGTGGCTCCACATCCACTGGCCCATATGGGCGCGCACCTGGGCCTCCAGGCTGTCATTCATTTTCTGCGACATTTCTACGGCGGTGCCGTGCGGGATCGGCTCTTCGATCCGCAGTTCAAAGTCGATCCCGTTGGGTTGGCGAATGCCATAGAACGGCACCAGCAGCGCGTCATGCCTGAGCGCCATTTTTGCCGCCGAAAGCGCTGTGGCGGCGGGTTTGCCGAAGAATGTCAGCGGCGCGCCGTGGGCCATGTGCTGGTCTGTCAGCAGCCCGACCATCCCGCCCGAGCGCAGAAACCTCAGCATTTCGGTTTCGCCCCGCCGGCCTCGGGGGAAAATCGGCGTGCCGATCTTCTCAAGCGTCTCGCGGTAGTGCCGGTCAAAACGCGCGTTGTTGAACGGGCGATACAGCGCCCCGAACCGGAAGCCTTCGCGGATCATCGCGGCGCGCACCGCGTCGTAGTTGCCGAAATGCCCGGACACCAGAACGACCGGGCGGCCCTGGTCGCGCGCCTGGCACAGCGCCGCATGGCCGGGGCCGCCAAGCCCGGTTGCGGCAACGCGGTCGATGAATTGCTGGCCCGAGTATTCCTCGATCAGGGTGCGGCCGAAGTTGTCGGGCACCTCACGCAGCAGCTTGCGGATGTCCTGCTCGTCCAGATGCGGGCAGACATAGGCCAGATTCTCGCGGATGCGTGCACGGTGGCCGGCCAGCGGGGCAACCACGCGGGCCATGATCCAGCCCGAAAGAGCCAGCCGACTGCGGTAGGGCAGCATGAGCATGGCACGGATCATGCCGCGCAGAACAAGATCCGTCAGGAATGAAGTGAAACGCGCGCGGGCCGAATTGTCTCTTGAACTCACCTGGCTGCAACCAATTGCGGAAACTTCATCAGACATAGTTAAAGCTGTCGCCGGCCACAAGCCTGCACGGTTTTACCCGTCGGCACGCGATGATTGCGAAACCGGCGCGGTCGCTCAACGGATGCCGGGAAATGCCCGTTGTGACGGTGGTGACGGTGACGGCGCGTGGTGATCCGACCTTGTCGCCGGTGTCCTGACGGTCGAATTCGGGCTGGCCGCATCGGGGCAGCCCCTTGCCGGCCGCCTCGCGGGGGGCATCAGCCTTTCGGGGGGGCTGATCCCGGCGCGCGGCCCTGACATCGGGAAGGGCAACTCAGTCGTCTTCTTCCTCTTCCGCGATCAGAAATATTTCCCCGTCGTCGGCAAGCTGGCGAATGGTGATCACGACAGCCGTCATGGCAGACTCGGCATCCTTCGGCTTGATCTCTCCGGCATCCTTGATTTCCTCGCGCAGCGATTCGGCCATGCGTTTTGACATGTTCGACAGCACGAAATCGACGACCTTTTCGTCCTCGCCCTGGGCGCCGGCCAGCGCCTTTACCAGGGTTTCCTGGTCGACTTCACGGGTGATCTTGGAAATGTCGCGCGGGTCTATGCGTTCGGGGATATTGGCCCAGGTGAAGATGGCCTTGCGCACCTGCATTGCAAAATCGGCATCGGCCTGTTCGAGGCTTTCAAGAACCTCCTCGCGCGTTGCGGCCGGCGAAAAGTTCAGGATCGCGCCGACACGTTCCACCGGGCCGGTGTCGAATTCGCGGTCGGGCTGGGTGTCGAGCTGCTCGGCCAGCGACTGGCCGATTCTGGCCACCACCCTCGGCGCGATATCGGAGGTCAGAGAAACCGCAAAAGTGATCCGGCGCGCCCGTTCGCCAGGCAGCCGGCCCAGCAGTTCCGCAGCTTTCGATACCTTGAGCTTGGACAGAACCACCGCGCCGACTTCGATGCTTTCGTTTTCGACAAGCTCAAGCAGGACATCAACGTCCAGACCGCTGATGCGTGCCCAGGGGTCGGCATATCCGCTGAGCCCGGCCTGCTTTCGGATGCGGGCGCAAGCCTCTGGGCTGATGTGCTTTTCCATCAGTTGCAGGGTTTCTTCCAGCGCGCCCGGAAAGCTGAGCCCGTTGGAGTCAAAAGCTGCCAGAAACTCTTCCACAACCGCGCTGAGCGTTGAATTGTCGATGTGGCGCAGGCGGGTCATCTGGTGGACCAGTTCGGCCTGCTGCGGGCCAGGCAGGCTGGACAGCGAAATGTCGGCCCCTTCGGCCAGCAACAGACGCACGATGACCGCAGCCTTCTGGCGCCGGGTCAGCCGCATCGGTTGAGGGGGCGAGCCCGCGGCCATCGCGCTGGTTTGCGGGTTGGCCGGTTGCGTGCCGGGCGATTGTGCATCGGGCATGGTCAGGGCGGTTGACACGCAGTCCTCCTGGCGTGGTGTTGTCACGCCGCAAGGTCGCACCAATGTGTTAACGCTGGCCTACTATCGCAGGACTATTCGCCAAAAACCCGCGCGAAAATCGTGTCGACATGCCTGGTGTGGTAGGCAAGGTCGAACTTGTCCTCGATCTCGGCCGGCGACAGCGCCGCCGTCACCTCGGGGTCGGCCAGCAATTCTTCTTTGAAATCCTTGCCTTGCTCCCAGACCTTCATGGCGTTTCGCTGCACCATCTTGTAAGCATCCTCGCGGCTGACGCCCGCCTGGGTCAGCGCCAGAAGCACGCGTTGAGAATGGATCAGTCCGCGGAACCTGTTCATGTTGGCAAGCATGTTGTCGGGGTAGATCACCAGCTTGTCCACGAGCCCGGTCAGGCGGGCGAGCGCGAAATCCAGCGTGATGGTGGTGTCGGGGCCGATCATGCGTTCCACCGAGCTGTGCGAGATGTCGCGTTCGTGCCAGAGCGCCACGTTTTCCAGCGCCGGGACCACGGACATGCGCACGATGCGGGCGAGACCGGTCAGGTTCTCGCTGAGCACCGGGTTGCGCTTGTGCGGCATGGCGGATGAGCCCTTCTGGCCCTTGGAAAAGAATTCCTCGGCTTCCAGCACCTCGGTGCGCTGCATGTGGCGGATCTCGATGGCGATGTTTTCAATGGAAGAGGCGACGACGCCAAGCGCTGCGAAAAACGCCGCGTGGCGGTCGCGCGGGATGACCTGGGTGGAGATCGGCTCGGGTGTGAGGCCCAGTTGCTTGCAGACGTGTTCCTCGACCGCCGGGTCGATGTTCGCAAACGTGCCCACGGCGCCGGAAATTGCCCCGGTTGCAATCTCTTGCTGGGCGTTCTTCAAGCGCGTCAGGTTGCGGTCCATCTCGGCATAAAAACGCGCGAAGGTGAGGCCCATGGTGGTGGGTTCGGCGTGGATGCCGTGCGAGCGGCCGATGCGCACCGTGTCCTTGTGCTCGTAGGCGCGCCGTTTCAATGCTTCAAGAAGCGCCTCCATGTCCTTGACAAGTATATCTGAAGCGCGCACGAGCTGCACGTTGAAACAGGTGTCCAGCACGTCCGAGCTGGTCATCCCCTGGTGGACGAAGCGGGCCTGATCGTTGCCAATGATCTCGGCCAGATGGGTGAGGAAGGCGATCACGTCATGCCTGGTGACGGCCTCGATCTCGTCGATGCGGGCGACGTCGAAAGTGGCGTCCCTGGCCTTCCACACGGCGGCGGCGTTTTCCCGGGGGATCACCCCCAGCTCGGCCTGCGCGTCGCAGGCATGCGCCTCGATCTCATACCAGATGCGGAACTTGGTTTCGGGTGACCAGATGGCAACCATCTCGGGACGGGAATAGCGGGGGATCATCGGCAGACCTTGGGTTGGAGTGCGGTTTGCGCCGGTCATAGACCGCGGGCGGCTGGTCGGCAAGCCAAGGGTGGCGTCTTGCATCTTGAATCGGCCCCGGCATGAGCAACCGGGGCCCGGAGCGATTGTTGAGCACGGTTCCTGGCCGGTCCGCGCACCGATCCTGGCCATCACGCTATCCGGGATGGGCTTGAGCGGCGAACCGTTTCTTGTCGTGCCAAATGTCGTTTCGATCAGTGGCTCCAGGCTGGACGGCGCGCCGGAAACCAGCGTGCTGAAACCGGTCCTGGTCGTGTCGGGCAGCAGCCCGGCCATGTCAGTGATCGCGCCAGGCGATGTCGTCACATGGCGTGGAAGTGAATTGCTGCCGGGGCCCCGGGGGAATAGGGTTTCGGTGAAACGGGCAAACACCTCGGGAGGCCGCAGATGCGCAGGATCATGGTTGTTCTATTGTTACTGGCCGGGCCCGCCCATGGGCAGGACTGGGCGCCGCTGACGGGCCCCGAGATCGAAGCATTGCTTACTGACGCGACGGTCAGCTATGGAACGGCCCGCCAGCGGTTCTTTCCATCCGGTCGCACGCTTTACAATGCCGGGCGCGACAGCTGGGGCTATTGGAGCGTTCGGGGCGACCAATATTGCTCGAACTGGCCTCCGGCGGACCGCTGGGATTGTTATGACATGACCGCGTCTGGCGAGGCCGTGCGTTTCATTGATGCCAATGGCGGCATCACCGAAGGAACGCGCAGCCGGTAGGCATCCGTTCAACCACGCTTGTTGCGCATGGCTTTCAGCTTCCTGGTGGGATTGTCGTTTGCCAGGGCCGAATACGCCGAGCTTTCCATCGGGAAGATGGCGATCTTTCCTTGCGTGTCATAATGCGCGCCCCAGCCGTATCGCCTGGTCAGCGACGACGCACGCAGGCAGGGGTGCCCCTTGGCAAGGAACTTGTCGCGCGCAAGTGGCGCATCGCCGACGGCGGCACGTTGCCGGCAATGGATCTCATGGTTCAACGCGTCATGGTCGAGGCTGCAGGGTGCGCCTTGCAACAGCTCGAATTCCAGCAGCGCGCGCGATGGCACCGCGCGCCCGGCAGGCGGGGGCAGGGCAGTGGTGGCGGGGCAGTCGTCGGCCACCGGAATGAACGTATCGGCATGGCTCATGGCGCCAGAACAGCATCTGCCGGGCCAGGCTGGTGCGCGCGCCCATCCGACAGGGGTTGTCAGGAAGCTTCAACCAGCCGCGTGGTGACCACCGAGGCATGGGTCAGCGTCTTGTGCACGGGGCACTTGTCGGCAATCTCCAGCAGGCGTTGGCGTTGCTCGGCGTCGAGACCGCCCACCAGCCGGATTTCGCGGACAAATTCGTCGACCTTGGAATTGGCGCCGTTGGCGGCATCCTGGGCATGCACCTTCGAATGGCTGACATCGACGCTGACGCTTGCCAGCGGCCATTTCTTGCGCCGGGCATACATGCGGATGGTCATCGAGGTGCAGGCCCCGAGCCCGGCGGCCACAAACCCATAGGGCGACATGCCGCGATTGGTGCCGCCGTAGGCTTCCGGCTCGTCCGCCAGCGCATGATGCAGCGGGCCCGACTGGATGTCCTGCAAAAAGCCGGCCGGATCGGCTTCGGTGACGCGCACGATGCCTTCGGGCACACCGACCGGCGGGGCGGGCGGCGACATGTCGAGATAGCGCGTCGCCCAGGCCGCGATCACCCCGGCGGCATATTCCGCGTCTTGCGGGCGCGTGATCAGGTGGTCGGCCTTGTCGAGCGTCACGAAACTTTTCGGATGCCGGGCGGCCAGGAATATCTGCGTGGCATTCTCGATCCCGACAATGTCGTCAATCGGCGAGTGCATCACCAGCAGCGCGCGTCTGAGCTTGTTGATCGCCGGGGCAAGGTTCTCGGCCGATACGTCATCGACAAAATCCTGCCCGATCATGATCGGCCGGCCACCGAGGTTGACCTCGGCCATGCCTTTCTCCTCGATGCAGGCCAGCGCGTCACCGAAGTTATGGGTCACATGTTCCGGGTCGAACGGCGCGCCGATCGTGACCACGGCCTTGACCGATGCAATATCGCCGGCCGCGCGCAGAACGGCAGCGCCGCCGAGCGAATGGCCGATCAGCAGGCCCGGCGCCATGCCGCGGCTGTCGAGATAGGCAGCCGCGGCGCGCAGATCGCCGACGTTCGAGGTGAAGGTGGTGTTGCCAAACTCACCCTGGCTGTGCCCCAGACCGGTGAAATCGAACCGCAGCACCGCGATCCCCATCGCCGCAAGCCGCCCGGCAATGCGCCGCGCCGCCGGTATGTCCTTGGAGCAGGTGAAACAATGGGCAAACAGCGCCGTTGCCAGATGCGGCCCCTCGGGCAGATCAAGCCGCGCAGCCAGTTCGTCGCCGCCCTGGCCGGTGAAAGTGATGCGTTCTGTCGGCATGCCGTTTTCCCTTCTGGTGTCCGGCAAGATTGGCGGTGGACCGGCGCGGATTCAACCCGTTGTTTGCCGCAGTCACGCCAAGGTGACACCGGGGTGATGCGCAAGCCCCGATCTTCGGCGCCGGTGGCTTCATCTTGCTCCAAATACTCCCGCCGGAGGCCGCGCGGGCCCGAAGGGCACGCAAACAGGAAAATGCAGCCGCAGGCTGCGCCGCCTGGCAGCGGGATGCGATCAGGCTGTTCCCATCAGGGCCGGATAAAACGGATAGCTCGTCAGGTTCTCATGCCCGTCCTCGGTGATCAGAACCTGGTCTTCCAGCTTGATCGAGAAAGCGCCGCCAACCTCGCCCACCAGTGCCTCGACACAGAGCACCATGCCCGGCTCCAGCACATGATCGAACGCGCCTTCCTGCCAGCGGTCGGGGTAGGCGATTGCCGGCCATTCGTCGCACAGCCCGACACCGTGCATGCGGCAGCCGTATTTCAGGGCGTCGAATTTTTCGTCGAGCTGGTGACCGCCGAAGGTGAGTTCCCTGAAGGATACCCCCGGCGCCAGCAGCTCGATGTTTCTCATGATGTGTTCATGGGCGTGGCGCATGGCGTAGATCATCGAATTGCCGGGCTTTTCATCACCGATCCACCATGTGCGCGAGATGTCGACACAGATGCCGTAGGCGCCGATCAGGTCGGTGTCAAACGCCACGATTTCGTTGTTCTGCACGATGCGCGGCCCGCATTCCTGGAACCACGGGTTGGTGCGCGGCCCCGAGGCAAGCAGCCGGGTTTCGATCCACTCGCCGCCGCGGCGGATGTTTTCGGCGTGCAGCACCGCCCAGATGTCGTCTTCGCTCATCTGGCCGCGCGGCACGCCCTCGCGCGCGGCGCGCTCCATGGCGGCGACCGAGGTTTCGCCCGCGTGCATGGCGCAGCGCATGGCGCGGATTTCGTCGGGGTTTTTCACCGAGCGCGCCTTTTCGGTGAGCTCCTCGCCCTCCATGACCTCGAAACCGGCCGCTTCCAGCGCCCGCAGCCCGGCGACCATGATCTTGTCCACCGCCAGGCGCTTGTTGCTGCCCGCATGTGCCGCCATCAGTTCGGCCACCTGGGCCACGAAGCTGTCGGCCGCCTCGGCCCCCTTGTCGCCGGTGGAAAAGTAGAACATCGAAGCGCCCGAGCGGCTTTCGCGCACAAGCGGGTTGTAGTCGGCCATGAAGGGGGAGTTCTTGTAGTCCCAGATCACCATGTAGCCATCGGCGCACAACAGCACGGCGCGAAACGGGTTGTGGGTGTTCCAGAGCTGCATGTTGGTGGTGTCGGTGGCGTAGCGGATGTTCAGCGGATCAAACAGCAGCAACCCGCCATAGTCGCGCGCGACGATATGTCGGGTCAGGCGTTTCCAGCGGGTTTCGCGCATGCGCGCAAGGTCGGGCAGCGTCAGCCCGGCGGCGTCCCATTCGGCAAAGGCCAGTTGGGTGGGGCCGATCTCGAGCCGGTCGGCATCGTTGGGGGTGCCGTCGCCCAGGGTCGCGCCCCGGGTCGGGTCGATCTTGCGAGTGTCGCGGTAGTGCTTGTCCATGGCCGCCTCCAGGTCGGAGTTTGCCAAAGCGGTCCCCGGGCTGTCCGGCCCGAAACCGACCTGGTGCGATGTCGTTTTTCGGATGAAACCCCGGCCCGGCTGTGATTACCTGAGAGACATGGCCGCCATACTCCAACGACAGCTTCCCCATGCCCCGCCGACCGGGCGGTTGCCCGGCATTGCCCCACTCAGGCCCGAGGACTGGTTGCAGTGGGATGACGCCTTTGGCGGGCAGATGCAGCTACGCGATACACTCCTGTCATCCCGGCGCGCTGACGTCCTGCGCCTGGACGAAGCGGCCCGCCCGGCGGCCGAAGAATTGCTTGAAACCGTTTTGAACGTCGTTTCAGGCCGTGCCGATTATCGCCTTGCCGGGCAGGACGTGGTGCGCCCCGACGGGGTGGCGGTGCGGATCAGACCAGAAGATCCGCTGGCGACTCTGGGCCGACTTGTGCAGGAAGATTTCTGCATCCTGCAAAAGCCTGAAAACGCCACCGAGCATGTGTTGACCGGCGCCGTGCTGTGCTTTCCGGCCGGCTGGACCCTGTCCGAGAAATTCATGCGCCCGTTGGCGGCCATCCATGGCCCGGTCGCCGAGTATGACGAAAATCTTGCCCCACGGGTCCAGCGACTGTTTGATGCCATCCGTCCCCAACAGCCGCTGTGGCGCACGAACTGGCTGATCTATGAAAACCCCGACCTGTTTGCCCCGCGTCTCGAGAATGACCCGAGGCCGGCAACCAGCGGCCGTGGTGGCTACATCCGGTCGGAACGTCAATGCCTGGTGCGCTTGCCCGGAACCGGTGCGGTGGTTTTTTCGATCCACACCTTCATGGTGCGTCGGTCAGTCGGCAATGATGGTTGACCGGACGACCTCCGGGTGCTCAAGAACGGCAGCCGTTTCGTCGGCGGTATTCAGGAAAGTGTAGGCCCCCA
>Ga0256839_1005401_pt1 | contig 11829 bp, 15 predicted proteins | sample 354166metaG_FD_185968 | JGI IMG/M metagenome (GOLD analysis project Ga0256839, IMG submission 185968) | Hydrothermal vent microbial communities from Mid Atlantic Ridge, Atlantic Ocean - 354-166 | ecosystem: Environmental > Aquatic > Marine > Hydrothermal vents | place: Atlantic Ocean: Mid...
CTTTTATAGGCATATATAGATATCTTTTACACATCTTTTGAAATCATTTAACTTTTTATGCTATAAACAGCAAAAAATTTGAGGAAAACGTATGCATCAGGGTATCAAAAAACTTGTCACACATCAACACTTTCAAAACTTCATCATGATTCTTATCATTTTAAATGGTATTACTATGGGGTTAGAGACTTCTAAAGAGTATGCAAGTGAGTATGCTAGTCTATTTGATTTTTTTAACACCTTAGTCATCACCATATTTACATTAGAAATACTTTTACGTATCTATGTCTACAAGGGAGCCTTTTTCAAAGACCCATGGTCACTTTTTGATTTTGTTATCGTTGCTATCTCCCTTGTACCTGCTAGTGCTGGTTTTGAGATATTTAGAATCTTGCGTGTCTTACGTCTCTTTAGACTTATGACAGTAGTACCTCAGATGCGTAAAATCATTGCTGCTTTGCTTTCTGTCATACCTGGCATCGCATCCATAGCAGGGCTTCTCTCACTCTTTTTCTACATCTTTGCCATCATGTCTACACAACTCTATGGAGATACGTTTCCACAGTGGTTTGGCACACTTGGAGAGTCTTTTTACACCCTCTTTCAAATCATGACTTTAGAGTCGTGGTCTATGGGCATCGTGCGTCCTGTTATGGAAGTGCATCCTTTAGCGTGGGTATTTTTTGTGCCGTTTATCTTTTTCTCCACCTTTATCATCGTCAATCTCATTATCGCTATTGTAGTAGACGCGATGAATGAGATGAATGCAGAGGAAGAAGAGCATCTTACTCAAGAGATACAAAGTTCTGATGCACACATAGCTAAAGAGCTTCAAAGCCTCAAAATAGAGATACGAGAGTTAAAAAATTACTACAAAATAGATAAATCAGATAAAATACATCCAATTTAAAGCTAGCCTTTGCTATAACAAGTAAAAAACTAAACTTAGCATAAGGAATAAGAGATGACAAACAAGGAACAAACACCTGAAATAAATGAATTTGACGTCATAACCTACACAGAAGAGGTAGCCTTTAAATATACATTACCAGATGAAGATGAAGAGCGTCAAATAGAACATGAACTTACAGTCATTTGGGAAGATACTCTTGAAAAGTTTAAAGAAAAGTTTGGTGAAGACAAGCCCTATAAAATCAACAGATTTAAACGTCAACGAGAACAAAGATTTTTCATAGAACAAATAGAAGGTGAAACAGAAGACCTCATAGACGAGGTACAAGAAGAGATAGCCAACAAAATGAAATTTGGTTTTGACTTTTCTGGACAACTACATAATGATGACTAGCATTTAAAACATAAGGATAACAATTCATGCAAAACTGGTACGAAAAAACAAGAGCAAAAACGGAGCATATCTTTCATGCTATCATAAAGCATGACTTTCTTATAGAGCTTATGCAAGACACCTTAGATAAAGACATATTTGGCTTTTATGTCAACCAAGACTCTTTGTATTTGGCTGAGTATAAAAAGTCTCTTGTTGCTGTAGGTACTAAGTGCCATCGACCTGAGGAAACACAGTTTTTTTATGAGTCTGCCACAGGCATCATACAAGTTGAAGATGCACTTCACAACACCTTTTTAGAAGAAAAATACCTAAACCCTACACCCTCACCTACTTGTGAGCTTTACACTTCTTACTTGTCTCGTATCGTCACTAACGAGTCTGTGGAAGTGGGCATTGCTGCTATATTGCCTTGTTTTACCATCTACAAAGAAGTGGGTGACTTTGTCATACGTATGCAAGGAAACAAAGGCTCAAACTCCTACCAGTCATGGATAGACACTTACGCCAGTGACGAGTTCGCTGCAGCTGTACAGCAAGCCATAGACATAGCTAACAAACACGCTCTTACCGCGTCTCCTGAAAACCTTGCCAAAATGGAAGAAGTGTTCATAAAAACGTCACAACTCGAGTACATGTTTTGGGACTCCGCACACAAACAAGAAAAGTGGAAGATATGAGTCAACACTACCACACCGTCCTCTCCATAGCAGGTTCAGACTCAAGTGGTGGGGCTGGCATACAAGCAGACATCAAAAGCATCAGTGCAAATGGTGGTTATGCTGCATCAGTCGTCACTGCTACTACTGCACAAAACACGCAAGGTGTAACAGACATACACGCCATACCCATCTCTCACCTCATAGCTCAAATGGAAGCTGTCTTTTCTGATATACATTTTGATGCAGTAAAGATAGGGATGCTTCACTCCAGTGAGCTAATAGATGCTGTACAAAATACATTGGAAAAGTACTCTGCAAAAAACATAGTCCTAGACCCTGTGATGGTTGCAACTTCTGGGGATACGCTCATAGATGAAAATGCCATAGAAAGACTCAAAACATTTTTGCCTCATGTCACCCTCATCACCCCTAACATTCCTGAAGCTCAGATACTCATAGGACATGACATCAGCTTAGAAAACCTAGAACAAACTGCACAAGAGATAGGCGAAAAGTACCACGTTTGCGTTTTACTCAAAGGCGGACACTTAGAACTTACAGAAGTTATGACAGATGCACTGTATAACCACAGTGCAAACAATGTCACCCTCATACAAAACCCTGCCATAGAAACACAAAACACACATGGCACGGGATGTACACTTTCTTCTGCTATCGCTACGCATTTAGCTCATGGTGAAACGCTCGAAAATGCTGTCATTAAGTCATGTGACTACCTAAACAAAGCCATAGAATCAGGGAAAGATATGAAACTAGGAAAAGGACATGGGCCTGTCAATCATTTTGGACTTACACATGAGTGAAATGCTTATACAAAGAGCGAGTCAAAACTTAGCTGATGTGCTACGTGATGTGTTTCACCATGATGAAACCCATACAGCTCTGGTCATCTACGACTTAGACTCTCCTTTGTCACGCATACTGACAAAGGCGTATCGTGAGGCTTTACCTCATGGAAACTTTATACACTTTCATGACACTGACACAGAATTGATACTCTCTACCATAGAAGCTCTAAACGCTGGTGATTTTGTGGCACTGGTACAGTCAACAAGTTTTAGACTTTCTGCTTTTCGCATACGTATAGAACTTTTTAAAAAAGGCATCAAAGTAGCCGAACACCCTCACCTAGGAAGGATGCCTTCAGATGAGGAGGTAAACACCTACGTAAATGCCCTAGCCTATGAAAAAACCTACTACCATCACACAGGACATAGACTCAAAGAGATGCTAAACACAGCTCAAAGTGCGGTAGTACATAGTGGAGGTGAAAAGCTCATCTACCAAGGAGGCTTTGAACCCACCAAAATCAACATAGGTGACTACTCCCAGATGAAAAACATGGGTGGACAGTTTCCCATAGGTGAAGTGTTTACGGAGTCTACAGTACTCACTTCACTAAATGGCAAGACAAACATCATGGCCTTTGGTGACACCAACTACAAGGTAAACATACCACCCCAACCCATCACCATAGTCATAGAAAATGGGCATTTGGTAGCTACACAAAATAGTACTGAAGAGTTTGAAGCCGTACTCGACATGATAAAAGCAGAAGAACAAGTAGTCTGGGTAAGAGAGCTTGGACTAGGACTCAACCGTGCTATGAGTAAAACCAACTACGTCTCAGACATGGGAACGTATGAGCGTATGTGTGGTTTACATCTTTCACTTGGTGCAAAACACGGCATCTACGCAAAAGAAGGCATGAAAAGAAACAGCGGTAAGTTTCACATCGATGTCATGATAGACACCGACAGCCTCACCCTAGATGACACCGTTGTTTTCGATGGTGAAAAATGGCTAGTGTAAAACAAGTTTGCTATACTGTCATACTTAAACAAAAATAATAAAATAGAAATATTATAAAGAGGAAAAACAATGTTCGGATTACCATTAAGAAAAGGTTTCTCTATGAAAATAAGTGGCGTCATACTCAACCGTCCTGATATGCATGAAATAGCAGCTGAGATAGGTGTCAGTACCAATGATGTACTCTATAAAGATGGCATCCTCACTGTCTACAATACAACACCGTCATCTCAAGAGATTATAGATGATGGTGCATTAGAAGCTTTTATTGCCATGGCATTACACATCTCACCAGAAGACATAGGGGAGATGAAAGAAGTAGAAGAAGAACCTATAGAGTTAGACTTTGATTTGAGTGAATTTGAGGATGATGACTAAGGGTTTATTCTATGATATAATGCATCTACATGATGGCTAGTTTCTTTTGCATAGGTCATAAATCTCCAAACGCCTTAAAAAACAGCTCTACAAACTTAGGCTTTTTGCGATGTATGTTTATAAGTTTTTCCATATACACCATACTCTCCTCTATCTCCCATGAAAGTGTATTATATTTTTCTTCTATTTTTAGACACTCTTTGAGTACTTTTATCGCTGAAGGGTAGTTTTTGCTCTGAGAGGTAGCTAATGATTTTTCAGCACTGTCACGGTAAAGGAGTATAGCCTCTTGCGGGTAATCCTCTTTTAACCATGTCACCAATGATTTAAGTTCATTTGAATAAAAATATTGCGTCTCTAAGACATCCCTAAGTTCCCATATATACTGTGATGCAAGTTCTGATTCATCTAAACTTTGAAAAAACTGCATCGCTTCTGCAAAGGATAGTTTTTGTGCATCTTTTAAGGCTTCTTCTTTGGCTTGTTTTTGTAGCACAGCATCAAGTCTAGCTAGATACTTTTTAAGTATCTCTGGAGATTTGGTTTTTTTGTACCAGTTTTTGTATGCCAAAGTAACATCCATACTTTGCCCCAATGCTTCATAGGCGTTTATCTGTAGCTCATAAAACATATCTGCTTTATATCCATCAACAAACACTATTTTACTCAACATCTCTAGTGTACCTTTGGCATCTTCTGCATAGGCATACTCTTTTGCAAAGTCCAAGTAGTCAGACTCATGCAACTCTCTGCCTTGCAAACTTACAGCTTTTATGTAGAGTGTTGGTTGTCTCAAATAGTGTGTACAGAGTTTGAGTACTTCTATGTTATCAAATGTATCTTCTCTATTGGCTTCATATTTCTGTTCAAACTCCTCATAGATTCGTGTCAATACATTTTTAGGTACATGTTCTGAAAAGACTTCACGTACCCCAAACCCTTCACATACCAGCATTTCCAAGATGTCAGCATATATCTCATCATCACTCAATGCATGTAGGCACTCAGCCCAAGCATTTTCTGCTCTAGCATAGCTTTCTTGTATGAAGCCATTACTATCGTCAGAACGCAAGTAAACTTTTGAGTCTGTGAGTATCAGCTCTTTTAAAAGTGTTGATGCTACTTTACAGTCATCTATCATCAATACAATATCATCCACAATGTTACCCACTTGTTGAGCAAATTCAAATGACTCATGGTACCCTATAAATTTTCGACCACGGTGTATGGAGGCTATATCTTTTTTGATGCTTTTCAGAAGTGCTTTAGGGTCTCCCCTTAACAGTAATTTCTCTACCTTATCATACAGTGTAGTATGCTCATCCATTTGTCCATAGACTAGCTCTGCTAAGTCATCGTGTGAGATGGACTTTATGTTTTCTAGGGTGATTTGTTGTTTTTTTGGCATGGCTTAAGACTTTTTAGGGTGAATTGATAGTAGCTATTTTAGCGTAATGTACTTATAGCTTCACTTCAAAAACCCCATCACCTTCTCATCAACCGCTTTAGAGCTAGAGACCAACTCATCAAGAGCTTTTTTGAGTGATTTGTATTGTTTGTCATGCTTCCTATCTATTTCAATGAGTTGTTTTGCAAGAGCGTTATAGTGTTTAGAAAATTCTCGTAATTTAGTGAAGGTACGCATGATGGCTATGTTTACGTCTACTGCTACTTTGCTTCTAGGCACTGTAGCAAGCATATACACACCTTGCTCAGTGAAAACGTATGGCATTTTTCTTAAACCCATAACATCAGCATTGGAAGTCACAATTTGTGATTTCCAATTTTCAAACTCTTCTTTGCTAAGTTAAAACATAAAATCATTTGGAAATCTATCTAAGTTTCGTTTTACAGCTTGGTTAAGAACTCTATTTTCCACTTGATACAACTTTGCCAATTCTCTATCTAGTATCACCTGCTTCCCACGTAATGTAAATATCTTAGAACTTATCTCGCCTTGTACTATCAACTCATCCATTCAACACTCCTCTTGTTGATAGAAGTATTGTAATAGAAAAATCACTCATGGTTAAAAATATGGCATATTGACATATTATTTTAATTGAGGTCACACACTGTGACCTCTAACTATCCATAAACACAATACAAAGCCGAATATCATCATAACTTACATCACCACCCAACGCTTCAAACACAGGCTTGAGACGTAACTTTCCATCGTCAGAAAAGTTTTCTGGAATCTTTTTGGTCATGAGTTTGAGGGCTACCGTTTCTACGGCATCAAAGGTCTCTTCTTTTGGTTTATATTTATTCATATCAAAGTCGGGTTCTTCCTCTTTGATGAAGGAGAGATGTTGTATTATCGTTCCTTTGGCTAGCCCTCTGTTGGTGGCAAGGGCGATGAGTGTATCAGACTTGGCTATGAGATTTTTGGTCTTTATATGTGTGGGGGTGGCATAGGCTGAGTGGGAGGGTTTGCCTGCTTTGATGTTGGCTCTCTCTTCTTCTATCTTCGCCTTTTCTACTACCCCTCCCATGTGGCGGATATGCTCTTCACATTGTCTCTCAAAGGCTTCTGGGCTTAGAGACTCCACAAGCTCTCTAGCCTTGAGTGAGGCACTTTTAATGCGAGAGTCCACATGGAGTATGAGAGGGTCAACACGCAATGCCATAGGGTTTAGCCCCATGAGCCGTAAGCCCTCTATGTTTTTGATACGCGAAAGTGCCACATACCCCTGCCCAGACTCAAAGGTTTTAGAGAGGTCTATCTCTGCAGCGTCTAGGGTCATCCCCTGTGATTTGTGTATGGTGATAGCCCATGCTAAGCGTAGTGGCACTTGCGAGACGGTGGCTGTGACTTTACCGCTGTCATTTTCTAGCGACCAATCCTCTAAATCTAGCTTTATCTTCCTGCCATCTGTGGTACGCACTATGGGCATCTTGTCTATGGGGCTAAAGCTTTCTACTTTTCCTGTAGTACCATTGACATAGCCTGCTTCTGCATTGTTTTTGATGAAGATGACAACCGCACCCTTTTTAAGTGTCAAACGCTCCAAAACCAGTGAAGATTTAAAGATTTTCTCTATGTTTTTTTCGCTTCCTTTATGGTCACATACAAAAAGCTTCTCTTCCCCTGCTAATTTCTCTAGCTCCTCTTGGTTGATGCGGTCTACGTCTAGGTTGTGAGTATAGAGCCTTGTGTGTGTATCTATGCTTAGTGTGGCTTCATTTCTGCTGGCTAGTAGCTCTTCAGAAGTAGTGCTTATCTCTCCAGAGCGTATGTCATCTAGTATACCTATGAGCCTGCTGTCATCTTGTCTAAACTTCTCTTCTAGGTAGCAGGTTTGTAGTTCAAGTGCCTTCCACGCTTCAGACTGCCATGCAAAGCGTTTGTCTTTGGGAGTCTTGCTCACAGGCGGGAGCTGAAAGAAATCTCCAGAGATAACAACTTGCACCCCACCAAAAGGAGCATCTGTACCCTTAAACCCACGCAGTATCATATCCATAGCCGAAAACATCTCAGGCGAGACCATAGAAATCTCGTCAATGATAAGAAGCTTCAGCTTAGAAAAACGCGTCTTCAAGTACTTCTTGTCCAACAAAAAGTCTACATAGCCCTCATCTATACTGTCACGTATCCCCAGCGAAAAAAAGGAATGAATCGTCTGCCCACCCAAATGCGAAGCTGCTATGCCTGTAGGAGCGACAATAGTCGGATAGATCCGACGCTCTTTGAGGTACTGAGTATAGAGGTTAAGTAGATAGGTCTTACCTGTTCCAGCTGACCCTGTGATGAAGACGTTTTTGCCTGATTTTAGTATGTTTAGTGCTGTGTTTTGTTTCATGGGGAGTATTATAGCCTTTTGGGTTTAGTATCATGAATATCACAACAGATGATACACACAACATCACTAGGTTAATCCGAGGGTCCTATAGAAAATACAATGGAATTAGAGTCATATTTTACTCCTTGTCTTTAGAATAAATTGGGACAAATTGACCATCTTTATTTTCAACATAAATATCATCATCGGTAAAATTAAACTTATAAATACCCACTAGAATAACAAGCATAAACAAAGCAAGCACAAAAAGAAGCAGATAAAGCAATTTAGATTTTTTAAAAATAATGCACCCCTATAAATATCTCCACTTCGTCCTCAGAAATATACTTCTCAAAGTCTGTTTCATAGACCCTACGTTCATCAACACTAGGGTCATCAAAGTATGCCCATACTTGTTTCCATGCATCAATCATAGCTTGTGGTAACTCACCTTTAACAGGAAATACCAAGTATCTGCCTGCCATGATACTCACAGATATAAAATGCTCATCATTTTCTAAAGTATCTGATCCTACGAGTAAATCATACGCTCCAAAAGCATCAGACTCGTAGTTAAAGTAAACACCATATATTGGTGGTGGTGATGGCTCTAGAGTAGGCATGACTTCTTCAAAAAAACGTCCCCATAAAGGAGCTATTTTCTGTGTATCGGGGTTCATTTCATCTGCATTTTTAGTCCTAACTCGTAAACCTTTTATGGTTTTAGCTTCTATGGTGACTTTTTTAATGTTTGGCATGAGTATTCTTTCTATATTAATGCACTTAGTATATCAAAAAAAGTTAAGAAATGTTGAAAATTATGAGAGGAAAGAAAAAGAGTAATATAAAAAAAGACACCTCATAGAGATGCCCTATGGAAAAATGAAGTGAGGCTTATAGACTCGCGTGAAGTCTGCCACAGTTTGCGACTACTTCTGCTTTATAGTTAGCTACACTGTTAGTACCCATAGCAGCATGAGCTTTGTCTATAGATGCTAAACATTTTTCTTTTAAATCTTCTTTAGAGTTGTCTACCACATCAAAAAGACAAAATGCTGGTGTTTTTTTAGCTACTAATGTTCCACAGTTGTCTGCGACATTTACTTTATGAGCATGCATAATAAAAGGTGAAATATGTTCACTCTCTGTATAGGCTTTAGCCATTTTAATCGCTGTTTTACAGTTAGATACAGTCGTTGTGTCTTTTTTCATCAAAGCATTTGCAAAAAAGTTTTTTTCATGTGGCATTTTAGATGCTATGTTTCCACAATAAGAAACCACTCTATCTTTATAAAAAGCCATTGATGCTTCAGATATAGCATCATGATGCATTGTATCTTGGAAACTTTTTGCTTCAGCTATGTAGGCTTTACATGCTTCTACATTAGAATCTTTTGCTTGTAGTGTTGTTAGTGCCAAAGTAGCTATTAATGCTGTAAGTATTATTTTTTTCATTTGTTATCCTTATTTTAATTATTTGTTTAACTGATGGAAGTATAACAAGTGAAACTTAAATTAAAATTAATACTTATATTAAACATTAGTTTAAATTATATAATATTTATAGGAATGTATTTTTATAGACCTCTTCATCATAGGCTACCAAAACCTTACCATCACCATACTCTATCACAGGACGTTTAAGTAGATAGTTCTCCTTTACCATCCACTCTATCTTGCCTTCATCGTCCAAGTTCAGTTCTTTTAATCCTAAGTCTCTGTACTTCTTTCCTTTATTGTTAAAAAGTGTGTTAATGTCAACTTGTTTGAGCCACTGTCTAAGCTTCTCTTCTCCCACAGACTCCACTTTGTAGTCTACAAAGTCAAACTCTATACCATGTTCTTTCATAAATTTTCGTGCTTTTCCTACGGTTGAGCAGGTTTTTATACCATACATTGTCATACTTGTTTCCTTGTTATTTCTTTTTTAATGTATATGCAGTGGCTACACTGCACCTTGTTCTATCATCGAATCTGCTACTTTTCTAAAGCCTGCTATATTTGCTCCTGTCACCAAGTCACCTTCACAGTCAAACTCTACAGAGGTATCATATGCTGTTTTAAAGATGTTTGCCATGATGCCTTGGAGTTTTGTATCTACTTCTAAAAACGTCCACTGGGACATAGAGGCATTTTGACTCATCTCAAGTTGTGAAGTAGCTACACCGCCAGCATTGGCTGCTTTACCTGGAGAAAATAGTATCTTTTTTTCTTTTATGAACTCAAGAGCTTCTGGTGTGGTTGGCATGTTTGCACCTTCGTTTATCAAGATACAGCCATTTTTATGTAGTGCTTTGGCATCAACAAGTGTAAGTTCGTTCTGAGTAGCACTTGGAAAAGCTACATCACACACAAAGTGCCAAACAGCATGTCCTCCCTCAGGGTACTTACTCACAGGGATGTACTCACACTCACAATCGCCTTTTGCATACTCTTCAAGTGAACCATGATATATCTCTTTTATGGCCTTAAGTGCCTTTAGATTGATGCCATCTTTATGATATATCGTCCCCTTGGAGTCAGAACAGCTGATAGGAACCGCACCTAAGTCATAGAGTTTTTCTATAGTATAGATGGCAACATTTCCAGAACCAGAGACTGCACAACGCTTGCCTTTTAGACTTTTATCATATTTGTTTAAAAAGTTTTCAGCAAAGTAGACTGAGCCATAACCTGTCGCTTCTTTTCGTGCTTTAGAGCCTCCCCAGTTAATTCCTTTACCCGTAAGTATCCCGTCAAACTCACCTGTGAGTTTTTTGTACTGCCCAAACAGATACCCTATCTCTCTTGCCCCTACGCCTATGTCTCCAGCAGGTACATCTTTGTGCTTGCCTATATGTTTATAGAGTTCATTCATAAATGCTTGACAAAATCGCATAATTTCATTATCACTTTTTTCTTTAGGGTCAAAGTTGGAGCCACCTTTTGCACCACCAATGAGCAAACCTGTTAACGCGTTTTTAAATATTTGTTCAAAGCCTAAGAACTTCATAATCCCCAGATTGACGCTAGGATGAAAACGTAGCCCACCCTTATACGGCCCTATAGCTGAGTTAAACTGTACTCTGTAACCAAAGTTTGTTTGTATTTTACCGTTATCATCTATCCAGTTCACACGAAAGATAATACTTCGCTCAGGGACAACAATACGTTCTAATATGTTATGCTCAATATAACGACTGTCTTCATTTAAAAGTGGGACAAGAGACATAAGCACCTCTTCCGTCGCTTGATAAAACTCATCTTGCCCAGGACTCATCTCTTCTAAATCTGTTAATATTTTTTCAATATACGTTTTACTTGGCATTTTGTTTCCTATGATTATTTATTATGGATTTAGTAGTTAAATTGTATCTTAAAGTTATTGACTAGTAAGTTAAAGGTCTATCCCCGACTCAAAACGACGCATCTTCTTACCATCATCTGTGTACATGCTAATGCCTTTAAAAGTATACTCCTCACCTAACCCTGAAGCATGTCTAAGTTTATAGTATGAAGGACGACTACGCTTTTTACATAGTGCTAGCATCTTTTCTATGTGTTCTTGGGTGGGGAGAAGTTCATTGCCTTTGCTATCCGTAAATACAAGTGTTTTAAGTAGATTTAGGGTGTGTTGTTCGTTAGGCATATTTTCTGCTTTTTCCTCTTATTTTTTGCTTCACAAAGTATAACCAAATTCTAGCTATAATCCCACCATGCAAACCCTACCCATCACCCAAGTCATCCCAGAAGTAAAAAAGAAACTCCAAAACCACAACAGACTCATACTCCAAGCACCCCCAGGGGCAGGGAAAACCACTGCCCTGCCACTTGCTCTGTTAGATGAACCGTGGTTAGAGGGTAAGACCATCATCATGCTAGAGCC
>Ga0256839_1005402_pt1 | contig 11828 bp, 15 predicted proteins | sample 354166metaG_FD_185968 | JGI IMG/M metagenome (GOLD analysis project Ga0256839, IMG submission 185968) | Hydrothermal vent microbial communities from Mid Atlantic Ridge, Atlantic Ocean - 354-166 | ecosystem: Environmental > Aquatic > Marine > Hydrothermal vents | place: Atlantic Ocean: Mid...
CGGGCGTGGAGGTTGAGGGATTTGCCTCCCTGATTGCAGGCGACCAGCGTATAGCTGTTGATGCTGGAGAGTGCAGCTTTGGGGTGGTGGTTAAAGGCGGAAGGGTTGAAGAGGTTATGACGGGCAGGCTGGTGAACCCGAGCATTGAGGTTACCACCAGCTACGAAACCCTGGAGAGGCTGCTGAGCACGGGAAGCACCGAGGAGCTCAAAAATGCCATAGACGCCGGGGAGGTTAAGGTTGAGGCGAGAGGTACTCTCAACCGTCTCAGACTGGGTGTGGCGAAGCTTGCGCTGAAGGCAATGCAGGCGCTATAACATATAGCTGGAGAGTTAACTGGTTTATTTTGGACCGGTAGAGCTTACAGAAAGTTTTCTCCTGATAATCATGGCACTGGCATTCATATCTGCAAGTAACATGAAATAGCATCCGGCTTGGAATCAAACCTCCCTAATTCCCCTCTCCTCAATCACGAACCTCACGCTCAGCCCCTCTGGCAGTGAGCGGTGGCGTTTCAGCACAGCCTCTCTCACCCTGTTCAGCTTTCTCAGCTCAACTATAGCCTTGCTCCAGTATCTCAGCACGTCCCCCGCCACCGGCTCAACCCTAAGCTCAGCAGAGTACACCTGGTTGGTTATTATAACAGGCAGGCAGTACCTTCTTGCAAGCTCCATAAGCTTTGCCATCTGCCTGCTCAGCCTTCTGTTCAGCTCTCCGACTGTTTCATCGCTTCTGTCCAGTCTGTAGAGATTAACTGCAGAATCAAGCACTATCAGCCCGAAACTCTCATCAATCACCTGCTCAACATTCTGCACAATAAACTCCTGCTCCTCAAAAGTTCTCGCCTCATAGAACTGCACCATCTCCACCACTCTCCCGTACTCCTCCTCACCTGCGATCTGCCTCACCCTCTCAAGCGAGTGCCCGCCCTCTGTATCTATGAACACCGCCTTTCTTCCTGCTTTAACCGCGCCCACCGCATACATCAGGCACAGGTTGGTCTTTCCCACCCCTGCAGGACCATAGAACTGGGTTATGGTTCCGCTTTCCACTCCCCCTCCCAGCAGGCTGTCAACCACGCATCCGCTACCCAGCCTCCAGGCGCTGCCCTTAGTTCTGTATCCCTCAAGCGCATCCTCAGGCATCACATAACTTTGAGAGCATGGGGGGTATTAAGTTAACCTCAGCTACTTCCTTCCCGCAAGCACCGCTTCTGTTGTGTACCTTCTTCCGCCACGTATGTATGTTATCTCCACCCTCTCTCCCACCTTCTTCTCCGAGATGATATCCACCAGCTCATCCATGCTCTCCACCTCTCTGCCATCAATCTCCACTATTATGTCACCGCCTATGGTTATCGGGTATCCCCTGTAGTACACCTGCAGGCTTCCTCCCCTGAGCCCTGCCTTTTCCGCTGGCGAACCCGGGGCAACACTCACTATCATAGCCCCCCTGTTAACAGGCAGGTTGAGCGCCTCTGCAAGGGCATCATCCACGGTTATGCCCGTTATCCCCAGCCATGGATGACGCACCTGCTTCCTGTCCCTCTCTATTATCTGCTGCATGATTCTCTTAGCCTTGTTGATGGGTATCGCAAACCCTATCCCTATGCTTCCGCCGCTCGTGGTGAGTATCGCCGTGTTTATACCTATAACCTCACCCTTGGAGTTCACCAGCGGACCTCCTGAGTTGCCGGGATTGATGGAGGCATCCGTCTGTATGAGTCCCTCAAGAATGTACCCCTCCTCATTTCTCACACTTCTGTTGAGTGAGCTCACAATACCCACGGTGGCGGTTCTGTCAAGTCCGAAGGGGTTGCCTATGGCTATCACCAAGTCCCCAACCCTCAGGCTGGAAGAATCACCGAGAGGAGCTGGAGTCAGGTTTTCAGGCGGATTCAGAATACGGATAACCGCTATATCGCTGGCAGGCTCGCTGCCCACGAGCTCAGCCTCATACACCCTGCCATCGCTGAGCTTGACCTGAATCCTGTCGGCATCCTCAATAACATGATTGTTTGTCAGCACGTATCCGTCTCTGCTCACAAGAATCCCAGAGCCCGTGCCCTGCTGCGGGATTATCTCAAAAAAGAAGCCCCGCCTGAGCACCGTTGAAGTTATGTGCACCACGCTCGGCGAGACCCTCGCGTAGGCACTTCTCGTAATGTCCTCCAGGCTCACGTTGGTCACAGTCACCTGCTTCTCCACGATTACCTCCTTCCCCTGGCTGGCGCTCATGTAGCCTCCCAGCAGCCCAGCTCCAAAGGCTAACGCAAGATACAGGCTGAGCAGCGCGAGCTTCTTCATTCCCACTTCCACCACCCCATGCATCCACTAACCTAACCTTTTCAAATTTTTTTTACAGTGTGAAGCTCTGGAGATATAAGCGGGGTTTATTAACCTCAAGTAACTAAAAGGGAGGTGAGCGGTATGTGGAGGAGAAGGAGAATATTTGACGATTTCTTCCGTGAGCTTGAGGAAATAGACAGAATTTTTGACAGAATGTTTGAATCCATGCGCTCCTGGCGCAGTGCTGAGGAGCTTGACAAGCCGCTTTACTGGGGCTTCTCAGTGAGGATAGGTCCAGAAGGCGTTCCCGAGGTTCAGACCTTCGGTAACGTTGAGGCAGTTTCTCCGACTCTCAGGGCAGGTGTCAGGGAGCCCTACGTGGAGACCATGATAGACGAGAAGAACAGCGAGCTCGTGGTCACCGCCGAGCTTCCCGGCGTGAGCAAGGACGACATTCAGATAAACGCCACCGAGAACGAGGTGGAGATAAAGGCGGAGAAGGGTGACAGGAAGTATCACAGGGTTATCCCCTTAGACGCAGAGGTTGACCCCGAAAGCGCCAGGGCAAAGTACAACAACGGCGTGCTTGAGGTGAAGCTGAAGCTCAAGTCCAAGCCCTCCAGGGGTGTGAATGTCAAGGTGGAGTGAGGTGGTGGCGATGATGCCGGCGCTGTGGGACGAGTTCAGGAGGCTTGAGGAGCGGATGAATCAGCTATTCCGCGAGCTCACTGCTGAGGGCGGCAGAAGGCTTGCACCCCTTGAGGGGGTGCGCACTCCCTTCTGCGACCTTCAGGAGACTGACAGCGAGGTCATAATCACCGCCGAGCTTCCCGGCGTGAGCAAGGACAACATTCAGATAAACGCCACCGAGAACGAGGTGGAGATAAAGGCGGAGCGCAGAGCCGAGCAGGAAGAAAAGAGCGGCAGCTACCTGCGCAGGGAGCGTGTGCACTCAAGCTTCTACAGGCGCATCTCTCTGCCGGCTGAGGTTGTACCCGAGAAGGCAAAAGCCAGGTACAGGGACGGGGTGCTGGAGCTCCGCCTGCCCAAGCAGAAAGCCAGGCAGAAGAGCAGGATAAAGGTGGAGTAGCTCCCCCTTCTTTTTTTTTACACCTGCTTGAACCTGCTCAACCTCTGACGTATGACCTCCAGCTCCTCATGAGACATCCTGGTACCGTACTTCAGCTCTCTGAGCTCCTCTGTCAGCTCTGAGGATATGTAGAACAGCAGCAGGTTGAAGAACACACTGAGGAAGAGCAGCACCCCCAGGGTTACCATGTATGTACCCCCTTCTATCATAACTATATATCTTTTTACTGCCATTATAAAAATCTTATCTTTCGGACTCCTGGGATGCGCTGAAGCGGTGGCAGCACATCCTCATCCCTCATGTCCCCCCGCTCATTCTCTCGCTTCTGTACTCCCGCAGAATGCTCTCAAGCCATTTCTCGCCCCTGCGCCAAGCCTCCTCACGCATCTCCCGCCTTCTGCGCTCAATCACCTCTTCAAGCTCCTCCCTGTCAGCCACCGCAAAGCTGCTGTATCGCATCAGCCTCACCTCCTCAGGATGCAGCAGCACCAGCTCCTCCAGCACCCTTCTTGCCATGTGGGGCATCTGCCCGGCATCCGCAATCACCGCCCTCGGCTCAAGCCTTTTCAGCTCCTCTGCAGCCACCCTGCCGGCACCGCTTGCATCCTCTATAAGCACCACATCACCCCTTCTTATCTCCCCACCTGCTCTCGCCATCTCCTCCCTTGTGAGCTTCTTCAGCACCCTCACCACAATCCTGTCAGGCGAGCTCTCAGCACGCCTTTCAGCCTCAAGCTCCTCAACCCTGCGCTTGAGCCTGTATATCTCCCTCTTCGCCTCCTCCAGCTTCCTGCTGAGCTGTGCAATCGCAGCCTCCCTCCTTCGCACCTCCTCGTGCACCCTGGCACGCCTGCGCTCCTCCTCCCTGAGCTCCCTCAGCCTGCTTTTCAGCGCCTTTATAGTCTCATCTTTCCGCCTGAGCGCCCTCTCCCTCTCTTCCACCATTTCTCTTAGCATCTCCACGTCCCGTCTGAGCGCCCTTATAACCTCTATGTGCTCATCCCTCTCCTCCTCCCGCACCTCGGGCTCAGCCTCCTCCTGCACCACCTCATCTATGCATCTGTCCAGCGCCCTGTGCAGGCTTTCCCCCCTGAGCACAGCCTTTCTGAGCTCCTCCCTCAGGTGCATGGCATTCATCCTGCCTATTCTGCGGTCAACATTGTCAAGCTTTGGCTTAACCATGTTGTATGCCTTAAGCGCCGCTGCAATAGCATCCCTCTCATGGGCATTTCTGTACACCCGCCTGCCCAGCCTGCTCTCCACCAGCCTGTTCTTCTCCTCCACGCTCATGGTGGCTGGAGGTATGAAAAGCACTGCATTCAGCTTGGAAGCCATCCTCTCCACGAACCTCGGGGCAGGGGCTACATCTGAAGCGACCATCACCACATCCCTGTAGCGTGCAGCCACCAGCAGGCACTCCTGCAGCGACATGTCCCTGGAGCTGGTAACCTCCAGCAGCTCGCCATCCAGGCTGAGCACCGCCACTGCGGTTGTGGTTCCTGGATCAATGCCCAGGATAACGCTTGCCTTCTCGGTTCCGAGGGGTACAAATCTGAGCCTCTCCCTCTCCACCGGCATGACCTTCACCTGCACATCGCTGCCCCGCCAGCTTCTGATGCCCCTGAGCTCCGGGCGAGAGGCATGCACAACAAACTCTCCCCTTGAGTACCCGCTGTCTGCACGCACGGTTCGCAGCACAAACCTGTGGTTCTGCTCCCTGAGCTTCTCCTTTATATCCCTTATGCAGAGCGCCACCATGGCGTGCACCTTTCTCCTGTACCTGTCCTTGCTCTGCCCGCCCCGCGTCATGCTCCTCGCCCTGCTCACCACTATTCTGGTTCTGTTCTCAAACAGCTCCACCGCGCAGCCCACGTTCATAGCTGCAAGCATCGCGCAGGCTTCAGCCTCCTCCATGGAGCTCCGTCCCACCCTCACCCCGTAGCTTCTGGCAACCACGTGCAGCGGCTTTGCAGCCTCAGGCGCCCCTGTAACCTGCACCAGCTGCGTGCCTGCTGGCAGGAAGTAGAAGAAGGAGCGCATCTTCTTCTTGGAGAAGAGCTCAAGAACGTTGTCCACCGCTATTCTATCAGGCTTAAGCTCCCTTATGAGCCTGAGCAGCCTGCTCCTGGTGACCTCCTCCCTGAGCACAAACCTGCCGTTCTCCAGCACTGCAACAGAATATCTGGGCTGGGTTCTCGCGTTTGGCGAGCCTGCCAGCAGGTCCACGCCCAGAACCAGCATTTATACTCTGTCAGCAGGTTAACGTCATCTACCGCTTCTTCCAGAGCTCCTCATAGTCTATGGTTTCTATGCCGCAGTCATGGTCCTCCGCGAGCTTTCTGATTACGGCGATTGCCCGCTCTCGCTCCTCTTTCGGACCTATGAGGTAGCACCTCATGGTGGAGGGCTTCCGTCTCTCTATGCCCTCCTTGAGCGTGGTGAAGGAAATCTCACAGTGTCTCACATCCACCCTCAGGTCCTTTATACGCTCGTACATCTCAAATATTATGTTCTTCTCAAGTATATGCCCCACCATTATTATCTCGGTCTTGGGCTCCATCATGTGCACCACCCCCTAAAGTCTGGCTATCATCACCCTCATCATATCCCCGCAGTTCTCGGCATGGTCGGCGACCCTTGCAAGGAGCTTGACCACCCGCATCAGATGGAAAAGCTCGCCGTGGGTGAGCTCCTCCTCAAGCTCAAAGATGTGCCTGCGCAGCTTCAGGTCAAGCTCATCGGTTAGCTGCTCCTTCTCGTCCATCAGGCTGATGTACAGGTTTACCCTTGCGGGCTTTCTGCGGAAGGTGCTCTCCAGCAGCTCCACCAGGCTTTTGACAGCAAGCGGCACCAGGTCCACAACATCGCACACCTTCCTGGTCATGGTGTGCAGGTCTTTCCTGAGCTCTAAGGGCACGGAGGCGCGCCTCAGGGTCAGGGTCAGCGCCACTTCTTCAATTCGGTCTGCAACTCTGTCCTGCTCGCGCAGGTAGTTCAGGAAATCCCCGCGGTCAACCGGCATGAAGATGCTGCGCGGGAGGTGCTCCCTTATGGTGTTCTTAACCCTGTCAGCCTCATGCTCAAGCTCCGATATCTGCAGCGCAAGCCTCTCTGCCACCTCAAAATCCTCGTTTAGGTAGGCTGCAACCATCTCCCTCAGCATGTCCGAGCATCTGCCCACAAGCTTTGCGTGCTCTTCCAGCGGCTCAAAGGGCGGTGATGTGAACATCTCTCCAGCCTCTCAGCCGGCTTTTCACGTGCGGCGCACCCTCAGGCTCCCTGCCCCAGCCTGCCCTCCATGTAGTCCCTGTATCCCTGCAGGTCAAGCAGTCCGTGACCCGAGAAGTTGAAAACTATGGTGAGCTCCTCGTCCTTCCTCTTGCACTTCAGCGCTATATCTATGGCTGCACGCACTGCATGGCAGGTTTCCGGGGCTGGAATCACACCTTCAGTTTTTGCAAATATCCTGCCAGCCTCAAAGGTGCTGGTCTGCTCGTAGGCAACAGCCTCTATGTAGCCCCTGTGGTAAAGCAGGCACAGCGAGGGCGCATCGCCGTGGTAGCGCAGCCCTCCTGCATGAATCGGCGAGGGCACGAACTCGTGCCCCAGGGTGTACATCTTGAGCAGGGGTGTCATCCCTGCGGTGTCTCCGTAGTCGTACCTGTACTCACCCTTAGTCAGCGTTGGACATGCGGCGGGCTCAACTCCTATGAACCTGACGTCATCCTGCTCTCCCCTGAGCTTTCTGCCCAGCATCGGGTATGCGAAGCCCGCGAAGTTGCTTCCCCCGCCCACGCAGCCTATCATCACGTCCGGGGTGACGTCCAGCTTCTCAAGCTGCAGAAGCACCTCCTGCCCCACTATTGTCTGGTGGAGCAGCACGTGGTTGAGCACAGAACCCAGGGAGTACTTGGTGTTCTCATGCCTGACCGCCATCTCTATGGCTTCGCTTATGGCTATGCCCAGGCTGCCTGGATGCCCTGGATTCTCTGCCCTGAGCTTCCTGCCGTACTCGGTAAGCTCGCTGGGCGACGGAACCACCTGCGCACCGTACAGCTCCATCATAACCCTGCGGTAGGGTTTCTGATGGTAGCTCACCGCCACCATGAATACCGTAACATCTATTCCGAACAGTGCACCTGCCAGGCTCAGCGCCGTGCCCCACTGCCCCGCACCTGTTTCCGTGGCGAGCCTCTCCACACCCTCCCGGAGATTGTAGTACGCCTGAGCCACGGCGGTGTTGGGCTTGTGCGAGCCCGCAAAGCTCACGTCCTCCCTCTTGTAGTATATTCTGGCTGGCGTACCCAGGTAGCGCTCCAGCCTCCTCGCCCTGTACAGCGGAGTGGGTCTGCCTATCTGAAAGTAGGCATCCCTCACCTCCTCGGGAATGCGAATGTACCTCTCCCGTGCCATCTCCTGCCTTATAAGCTCCCTGGGAAAGATGAGCTCAAGCTTCTCCGGCTTCACGGGCTCCTTAGTCTCGGGGTCAAGGGGCGGTGGCAGGGGTTCTGGAAGGTCTGCCAGGATATTGTACCACTTCTTTGGCATCTCCTCGGGTTCAAGGGTAACCTTCTGCTCAAGCATACCGCTGCCTCCAGTTGTGAAAGATTTTTGAACCCAATTAATATAAACCTTACCGAATCCTATATATATGGGGTGGATAAAGTTTACAATTAAAAAAGCGAGGGGGTGTGTTGCATGGAACTCCTGGCTGATGTAAGAGTGCATGCTTTCGTGAGGGGGTGGATGTATGGCGCAGTATAAGAGGCTTTTCCCCACCGCTCAGGAGTTCGGACGCTGGATTCCGGGACTTCTCGCCTGCATAGCCTTCGCTGTGGTTGCGATGAACATTGAGTCCCTGGTTTCAAGCCTGGCGAAGGAGAGCGGTGGCTTCTGGAAGGTTCTGAAGCAGAGCGGTTTTGCGAGCTACGTGATAATCCTGCTGCTGGGTGGTATGTTGATACGCAACACTCTCGGCATTCCTGAAGTGCTCAGGGACGGCGTTAACATTGCCAGACCGATAATAAAGCCTGGCATAATCCTGCTCGGCGCCCACTACATGTGGGGAGATGTGGTCAAGGCAACAGGTCCAGCGTTTCTCATGGTTGTGGCATTTGTTTTCGGCACGGCGCTTCTGGTGATGGTGCTGGGCAGGCGCTTCGGCGTGCCTGACTCGCTGGCTGGCATAATGGGTGCAGGTGTTGGCATCTGCGGGGTCTCGGCGATAATAGCCATGTCCCCCGTGGTCAGGGCGAGACCCAGGGACCTGTTCTATGCCATAGCCACCATACTGCTCTTCGGCACGGTCATGCTCTTCACCCTGCCCTTCATCGGCAGGGCTCTGGGAATGACCCAGCCCATGTTCGGCGCCTGGGTGGCTACGGCGATACTCAACACCGCCCAGCTCACCGCCGCCGCTGCGCTCTACGACTCCTGGTTCACCGGCAACGCTGCTCTGCTCAGCGCAACCATAGTGAACATCGTCAGGGTGGTCTTCATACCCATAATCGTGCTCTTCGGCATCTGGTACTACATAATACGCCCCGCCGGAGGGAAGGCTGAGAAGGTGGATGTCTGGAAGGTTATCAGCGAGAAGTTCCCTGTCTTCGTGCTGGGCTTCTTTGCGATAGTGCTTCTCAACACCTTCGGCGTTTTCGGCACAGCAGAGCAGCTCGGGAAGCGCTCACCCATGGCAACGCTGCTGGGTAAGGATATCATGAAGTGGTACTTTGCCATAGGGTTTGCGGGCATAGGGCTGAACATAGACATAGAGCAGATGAAGAAGGCAGGCGGCACAGCCTTTGCCATAGGTGTGGTGGCGGCACTCTTCAAGGCTGGCATATCCCTGCTGGTGATTCTCGCCTTAGGTCCTGACTTCTGGGCGAGGATGGTGGCTTCTGGATAGGAGGTGAGCGGCATGAGCGAGAACAACGAGCTTGAGGCGAAGGACAGAGAAATTTTCATGTCGGAGCGCAGGGAGGACATAGGGGCGCTCATCGTGGCGGCGATCACGATACTGGTGGTGCTGCTGCTGGTTGCCGCTGGCTATCCGCCGGAGAAGCTCTCAGAGATTGTCAGGGCGCCGGCACATATACTGGGCTGAGCGCCCATTTTCCCATTTTTATGCGCATACTGCTCTGCACCAGTGGCGATAGCAGGGACGCGGAGGAGCTGGCACTGCAGCTTGCGAAGAGCACAGGCGCGGAGCTGGTGGTGCTGCACGTGATTGACACCAGAATCCTCAGCAGGACGGTGAGCCACGAGGTGTTCGCCTACGGCAGGCAGGAGTACCTCGCCTACGTAGGCGGGGAGCTTGAAAAGGAGGGCAGGGAAGTGGTGGAGCGTGTCCTGAGAAGGGCTGAGAGGGCAGGGGTGAGGGCAACAGGCGTGCTCAGGCGAGGCTCGCCTGCGGAGGAGGTGCTCAGGGAGGCGGAGAGGGGTTACTGGCTGCTGGTGCTGGGGCGGGGAAGACGTGGCGTGCTGCACCGCCTGAGGTCTGAGAGAATTGCGGAAAAAGCTGTGGCAGAGGCTGGCTGCCCGGTTATGCTCGTGTGAGCTGCCGCAGGTAAACCACGGCGATGGCGAGCAGGCTTATGGCGAGGAGTCCGAGCTGGAGGAGCAGCACCAGCATCACCAGCCTGCGCTGCATCGGATTTAGCCTGAGCAGCAGGCGGTCAATGAGCAGCTTGGTAAGCCTCGCTGGTGGTGTGCTCCTGAGCTCTGCGTAGTGCTTCAGCGCCCTCAGCCAGAGCTCCAGCTCCTCCACATCCCCGGCACTCAGCCCGCCCCTCTGCAGCAGCTCTGTAGTGCCGTCCAGCTCGCGCACCTGAATCTCTATCCTCCCTCCATCAGATAGCCTGTAGGCGACTCTATTCAGGGAAGCCTCCTCAACCTCAAACACCAGCTCCCTCACCGCCTTCTCGCCCTCCAGCCTCAGCCTCACCCTGCCACGGCTGCCCTTCTCCCAGCCGCTGAGCGGCTCCAGAATCTCAAGCTCATCCCACACAGGATTGAAGCGCAGCCACTTCTCAAAGTCCTGCAGAAGCTTCAGCACCCTCTCCAGAGGCGCCCGCACCACCACAGCCGCCTGCGCATTCTGCGAGCCCAGCACACTCCCTCCACCGGAGAACTTCTGGTAGGGGCTTCAAGAAAAAGGTTGCGGATGCCTGTATGGCGGGTATTGACGCATGCATGCACTAACGCGGTGTGTTGTCCGGCGACTAACCAGACTCTCAATCGTCACAGTCCCCCGCTCCAATCATGCCGACCACCGGAATCGCTGTTACGTACACTAAGCCCGTTCAGACTGCTGCACAAGCGAAGTTTTTGGCAGAACACACACCCTCCCGAGCCACGGTATCTGAAAAATTCTTATCATCGGCACGCTTCTGTGAGCTGGGCATGTGCGAGTCAAAGCTTTACGTGGTTGACAGGGGAGAGAGGAAGCAGGTGCTTGAGAATGCTGTGGTGGTCAAAGAGCAGGACGGCAGGGTGATTGCGAGAGGTCTGCTTGGCGAGACGGTTGAGGTGGAAGGCGGCAGAATCATAGAAGTTGATGCAGAAGCTCATGCTATAGTCGTTAAAGTTGACTGATGCACAGGCTCCTGTGAGGAGAGAACCCAAGGCTGATGCGTGATGAGCGTCTGGAGCGCTGAGGAGCCGCGATAACATGAGCGTCTTAAAGCTTGGCAGGATAAGAGGAAGGGTGTGGAGGTTCGGTGACAACGTTGACACTGACCAGATAATACCCGCCGAGTATCTGGTCACTGCAGACGAAAAAGAGCTGGCAGAGCATGCCTTTGAAAAGGTCCGTCCCGAATTTGCGGTGGAGGTGAAGCCGGGGGACATAATAGTTGCGGGCAGGAACTTCGGCTGCGGCTCAAGCAGGGAGCATGCGCCGCTGGCTCTCAAAGGTGCCGGCATAGGGGCGGTTGTTGCGGAGAGCTTTGCCAGGATATTCTTCAGGAACAGCATAAACGTCGGGCTGCCGCTCGTGGAGGCAAAGCTTGATGTGGAAGACGGCGAAGAGGTGGAGATAGACTTTGAGAGGGGCATCATAGCCACGCAGAGGGGCAGCGTGAGCTTCAAGCCCCTGCCTCCCTTTCTGAGGAAGCTGCTGGAAAGCGGGGGGCTGGTTGCCTACACCAGGCGCCGCCTTGAGGAGCTGGGCTGAATGCTTCCGGAGAGTCTCAGGAAAGACTTTCCGGCGCTGCAGAGGCAGAGAAACGGAAAACCGCCCGTGTACTTGGACAGTGCCTGCATGAGCCTCAAGCCCGAGCAGGTAATCTCGGCGATGCTTGAGTACCACCGCTCCCACCCGGCATGCTCCGGCTACGGCAGGTCTGCCCACTGGTTCGCCCGGGAGGTCAGCGAAGCCACCGCTCAGGCAAGGGAGAAGGTGGCATCCTTCATAGGCGCCTCACCAGAGGAGGTGGTGTGGACAAAGAACA
>Ga0256839_1005403_pt1 | contig 11828 bp, 11 predicted proteins | sample 354166metaG_FD_185968 | JGI IMG/M metagenome (GOLD analysis project Ga0256839, IMG submission 185968) | Hydrothermal vent microbial communities from Mid Atlantic Ridge, Atlantic Ocean - 354-166 | ecosystem: Environmental > Aquatic > Marine > Hydrothermal vents | place: Atlantic Ocean: Mid...
GAATAGGGAGTAGGGAGTAGGGAGTAGCGAATAGTAAAAAGGAACCAATCCCAGCCTTATCTTATCTATTGGAGTTGTGGTATAAGCTGGGGATACCGTGGAAAGCTTTCAAAAAAGAAAACACTATCCTGAGGAGGACCGCAGCTCCGTCTCGAAGGATGGAAATTGAAGATACCAAACTTCAACGAAAACCATTACCCTCACCAACCTCGCACCGAACGCATATCACTCCCCACCCTTTAACCCCAAAATCGCATTCATCCGTGAACGGTCCAATATTTCATAACCATTATCAAGACACACCGATAATCCGCCTCTTTGTGGGCCTTCATTATGCAGGGTCTCCAGAATAATGCGTCTGGGGAAAAGATGTTTGGGCGCCTCCGCAAAAAACTTGATAAGGATTGGCCGCTCATAACCCTCCACATCAATTTTCATGAAATCAACCCGCGGCACATCTTCTTGTTCCAAAATCATTTGCAACGGCTTGCCCGGCACTTTCACCGCGCCTTTGGCGCTGTCGTCCTGGGAAATTTTATTTTCCCCGCGATTACTCCCCGATGGCGCAATCACCACCTCTTGCTCTTTATCGGTAATCGCCACCGGCAGAACCTTTATTTCAGAGCGGGAAAATTCAATATTTTTTTGCAAGCGCGCCAGCACCACCGGCTCCGGCTCTATGGCAAGAATGCGCGCTTTTTTGCCAAGCTCGCGGGCCACCGATTCGGTATAAAGGGAATACAGCCCGACATTGGCCCCCACATCGAGAAAATAAAAATTCTCACCCTTGGCCTCCTCAATCGCCTTTCTGATAGCGTCGCGCTCTTTGGCATCCCAGCTTTGCACCGCCAAATAGGCCCGCTTCTCGCACACATTGTCGTAAGGGTAGAGACGCACTTTAACGCCGTCAAAAAGCTTCACATCCTTGGGGGTTTCCTGCTTGCCACCCGCAAGGCGAAACAATGTGGATTTTAAAAGGCTGCGCGGCTGCGATGCCGGTAAGCGCTCCCCCCATTCGCGCATCATCTGCTGAAAACCATTGGGCCGGAACCGCCCGAAAGGCGCGGTTTTCGGGTCAAGCCTATCCATATCATGTTGTTCTTGCGTCATAGCCTTGTCCTACCCCCATTGGCGACAAAAAAGAAGGGGTAAGTGTGAAGAGTAAATAGCGAATAGCTAACGGGCATTTGCTCTTTTTATCTCGCGGCAATTCGCTTCGCGAATGCCTCCGATGGGGCGGCGAACAAATCTGCTAAAAGGGGGCGCCGGGGCTGCGCTTGCAGCCCATAAAAATGCCCGGCACATAGCCGGGCATTTTCAGTTTCAAAAAACGAATCCTACCAGCCGCATTGGCGGTCTTTGTTTTCTTCTTCCAGAAATTCCATCAGGGGCTGGAAGTAAGACACCACCGCAGAGCCGTCCATTTCCGGCGAGCCGGTAAACAGCTCCAATGTGTCCTGCCAAGGCTGGGCTGCACCCATTTCCAACATGGCGTTCAGATCGCCACCAACTTCATCGGCCGCCCCATAGAAAGAACAGCGATGCAGCGGGCCTTCCCAGCCAATTTTTTCGCAAGCGGTTTTATAAAACTGGAATTGCAAAATATGGGCGAGGAAATAGCGCGTATAGGGCACATTATTCGGGATGTGATATTTCGACCCCGGATCAAAAGCGTCCGCCGGGCGCTCATTGGGCGGACGAATACCCTGATATTGCTTGCGCAGGGCCCACCAGCCATCATTATAGGTCTCCGGTGTCAGCTCCCCGGAAAACACTTGCCAGCGCCATTTATCCATCAACAGGCCAAATGGCATGAAGGCGATTTTGTCCAAAGCCTGACGCATCAGCAATTCAAGATCGCCCTCGGGGCCGGGCACATCTTCGGCGGCCAAAAGCCCGATTTGCTGGAGATATTCCGGCGTGATGGACAAGGCGACCATATCGCCTATCGCTTCATGGAAGCCATCATTGGCCCCGCCACGCAGCAAGAGCGGCTGATCCTTATAGGCGCGCTGATAATAATTATGCCCAAGCTCGTGATGAATGGTGATGAAATCATCGCCATCAATATTGGTACACATTTTAATCCGGATATCTTCCTTATTATCCAGATTCCAGGCGGAGGCATGACACACAACCTCCTTGCCCTCCGGCTTGACGATCATGGAGCGTTCCCAAAATGTATCCGGCAAAGGCGCAAAACCGAGCGATGAGAAAAAGCCTTCACCGGTCTCCACCATTTTAACCTCGGTAAAGCCTGCATCCACCAGCAATTTATCAAGGTCAACCGATGTCGCTTCCGGGAAATTATCCGGCTTCACATCATCATAAAGCGCGCCCCAGGACTGCGCCCACATATTACCCAGCAGATCAGCGCGAATAGGCTGATCGAGCGGCACAACCTCATCGCCATATTTTTCATTGAGCTTATATTTCACATGACATTGCAATTGCACATAAAGCGGCTTCACCTGCTCCCATAACCGATCGGTCTCGGCGACAAAATCATCCGGGTCCATATCATAGCCAGAGCGCCACATAGCCCCGGTATCCGCATAGCCAAGTTCACGGGCACCTTCATTGGAGATAGCCACCATTTCCGCATAATCATCGCGCATATCTTTGGTGGCCAGACGCCATTTGGTCCAGACCTCTTCCAGCTTGTCCGGATCATCCAGCGAGCGCATGAGCAGCTCGGTTTCATTTTGCGGCACCTCTTCCCCGTCAATGGTAATCTTACCCTTGGAATAGGCCGAAGACAGACCGGTATTGATATTGGCAAGACGTTCCGCCGCCCCTTCTGTGGATGGCGCCGGAATGGTAATCCCGCCGCGCAATACATCAATCTGGCGCTGCATATCCGCAGGCAAATCCATGCCTTTGAATTTCTTGGTCGCATTGGCCAGATCGACCAGCTTTTTGGTCACTTCCGCATCCACTTCCGCCATCGCCGCCGCATGCTCATCGGTAATATCCGTGGCATAAGCCCAACTCACTTGCGCCGAACGGGCAAATAATTCATCAAGCTCCGCTTCTGTTTCACTCAGAAATTTCTCGACATCCGCAAGGCCCGGCGCTGCTGCTTCGCCCGAAGCTTCCTGTGCGGCCTCCGGCGCTGCCGGTTCTGGTTGTTTCTCTGAACTTGCCTCCTCCTTGGAACAGGCCGCAAGCGCCAATAGTGACAACGAGCCCAGCAATAGGCCGCGCAGGCTTGAATGAGTGGTCATGACTTTTTTCCTTTTTTGCAAATCATTCCTGAAGATACCCGAAACCTTAAACCCCAACCCTCTCAAGCTCCCGGTCTCCCATGCGATGGCGCGAAACTACCACCCAAGCCAGAACAATGCAAAGCTCTGCTTTTGCCCAATCTCACAAAGCAGGGTAAAAAACAAAAAAGGACAGAAAAACAAAGGACTTATACGCCCATTAAATTTTTTCCGACAATCGAATGGCCGCGTGACAGCCGGTCTGAATAACCGCCTTCAGGGCTCCGTAAAAGGGTGTCTGCTCGGCGCCCTCTTCAATCGCGGTTTGTTTATGGGCGACCTCATCATCGCGAAATTCAAGAATGGTTTTCTTTAATGCCGGTTCGCTATCGCCCAATTCTTCCGCCTGCGCCGTATAATGCTCTTCAATCACTTCCTCCACGGCACTGGTGCAAGCCATGGCGGCTTTTTCGCCCATCAAAGCCGTCCCCGCCCCGAGGGCAAAACCGGCAATATTCCAGATCGGCGCAAACAGGGTCGGGTGCGATTTATGCTCCCTTATCAGCCTGTCGAAAGTTTCCAGATGATGATGCTCGCTCTCTTCCATCTCTTTGAGCAAAGCCGAAAGCCGCGCCTTATGGGGCAAGCCGTCAAACACCGCCCGCTGGCCCTTGTAAATCTGCACCGCCCCATATTCCCCCGCATGGTCCACACGAACCATTTCGCGAATCCGCTTTGTGCGCGGACCGGGTTTGTTGCGGGCTATGTCAGGCGTTTTGCTCATGGACCAAGTCTAGACTTTTTCTGGACAAACTTCAAATTCTTCAGCCCTTGGGCTGGCCCGCCTCTTTGCACAAACCAAACCGCGCAAAACCGGCCAGCATCATCACCGCAAGGCCAAGGCTGATAAGACCATTCCACCCGGCCATGGAAATACCAAACAGGCTCCATGGCACATCGGCGCAAGACGGACCAATATTCACCTCGCCAATATCTAGACTAAGCCCGCTATTGATGGTTTCAATATTGCCCGCCGCACAGGCCGCCGGACCCGGCCACCATTGCCACTCAACCCCCACATGATAAAAGGCAAGGCCGGTGCTATAGAGATAGACCAGCGCCAGCAACAGCAAACCATAGACCAGCCAGCGCGGATTGCGCCGCAGCGCGCCCAGCGCCATCAGCGCCAATGCCAAAAAACCGCCACTCCAATGGACTTCACGCTGATCAAGACATAAAATGCACGGGGTCATATTGCCGAAATTCTCAAAGGCGTGGGCTGCCGCCAAAGACACCGCGCTGACCACAAAGGCGAGCAGATAGAGCCGCAAGGGCGAGCCCGTCAAAGCATCAAAAAATCTGCCCATAAAAGCCATTGAAAATGATCCTCCAGAGTCTTCCCGGAAATTAGAGCCTATTTCCGTTTTGACGCCAATCAAAACCGGGCTCTAAGTCTTTGTTTGTGAGCACTTCTTATCCGAAAACCGGCTCCCAATTACCCTGAAAACGCTTTAGCCAAATCGCGCCGTCAGCCAGTCCTTAACAAAATAAATCGCCTCGGCACCGAAGAAAACCAACAAAAACACCCAAAGCAAGCCAATAGCAAGCCCCAATAGAATCAAAAGCCCATCGCGCTCAATCAAACCAAGCGCCGCAATCGCCACCCCGATCCCCGGCGTCGTATTGGTCAGCGGCAATGGCACCAATATGGAGGCAATCGGTATCAGCAATAATAGCCCGACAATCTGCCCGCCCTTGCCATCGGTCAATGCCGTCAGCCTTGGCTTTGCCAATTTTTCAAACCAGCCAAGATATTTCGCCGCCCGCTCGACGGTGTTTTGCATAACAGCAATAGGAAATTCGCGCTGGTTCAATTTTTTCGGCAGCCACGGGCTTGGCCGCCCCAAAGCCAATTGCCCTGCCAGCGCCAGCATCGGCAAAGCGACGATTTGCGGCAATAAGTAGATAAAAGGCAGGGTGCAGGGCAATGCCAGCAAGAGCAGCATCATCCCGTAAGCACGCTCATCCAGCCCATCAATGAGATCCCCCAAAGAGGCCTTGAGGCTGGTTTTGCCCGCCTCGCCTTGTTGCGGGCTGGCCTCGGCCCGAAAACGTGATTTTTCCGTCAACTCGCCCAGCAAGGCCCGCAAACGGTCCGTCGCACCCGAATGGATATCATCATGATAGGAATCTTCAGCCATAGGATCTTCGCTTTACACATCTCACGCACCCGTATCTAGCGCTGTTGTCTTGCCAATGTCTTGCCAAAATCATGGTTTTTTCGAGAATTTTCACCCCCGGACCACAATGCACCGCCCAAGATGACTTGACGCTAGGGCGCGCTTGCGGCAAAAGTCGGCGCTCTTTTAAGGCGTAGCAAACAGGCCCTTAAAAGCCCCTGTGGCGGAATTGGTAGACGCGCTGGATTCAAAATCCAGTTCTTTCGGGAGTGTCCGTTCGAGTCGGACCAGGGGCACCACTTCAATTCCGGTTTGGCGAAGCCAAAATTTTTGCTCCAGCGGACCCAAAATAGAAATTGAAGGCTACGATAATGGCTATTGCGCGCTCGGGTGCCGGAGTTACGGCCTTCCCCCTCTGGCAATCCCCCTCCCAATCCCCCAAAAAATCAAATTTTAATGGAATAATTCAAACCATATAGACGTTTACTCCCTAGATGGTGGGACCTTTGAAAATCAAAACTGGCCGGAATAAACCCCGGCCACGAACCATGAATCGGGGAACACCATGATCAAGACCTCCTTAACCATTGCTCTTGCCGCTGCGGGCCTCGCGGCCCTGCCGCTCCATACGGCCCTCGCCGCCGATAAAACATTTGAAATTTCCGCCAATGCGCTGGCCCTCGACATCCAATCCGAGCTGCGTTTTGACAGCGCCAGCCTCGGCCAGGGCACATTGATCAATTTTGAAAATGATCTCGGCCTTGACTCCAGCAAAACCGCTTACCGCTATGAAGGCCGCCTGCGGCTTGGTCGCAATCATGTATTGGAAGGCAGCTATATGGATCTGTCACGCTCCGGCACTGGCACGCTGACACAGACCATCCAGTTCGGCGACCAGACCTATAATGTCGCCACAACCGTCGATTCGACCCTCGATATAAATTTCTACCGCTTCGCCTATAGCTATTATTTCATCAACCAGGCCAATGTGGAGCTTGGCGCCGCCATTGGCGTGCAAGTGCCGGATATTGACGCATCGCTGATTGATACCAACACCAATATCACCGAAAGCTATAGTGGCGCCGTGCCAATCCCCACCGTCGGCCTGCGTGCCAATGTTTCGGTTTTGCCCAATCTTTCCTTGCGTGGCAGTGCCGATCTGTTTTCCCTGTCAGCAGGCGATTTCGACGGCTCGCTGACAGATATTTCCGTCAAAGCCGAATACAGAATTCTCGACACACTCGGCATCGGTGTTGGCTATAACAAGTTTGACATTGATGGCAGCCTGCAAAACACCAGTCAGGACTTCGCCACCAATCTCAACTATGACGGCGCATCGGTATTTCTCAATCTCAGATTTTAGAGCCTATTTTCGTTTTGATGGAATCAAAACCGAAAAGGCCCCAGAGTCAGACCCCAACTCCCTCCAGATGATGGTCCCCATCCCAAAATGCACTCCGGAAGGCTTTAGCTTCCGGGGTGCTTGCTTTTCAGGCCCGAATTTCAGCCCTTGCAGGGCAGGATGACCGGCTGCATCTGGTCGGCCCAGCGGCCATCACCCGAATGCACACGGGCATTGCGTTGCAACTCAACGGTCACACCGGACAAAGCGGCATTGCGCAGGGTTTCGTTTAATTGCGCCACAGCCTTTTCTATGGCGGTGATGACGGTTTCATTTTGCGCTTTATGGTCCATAACGACTCTCCTTGTTAAACTGGAATATTGATGCTTATTCGGCGGCAATGAACTGCGCCGCTTCCGTGCTTTCGCCCATGGCGGTGGTGGAGGATTGGCCGCCGGTAATCGCCATGGAAACCGCGTCAAAATAACCCGTACCCACTTCGCGTTGATGTTTGGTGGCGGTATAGCCATTTTCTTCCGCCGCAAATTCCGCTTCCTGCAATTTCGAGTAAGCGCTCATCTGGCTTTGCTTATAGCCACGGGCCAGTTCAAACATGCCGTAATTCAACTGGTGGAATCCGGCCAATGTGATGAACTGGAACTTATAGCCCATGGCCCCAAGCTCCCGTTGAAACTTGGCGATGGTTGCATCATCAAGATTTTGCTTCCAGTTGAAGCTGGGCGAGCAATTATAGGCGAGCATTTTGCCCGGATGAGCCTTATGCACGCCTTCGGCGAATTTTTTCGCCTGCGCCAGATCGGGCTTTGAGGTTTCGCACCAGATAAGATCCGCATAAGGCGCATAGGCAATGGCCCGGGCAATGCAGCTCTCCAGGCCATTATGGATATGATAAAACCCTTCCGGCGTGCGCCCGGCCTCATAATCCACAAAAGGCTTGTCCCGTTCATCAATATCCGAGGTCAAAAGCTTGGCCGCTTCCGCATCGGTGCGGGCAATAATAAGACTGGGCACGCCCATCACATCCGCCGCCAGCCGCGCTGCCGACAGATTGCGGATATGGGCCGCGGTGGGAATGAGAACCTTGCCGCCAAGATGACCGCATTTTTTCTCTGCCGCCAGCTGGTCTTCAAAATGCACCCCGGCAACCCCCGCCTCGATATAGGCTTTCATAAGCTCAAACGCATTGAGCGGCCCACCGAAACCGGCTTCCGCATCGGCAATGATGGGCGCAAACCAGGTCTCCACGGATTTTTGGCCTTCCGCATGTTCAATCTGGTCGGCACGCTGAAAAGTGCGATTGATTTTTTTGGCCAGTTCCGGACCGGAATTGGCCGGATAGAGCGATTGATCGGGATACATGGCCCCTGCCATATTGGCATCGGCCGCCACCTGCCAGCCGGAAAGATAGATGGCCTTCAGCCCTGCCCGCACCATTTGCATGGCCTGATTACCCGATAGCGCCCCGAGGGCATTGACGAAATCATCCTCCTGCAAAAGCTGCCACAGGCGATTGGCACCATGCTCGGCCAGCGTATGGCGAATGGGCAGGGATCCGCGAAGACGCGCGACTTCTTGCGGGCCATAGGGCCGCTTGATACCGTCAAAACGGTTGGGGGCCGCATTGGGCACAAGATCAGTAAAGTCTGTCATGGGTTTACTCCTGAAAGTCAAAAACCTGTTTATTTTCTATTGCATCGCAATATTCTGTGACAATAATTACAGATTTTTCCTTGAAAACAATGGCCATGGACCCGGGATTCGGGTTAAATGGTCACAGAATTGACCGCCGGATTTGTAAATTTGTAAATTTTGTAAAGGAATGATCATGCGTGAGCAAAAAGTCTTTGCAGGCCCCAGAATCAAGCATTTGCGCCAATCCCGGGGGCTGACCCAGGCGGCCATGGCCCGCCATCTCGGTATTTCCGCCTCCTATCTCAATCTGGTGGAAAATAATCAGCGCCCGCTCACCACCCAGCTTTTGCTGAAACTGGCTGCCTCCTATGATCTCGACATTCGCGAATTATCCGGCGAGCGCGAGGCCAAAATCACCGCCGAACTGACCGAGGCTCTGGCCGATCCGTTTTTCAAAACCAGCCTTGCCCAGCGGGATCTGGCGGATTTTGCCCAAAGTCACCCGGACATCGCCAATGCTTTCGTCCGGCTCTATGGGGAATATCAGAAAATCAACAGCACCGGCCGCACCCCCACACCAACACCGGACAAGGACACGCCAAACCGTTTCCCGATTGATGAGGTTGGCGATCTATTCCTGCAAAATAATAATCATTATACGGATTTGGATGAGCGCGCCGAGCAGGTTTACGAACAAATGGCTGGCCAGGACCTGCTCGAAGGTCTCACCAAACGCCTGCGCGATCATCACGGGGTGCGCGTTTCCATATTGCCGCTCCACGCCCTGCCCGATACCCAGCGCCATTATGATCGCCATAATCAAAGATTATTCCTGTCGGAAATGTTGCCCCGGGCGAGCCAGATTTTTCAAACCGCCGTGCAACTGGCCTTTCTCGGCTTTGAAGAGGCCATTGAACGGGAGGTCAAACGCGCCACCCCCTCCTCGGAAGAAGCCACACGTCTCTATCGCATTGGACTTGGCAATTATTTTGCCGGTGCGGTGATGATGCCGCTGACCCAGTTTACCGCCGCCGCCAAAGAATTGCGCTATGATCTGGATATTCTCTCCAGCCGTTTTGGAGCCAGTATCGAGCAAGTGGCCCAGCGCCTGACTTCTTTGCAAAGACCGGGCAGCGATGCCATTCCATTTTTCCTGTTGCGCATTGATCATGCGGGCAATATTTCCAAGCAGATTTCCGCCGCCGGCTTTCGCTTTCCGCGCTTTGGCTCCACCTGCCCGCGCTGGAATATTCACGACGCCTTCCTCACCCATGGACGATCCAATGTGCAAGTGGTTGCCCTGTCCGACAGAACCCGCTTTTTGACCATTTCCCGTCAGGTCACATCCCTGAAACGCCCTTATGGTCAGGACCGCCGCAAGCTCGCCATCGCCTTGGGCTGCGACATCGCCCATGCCGGAGAAATTGTCTATGGCGACGGGCTCAATCTTGAAGACGCAACCCCCATCGGCATTACCTGCCGGGTTTGCGAACGCCCCAACTGCACCACCCGCGCCGCGCCGCCCATGACACGCCCCCTATTCATCGACACCTGGCGCAAAGGCGTCTCGGCCTTTGAGTTTTGAACAGTCACATTTTTACAAAGCATCTGCAAATGCCCACCGCCCCAAATTTCCCCTTTTGTTCTTTTCGCAAACAGGGCTAGAAGACAGGGTTCAGCTATTTAGGGCGAAAATTGTGACGCGAATTTTGGGTATTGATCCGGGGCTCAGGGCTTGCGGCTGGGGGGTGATTGAAAGCGCTCATGGGCGGCTTTCCTTTGTCGCCGCCGGGGTGATTGAGCCGCCTGCTAAAAACAAAGCCTCTTTGGCAGCGCGCCTTGCTGCTTTGCACAGGGAAATTACCGCCATCATCACCCACCATGCGCCCGCCGAAGCGGCTGTCGAGGAGACCTTCGTCAATAATAATCCCCGCGCCGCCCTCACCCTTGGACAGGCGCGCGGCGTGTGCCTTAGTGCTCCGGCCTTGCAGGGGCTTGATGTTGCCGAATATGCCGCCAATAAAATCAAAAAATCCGTGACCGGAGTCGGCCATGGGGACAAAACCCAGATTCAGGCGATGATAAAAGTCCTGCTGCCCAAAGCGGGCCTGCAATGCGCTGACGCTGCCGATGCTTTGGCGGTCGCCATCTGTCATGCCCATCATCGCGACATTACCGAAAGGATCGCAATTGCATGATCGGACATTTGAAAGGCACAGTTCTAAGCGTCAGCGCCGAGGGTGCCATTATTGATGTGCAAGGGGTCGGCTATGAAATAGCCGCCACCGCCCGCCTGCTCGACCGGATGCGCATTGGTGAAGCCGTATCGCTGGCCATTGAAACCATGGTGCGCGAGGATTTCATTCGCCTGATCGCCTTTGAGGACGCTGATGAGCGCGCCTGTTTTCGCCTGCTGCAATCGGTGCAAGGGGTCGGCGCGAAAGCGGCTTTGGCAATTTTGCAGGTGCTGCCAACGGACGCCGTGCTCGATGCCATTGCCATGGGCGACGAAGCCGCCATCACCCGCGCCCAAGGGATAGGCAAAAAAATCGCTACACGGATTATCACCGAGTTGAAATCCAAAGTGGATCCCCTGCAACAGGCACGCGGGGTAGTCAAATTCGCCCCGACACAAAATGGCCAAGCCGCCGCCCCAAGCAAGACCCGCTCTGACGCTGTATCGGCGCTGATCAATCTCGGCTATGATGCAAGCGCCGCCCGCCTTGCCGTCACCCGTTATGCCAATGACAACCCGCAAGCCAAACTCGAAGAATTGATCCGTCAGGGCCTTAAGGACCTAGCCACATTATGAGCGCCGCCCCGAAAAATCCCGTATTAGACGCCACCAATCGCGAAGCGGCCGACCCGGCCTTGCGGCCAAAAATGCTTGGCGATTTTGTCGGCCAGGCTCCGGTTTGCGATAATCTCGGCGTTTTCGTCAGCGCAGCCCGCCAGCGCGGCGCGGCCCTCGACCATGTCCTGCTCCATGGTCCCCCGGGGCTTGGCAAAACCACCCTCGCCCATATCATCGCCAATGAATTGGGCGTCAATTTCAAATCCACGTCCGGCCCGATCATTACCAAACCCGGCGACCTCGCCGCCATCCTCACCAATCTCGAGCCGCGGGATGTCTTGTTCATTGATGAAATTCATCGCCTGTCCCCTGCTGTCGAGGAAGTGCTCTATCCGGCCATGGAAGATTTCGCCCTTGATCTGATGATTGGCGAAGGCCCGGCGGCGCGCTCGGTAAAAATCGACCTACCGCGCTTCACGCTGGTGGGGGCGACCACAAGATCCGGCCTGCTGGCCAAACCTTTGCTCGACCGCTTCGGCATTCCCCTCAGGCTTGATTTCTATACGGAAGATGAACTGACCCATATTATTGAACGCGCCGCACAAAAACTCGGCGCCCCCATGCGCGATGGCGGGGCGCGGGTTATCGCAAGG
>Ga0256839_1005404_pt1 | contig 11824 bp, 14 predicted proteins | sample 354166metaG_FD_185968 | JGI IMG/M metagenome (GOLD analysis project Ga0256839, IMG submission 185968) | Hydrothermal vent microbial communities from Mid Atlantic Ridge, Atlantic Ocean - 354-166 | ecosystem: Environmental > Aquatic > Marine > Hydrothermal vents | place: Atlantic Ocean: Mid...
CGCTACCTGATCGAACGCCAGGTGCCGCCGCACCAGTTCAACAGCTACGGCTCGCGGCGCGGCAACCACGAGGTGATGATGCGCGGCACTTTCGCCAACATCCGCATCCGCAACGAGATGCTGGAAGGCGTCGAGGGCGGCTATACGCTGGGGCCGGACGGGCAGCAGACCTCGATCTTCGAGGCCGCCATGGCCTGGCAGGAACGCGGCGTGCCGCTGGTGGTGATCGCCGGCGAACAATACGGCGCCGGTTCCTCTCGCGACTGGGCGGCCAAGGGCACAGCACTTCTGGGCGTGAAGGCGGTGATCGCCGAGAGCTACGAGCGCATCCACCGCTCGAACCTGGTCGGCATGGGGGTGATCCCCTTCGAGTTCACCGGCGGCGACAATCGCAGGACGCTGGGGCTGAAGGGCGACGAGACCATCACGATCAGGGGGCTGGAGGGCGACCTTGAGCCGCTTTCAGACGTGCCCGCCACCATCGCCTACGCCGACGGCACCGCGCGCGAGATCACGCTGAAATGCCGGATCGATACCGAGATCGAGATCGAATACATCGAACACGGCGGCGTGCTGCACTACGTGCTGCGCAACCTCGCCAGGGGCTGAACGGCCGGCCGTTCTGCGGGGCTCTCGCCGCACAGCGGGGGCCCCTTGCCTGCGCGTCCCCTTTTCCGCCCCGGGTTTCCCCCCCGGGATGCGGGTTTCCCCCCCGGGATGCCCGCTCCCGCGTGACCGCCGGCATCAGATGCGCTAGGATCCGGGCATGATCGGACAACCCTCCTCTCGCGCTCCGAAGCCTGCGGCTGCCGAAGACGCGCCCCGCTGGGCGCCGGGAGACCCGCTGCGCCTGGGCACGCGCCGATTCATCCTGCGCTCGATGACGCGGCGCGATGCAACCCCCGAGTTCCTGCGCTGGCACGCCGATCCGGAAGTCCAGCGCGGCCACAACCTGCCGCTCCGGCGCATGAGCCGCCAGCAGGCGCTGCGCAGCCTGGCCCGGGCCGACAACCGCACCGTCTTCTACCTGATGATCGCCGCGCCGGTGGCAGCCCACCCCGTCGGCTTCTATGCCGTGCGCGCCGATCCGCGCGACCTGTGGGCCGAGATCACCGTCACCATCGGCAACCGGGATTTCCGCCGCAAGGGAGTGTTTTCCGAAACCGCCCCCCCGCTGTGCGCCTTTCTCTTCGAGCACCTGGGAATGCACAAGATCATCGCCCGGATCCATGCCCGCAACACCGCCTCGATACGGGCCTTCGAAAAGGCGGGCTTCACCCGCGAGGCGGTGCTGCGCGAACAGCTGGCCTCGGTCGCCGACGGCACAAGGCTCGACCAGCTGATCTTCGCCCTGTGGCGTCCCGAAGGGAGCGGGCGCGAACCGGCGCCATGAACCGACGCCATGAACCGACGCCATGAGGGCGCGACGCGCGACCGGCGGGCGGAACCCGCTCCTTCTCCCGCCCCCCGCGCGCCGGTTCGATCCCGCGGCCCTGTTCGCTGCGCCCTATTCGCCGCTCCGGGCCGCCGCCCGGGCTATCGCCGGGCGAATCGTTTCGTCGAGAACCCTGCGGGTAATCGGCCCGGCAAAGCGCAGCACGACCCGCCCGCTGCCGTCGATCACATAGGTTTCCGGCACCCCGTAAAGCCCCCACTCGATGGCATTGCGCCCGCTCGGGTCGGCCGCGACCTTCACGAAGGGATCGCCCAGCTCGGCCAGGAAGGCCAGGCCGTTTTCCGGCTTGTCCTTGTAGTTGATGCCGTAGATCGGAATGCCCTCGGCCTGCAGTTCGAGCAGGCTCGGATGCTCCACCCGGCAGGGCGCGCACCAGCTGGCCCAGTAGTTCACGAGCTTGACGCCGGGGCCGGTCAGATCCTCGCGCCCGAAGGGCTCCTTGCCGGCCAGCGGCACCAGGTCCAGCACCGGCACCGGGCCGCCCTCGCGTGCATAGGGCAGCGCATCGGGGCTTTCCCGCCCCATTCCCCAGAGGAACATCCCGGCCAGGAGCGCAAACAGCAGCGGCGGCAACAGCAGCACCGGCGAGATCCGCCGCCGGGAAGATTTTCCGCTTCCGCTCTCCTCGGTCATCCTTCCGCATCCTTCCGCCTCGCTTCGGCCTCTTCCAGCGCCGCGCGCACCCGGCGCGCGCGCACCCAGCTCGCCCAGACCAGCACCGCCAGAAGCGCGATCGTCGCTCCGTATGCCGACAGCACCTCGGCGCCGTATTTTCCCAGATCAGGCATCATCCTTCCCCGCTCCCTTTCCGGCCCGTCCTGTCGCGGGCCTCCAGCACATGCAGCCGGCGCAGGCGGATCTCGGTCCGGGTGCGGAGCAGCACGAGCGCCGCGAACAGCACTCCGAAACCGGCCATGCAGACGAGCAGCGGCAGCCAGAACACATCCGAGATGTTCTCCTCGGCATCCAGCGACAGGGTCGCCCCCTGATGCAGCCCCTGGTTCCAGAAGTTCACCGCATAGCGGCTGAGCACGGCAAAGACCGAACCGACCAGGCAGAGCATGCCGGTCAGATCTGCCGCCGTGTCCGGATCCTCGATGGCCGCCCAGAGCGCCATGTAGCCCAGGTAGAACAGGAACAGGATCAGAAACGAGGTCAGCCGCGGATCCCAGGCCCACCAGGTGCCCCACATGGGCTGGCCCCATATCGCCCCTGTGATCAGGGCGATCAGCGTCATCACCACCCCGATCGGGGCGGCCGCCTTGGCTGCCAGCGCCGAGACATGGTGGCGCCGCACCAGCCAGATCAGCGAGGCCACCAGCATCATCACCCAGATGTTGATGGCCATCATCGCCGAGGGCACGTGAATGTAGATGATCTTGACGGTGGAACCCATGCGGTAATCTTCCGGGGTGAAGAAGAACCCCCAGACCAGCCCGAGCGCGATCAGCAACGCCGCCAGCGCCGAGAACAGCGGCACCAGAGGCGCGCTCCAGCCCATGAACCTGCGCGGATTCGCATATTCCCAGATCGACATGGCTGCTTCCTAGTCCCTCGCTCCTGCAGGCGCCATTCACATGCCCGTCATCACCCGTCGGGCTAGCGCAGATTGACGCGGATCACGGCCGCGGCCGCAAAGGGCAGCAGCGCCGTGACCCCTGCCGTGATCCCGGCCAGCATAAGCAATGGCGTGGCATTGGCCAGCCCCTCCGCACCGCGCCGCGCCGCTTCGGTGCCGAAGATCAGCGTCGGCACATAGAGCGGCAGCACCAGCAGGCTCAGCAGCAGCCCGCCGCGCTTCAGCCCCACGGTGAGCGCCGCTCCGAAGGTGCCGATCATCGACAGGGCCGGCGTGCCGAGCGCCAGCGACAGCATCAGCCAGCCGTAGCCCGCCGTCGGCAGGTTCAGCAGCACGCCCAGTACCGGCGCCGCCAGCACCAGCGGCAGGGCCGAACTCAGCCAGTGCGCCAGCGCCTTCATCAGCACGACGCCCTCCATCGGAATCGGCGCGGTGGCCAGCAGCTCGAGCGAACCGTCCTCCCAGTCCAGCTGGAAGATCCGATCGAGCGACAGGAGGCAGGCCAGCAGCGCCCCGACCCACAGGATGCCCGGTGCGATCCGGGCCAGCAGGCCGCTGTCCGGCCCGACCCCGAATGGCACCAGGACAGTGACGATCAGGAAGAATGCCAGCCCCAGCCCGAAGCCGCCGCCGGCGCGCACCGCCAGCTTCAGGTCGCGCAGCAGCAGCGCACTCATGCGAAGGCCTCCGCAAAACCGCCGGGTGCCGGCCCGCCCGTGGCGGCGAAGGCGGTCACATCCAGGACCCGCGCCTCGAGCCCCAGATCCGTATGGGTCGCGATCAGCGCCGCTCCGCCGGCCGACAGATGCGCCCTTACGGCACGCCCGAACAGCCCCACGCTGTCGGCATCGAGCGAGACCGTCGGCTCGTCCAGCAGCCAGAGCGGGCGGCCCGTCACCAGAAGCCGCGCCAGCCCCAGCCTGCGTTTCTGCCCGGCCGAGAGCTTCTGCGCCGGGCGCGTCGCCAGCGGCCGCAGTTCGAACGCCTCCAGCGCCTCCGAAACCTTGTCGCAGGCGTGGATCGCGGCCCAGAAGGCCAGGTTCTCGGCAACGGTAAGCGTCGCCTTCAGCCCGTCGGCGTGGGCGCCATAGGCCACGGAGTCCTCGGCCAGCTCGATACGCCCGCCCGCCGGCGGCTGCAGCCCGGCGATGGTGCGCAGCAGTGTCGTCTTGCCCGAGCCGTTCGGCCCGCGCAGCGCCAGCGCCTCGCCAGCGGCCAGCGTGAAGCTCACCCCCTCCAGCACCGGCACGCCACCGCGCTGGCAGCCCAGATCCTCGACCCGCAATGCAACGCTCGCTGTCATGCGCACGGCTTAGCGCAATGCGCGGCGGGCCGAAAGCCGGATCAGACCGGCAACAGCGCCGCGGCGACGCGCCGGCCCTCGGCCAGCAGCACGTTGTAGGTGCGGCAGGCCGCAGGCGAGGACATGGGTTCGACCCCGATCCCGGCGCCTTCCAACGCCGCGCGCAGATCGACCGGCAGGGGGCGCATCCTTTCGCCGGTGCCCACCAGCAGCACGTCCACCGTGCCCGCGAGCCCGGCCAGCGCCGCGCGGTCGTCCAGCCCGCCCCAGGGGCCGGCGCCGGTTGCCGTGACCAGCGTCGCCCCTTTCAGCACCTGTCCGCCGATGCGGAAGAAGCCGGGGCCGTAGCCGTCCACCGGCAGGCCCGAATCATAGGAGATCTCCCTCAGCCGCATGTCCTCATCCTGCCAGATAGCGCCGCCCGCGTCAGCCCCGGATGGCCCCGGATCAGCCCCGGATCAGCCCCAGAGCGGCAGGCCGGAGAGCGCCGAGGCGGCAATGATCGCATAGGCCACGATCCGGTAGCTCCGCTCGGCCTCGGGGCGGAACAGCAGCGCGCCGGCAACATTGCCCGCCAGATAGGGCAGCGCCAGCACTGCCCCCAGCACCAGCGCCCCCACCACCAGGTGCCCGAAGGCCCGGAGCACAGCGATCATCACCGCATCGGCCAGCAGCAGATAGACGGTGATGTTGGCGCGGATCACGCGCGCCGGGTGCGGCGCCGCCATGTACAGCATGATGACGGGCGGCCCCGGCAGCCCCACCGCCCCGGCCAGAAACCCGCCCAGCCCGCCGGTCAGCGTGATCATCCAGCCCTTCAGCGCCCCGCGCCAGCGCCAGCCCCCCACCAGCAGCGCCAGCAGGATCAGCGCCGCCAGCGAAACCCCGTAGCGAAATACCTCCGGCGCCACCAGCGACAGCACGAACACGCCCAGCGGCAGGGCCAGGACCAGCCCCGCCATCAGCCGCAGCAGGTCGCGCGGGTGCCCGTCGCGCAGGGCGCGCGGCATGTTGGGCAGGGGGCCGATCATGTCCATGACGACCAGCGTGGTCAGCGCTTCGAAGGGGCTCAGGAACTGGCCGGCCACCGGCAGATAGACCATCGCGGTGCCGAAGCCGGCAAAGCCGCGCACCAGCCCGGCGACGAACACCGCCGCCGCCAGCCAGCCCAGCCCCGGCACGGCCAGGGCGGCCGCCAGAGCGTCAGGCATCTATGTTGGCATACTGATTGCCGGCATTGGCGTCCGGTTTCGACCAGTCCCGCTTGACACCCAGATACAGCAGGATGTTGGTGGCCACGAAAACCGAGGAATAGGTGCCCACGACCACGCCCCAGGTCATGGCGAAGACGAAGCCCCGGATCACGTCGCCCCCCAGCACCAGCAGCGCCTTCAGCGCAAGCAGCGTGGTGACCGAGGTCATCACCGTGCGGCTCAGGGTTTCGTTGAGCGAGAGGTTCAGCACCTCCTTCAGCGGCTTCTTCTTGTATTTGCGCAGGTTCTCGCGCATCCGGTCGAACACCACCACGGTGTCGTTCAGAGAATAGCCGACGATCGTCAGCAGCGCCGCGATGATCGCCAGATCGAAGGGGATCTGAAACAGCGCGAACAGCCCGATGGTCAGCGTCACGTCATGCACCAGCGCCGCCACCGCGCCCAGCGCGAACTGCCACTCGAAGCGCAGCCAGATGTAGAACAGCACCGCGGCGATGGCCATGAGCACCGCTTCTATGGCCGAGATCACCAGCTCGCCCGAAACCTTCGGCCCGACGCTTTCCACCGAGGGGAAGGTGATCGAGGGGTCCACGGCCTTCAGCGCCTCCTCCACCCGCCGGACGGTTTCGGCCGAAACGCTTTCGTCGCCCTCCTGGGCCTCGATTCGCACCATCGCCACGTTCTGATCGGGGCCGAAGGTCGGGTCGAACACCTCGGAGATCTTCACATCCCCCAGCCCCAGCGGCGCGAGCGCCTCGCGATAGGCCCTGATGTCCACCGGCTGCGTGCTTTCGGTGCGGATCGTGGTGCCGCCGCGAAAGTCGATGCCGAAATTCAGCCCGTTGACAAAAAAGATCACCACCGACAGCACCATCGCCAGCACGGATGCGCCGAAGGACAGCCGGGCGAAGCGGAAGAAATCGATCCCGGTCTCGCGGGGCACCAGCTTCAGTCGCATCGCTTACACCTCGATTGTCTTGGGACGGCGGCGCTCGAACCACATGACGATGATGAGCCGGGTCACGAAAATCGCCGTGAACACCGAGGTGATGATCCCGAGCCCCAGCGTGACGGCGAAGCCGCGCACCGGCCCCGAGCCCATGATGAAGAGGATGACCGCGGTGATCAGCGTGGTCACATTGGCATCCAGAATCGCGCTCAGCGCCTTCTCGTAGCCCAGCTCGATGGCCCGCGCCGGGCCCTTCGCCGTCTTCAGCTCCTCGCGGATCCGCTCGAACACCAGAACGTTGGCATCCACCGCCATGCCGATGGTCAGCACGATGCCGGCGATGCCCGGCAATGTCAGCGTGGCGCCGATCAGCGACAGCAGGCCGAAGATCAGCCCGACATTGATCAGGAGCGCGATATTGGCGACGATCCCGAACCAGCCGTAGCTCAGAGCCATGAATACCAGCACCGCAACGCCGGCCACCATGCTGGCGATCTTGCCGGCCTCGATGCTGTCGGCGCCAAGCTCGGGGCCGATGGTGCGCTCTTCGAGAAACACCATCTCGGCCGGCAGCGCCCCGGCGCGCAGCAGGACCGCCAGGTTGGTGCTCTCCTCGACGGTGAAATTCCCGGTGATGATCCCCGAACCGCCCGGGATGTGGCTCTGGATCACCGGGGCCGAGATCACCTCCCCGTCCAGCACGATGGCAAAGGGATTGCCGATGTTTTCGGCGGTATAGTCACCGAACTTGCGCGCCCCGGTGGGGTTGAAGCGGAAGTTCACCGCCGGGCGGCCGTTCTGATCGAAGCTGGGCTGCGCGTCCACCAGATCCTCGCCGCGCACGACCGGGGTCTTTTCCAGAACGTAATAGACCCCGGGCTCGTCCAGCGACGGGTAGATCACCTGCCCCGGCCCCGGCTGCGCCCCCGGCTCCGAAACCCGCCCGATCACCGGGTGAAAGGTCAGCCGGGCGGTGGTGCCGATCAGTTCCTTCAGCTCGGCGGCGGAGCCGATCCCCGGCACCTGGATCAGGATCCGGCGCGCGCCCTGGCGCTGGATGGTGGGCTCGCGGGTGCCGACCTCGTCCACCCGGCGGCGGATGATCTCCAGCGACTGCTGGATCGTGCGGTCGTCGGTCAGCTGCCGTTCGGCCTCGCTCAGGCGCACGATGATCGTGTCGCCCTCGCCGCGCACCTCGATGTCGGAAGCGCCGACCCCGGTCAGCGACACCACCGGGCGGGCCAGGGAGCGCACCACTTCCAGCGCGCGGGCCATGCCCTCGGGCCTGGATATCCTTATCCGCAGTTCGCCGTTCGGCGCCGGCTGGCGACGGATCGTGCCGACGGTCTCGCGCTCTGCGCGCAGCGCGTCGCGGATCTCCGGCCAGTAGCCGTCCATCCGGTCGCCATAGACATCCTCGACCCGGACTTCGGCCAGCAGATGCGCCCCGCCACGCAGGTCCAGCCCCAGGTTGACCAGCCGCGAGGGCAGCCAGGACGGCCAGAGATCGCGCTGCGCGGCCAGATCCGGGCTCTCGCCCCCCGCCTCGATCGCCGTCAGCGCGTCATTGTGCACCTCCACCCGGCCGTAGAAGAGGTTCGGCAACGCGTAGAGCAGCCCGAGAGCGACAAGCCCCCAGATGACGACGCGTTTCCAGAGTTCGATCTTCAGCATCCTGCCCGCCCGGGCGCCGCGTCACTCCGGCGCCGGTTCCGTTTTCGAAAGCACCTGCGCGATGGTGGAGCGCACCACCCGCACCCTGACGCCCGAGGCGATTTCCACCTCGATCTCGTTGCCTTCTTCCCTGACCCTGGTCACCTTGCCGATGATCCCGCCCTGGGTGACCACCTGATCGCCCCGGCGCAACGCCTCGACCATCGCCTGATGATCCTTGAGCTTCTTCTGCTGCGGCCGGATCAGCAGGAAATACATGATCGCGAAGATCAGGATCAGCGGGATGAAGCTGGCAAGGGCGCTGCCGCCGCCCCCGGCGGCCTGCGCATAGGCTGGTGTTGCGAGCATGAATTCGTCCCTTGTTGTCGCGGCGGCCCGGCCGCCCCATTGGATTGGCGCGCACCCTATATGCGGGCCCTGGAGATGGCAAGCAAGGTTGCGGCCGATTTTCCCGCCGACAAGGCCGCGGCAGTAGCACGCCTTGGCGGGGCCACACGCGGGCCTCGGGGGCGTGTCGCGCCCTCCCCTTGGAGGTGGTCCGGGCGCTGCCCGGCGGTGCCGGTCGGCACGCCAACAGCTTGTCACACCCGCCTGCCCCCGTCCCCCAGACCTCGGCCACAACCTGAACGTGTTGATCCCACCCCGCCATGGCGGTAACCTCCCCCGGCAACCATTGCAGTGAGAATGTGTTCCCGATGACCGTTTCCGACGGTGTAACCCCGTTCGCCGGCTTCACCATCGCAAAATACAGGGGCTGACCAGTGATCAGGTTATCCAGCAAACCGGGCTGGCCGGTTACCCTTGCCACCATCGCTTTCGGCCTTTTGTTGGCCCGGCGCGGCCTGCAGGGCGGCGACGGCCCCCACTCCCCGGCGCTCTACTTCGTTCTCGCCGCCATCTGCGCCGCCGTGGCCGTGCGGGACCTGATGCAGGACAAACGACCATGACCCCTGCACCTGCCCGCTTTGCCCTTGCCATCGTTGCCGCCTTCCTGCTGAGCGGCCTCGCAGACGCGTTCACCTCGGCTCTGGTGGGGCAGAACATCGCCGCCATCGAGGCCCGCGGGCTGGTCACCGGGCTGCAGGAAACCAACAGCGCGCTTGCCCCGAACGAAACCCGCCTGTCGGCCTGTCTCGTTCAGAAACGCCTGGCACTGTGGATGATCGTTCCGGTCATTCTCTTCCTGCTCGTGCCACAACGCTTTTGGCGCCATCCCCCCGTCGGCCTGCTCGCCGCCGCCTTTTACGGCATCCTCATCGGGCTGCTGTTCAACGCCTTCCTCGGCTTCATTGCAGCCCTGTCAAACCTGTCGCTGCTGGTCTTCGGCACAAATCCCGGACATCTGATCATGACATGGCTCCAGGACGCGAATCTCATGCAATTCGAAACCCGCGATGCGAAATACAGGCTGTTCACAGCCATCGCCGCCGTGCCCGCCGGCCTGGCCACCTGGGCCGCGCTCAGGCGCTGGCCACTCCCGGCGTCCCTCTCCGAACCAAACCCCGCGTCGCCATGATGCCCCCTGCCCGTGCCGCCTGTCTCTTCGCCGTCGGCCTCGGCAACAGTTTTGCCGATGCCGGGTTCACCGGAGAAAGGCTCCGGATCGCCCCGGCAATGCCGGCCGTGTTCCTCGCGACTGGCACCGTCACCTTTCAGGAAGGCCGACAGGACCCTCTTTCAAGAAGGCTGACAGGCTCCCCCGCCACTTACACCCCGCCGCAAGATCGGGCATAACCCGACCCGAACGCGATTCGAACGCGATTCGGACGGGACCACCAGCCATGCACGACATCCGCGCCATCCGCGAAAACCCCGCCGCCTTCGACGCCGCCATGGCCCGTCGCGGGCTGTCCGGGGTGACAGCCCGGATCCTGGCCATCGACGAGGCCCGCCGCGCGGCGATCGCCGCCGCCGAGGCCGCGCTGGCCGAGCGCAAGGCGGCCTCGAAGGAGGTGGGCGCGGCCAGGGCCAGGGGCGACGAGGCCGCGTTCGAACGCCTGCGCACGCTGGTGGCGGCCAAGAAGGAGGAGATCGCCCGTCTCGAAGAGGAGGCGCGCACGAAGGACGCCGAGCTGCGCGCCGCGCTGCTGGAGCTGCCCAACACCCTTGCCGGAGACGTGCCCGAGGGCGCGGACGAAAACGACAACGTGGAGATCCGCCGCTGGGGCACGCCGCGCCGGTTCGATTTCCAGCCGAAGGAACACTACCGGCTTCCCGCCGCCAGGGGCCTCGACTTCACCACCGCGGCCCGGCTTTCCGGCGCGCGATTCGTCGTCATGCGCGGGGCCATGGCACGGCTGCACCGGGCGCTGGCCCAGCTCATGCTGGAGATCCACACCGCCGAGCACGGGCTTGTCGAGATGAACACGCCGGTGCTGGTGCGCGACGAGGCGATGGCGGGCACCGGCCAGCTGCCGAAATTCGCCGAGGACAGCTACCGCACCACCAACGGCTGGTGGATGATTCCCACCGCCGAGGTGACCCTGACCAACATGGTGGCGGGAGAAATCCTTTCGCCCGAGGTCCTGCCGCTGCGCATGACCGCCCACACCCTGTGCTTCCGCTCCGAGGCCGGATCGGCCGGCAAGGATACCGCCGGCATGCTGCGCCAGCACCAGTTCGAGAAGGTGGAGATGGTCTCGATCACCCGCCCCGAGGACAGCGAGGCGGAACATGCCCGCATGACCCGCTGCGCGGAGGCCGTGCTGGAGCGCCTCGGCCTGCCCTACCGCACCGTCACCCTGTGCAGCGGCGACATCGGCTTTTCCGCCCGGCGCACCCATGACATCGAGGTCTGGCTGCCCGGGCAGAACACCTATCGGGAAATCTCTTCCGTCTCCACCTGCGGCGATTTCCAGGCCCGCCGGATGAACGCCCGCTACCGCCCCACCCCCGAGGCACGGCCCGAATACGTGCACACGCTCAACGGCTCGGGTCTGGCGGTGGGACGCACCATGATCGCGGTGCTGGAAAACGGCCAGCAGGCGGACGGCTCGGTGGAGCTGCCCGAGGCGCTGCATCCCTGGCTGGGGGGGCGCAGGAGGATCACCGCCGAGGGGGAGCTGGCCTGAGGGGAGCGCCGCCTTGCGGCAAGGCGGTCCTTGACCTCGGCGCGCAACCGGCTCAGGTAATGGGGATCGATGACCGCGAACACATAGGGGGGCCTCCCGATGGCTTTTGAACTTCCTGATCTTCCGTATCCGCATGATGCCCTGGCCGATCTGGGCATGTCGCGCGAGACGCTGGAATACCACCACGACCTGCACCACAAGGCCTATGTGGACAACGGCAACAAGCTGATCGCCGGCACCGAGTGGGAAGGCAAGTCGCTCGAAGAGATCATCACCGGCACCTACCAGCCCGGCGCGGTGGCCCAGAACGGCATCTTCAACAACATCTCGCAGCTGTGGAACCACAACCAGTTCTGGGAGATGATGGGCCCGGGCGAAGACAAGAAGATGCCCGGCGAGCTGGAACGGGCGCTGGTCGAATCCTTCGGCTCGGTCGAGAAGTTCAAGGAGGAGTTCACCGCCGCCGGCATCGGCCAGTTCGGCTCCGGCTGGGCCTGGCTGGTGAAGGACAAGGACGGCGCGCTCAAGGTCACCAAGACGGAAAACGGCGTCAACCCGCTGTGCTTCGGCCAGACGGC
>Ga0256839_1005405_pt1 | contig 11821 bp, 17 predicted proteins | sample 354166metaG_FD_185968 | JGI IMG/M metagenome (GOLD analysis project Ga0256839, IMG submission 185968) | Hydrothermal vent microbial communities from Mid Atlantic Ridge, Atlantic Ocean - 354-166 | ecosystem: Environmental > Aquatic > Marine > Hydrothermal vents | place: Atlantic Ocean: Mid...
AGTCCCTGGCGTTGGACAGGCCGCTGACGATCATCCGCCCCGGCAGGGCGTAGGTGGTGTGGGGGCCGACCACGCCGCCGCTTTTTTCCACGAAGTCGTCGATCACCTTCACCAGCTTCGGTTTGGCCGGATCGGTGTGGACGTCGAAGATGAAGATCTTGCTGTCGTCCAGGCCGCCGGCCCACAGGTACTTGCGGTCGTCGGTGAAGCCGGAGTGATGGGCCTCGTGACGGCCGCCGACGGAGACGGTGTGGATGACCTTGCCGAAGGTCTTGGATCTGGGGTTGGCGTCGATGGTGACCAGCTTGTCGGAACCGTCCCCGAGGCCCTCGATGCCCAGGGTCCAGACGTAAATGAAGTCCTCCTGGCCGACGATCTTCGGCATGTAGGGGGACAGGGGGGTTTCGTCGGCCTGGATCGGGGTGAAGGCGATGGCCGAAAGCCATACCAACGCAACACGCAGTGTACGGATCATGGCATACCTCTTCGGGAAAAGGGGGCGGGGATGTCCCCGCCCGGTTTTGTTATGAATCGTCTTCGATGACAAGGGCGCCGGAAGGGCACTGGGCGACCACGTCGCGGATACGTTCCGGTTCCGCCCCGTTCGGATCGATCTCGAAGTGACCGTCTTCGAGGCGGAAGACTTCGGGGAGGCTGTCGACGCAGATGCCGGCATGGCAACACTTGTCCGCGTCCCAGATGATCTTCAACATAGTCAGCCCTCCGCGGTGGTGGGATCGATCATGGTTTTGACCTCGCTGATGCGGTCGGCGGGAAAACCGCCCTTGTCGGCGTGCTCCCGGATCGCCGCTTCGTCGGGGGCGATGTAGACGCAGTAGATCTTATCCTGGGTGACGTAGCTTTCCACCCATTGGATCTGCGGTCCCATGTCCCGCAGGATGCCGCAGGACTTCTGCGAGATGGCGGTCAGTTCCTCCGGGCTGAGATTACCGGCACCAGGAAGTTCGCGCTCGATAATGTACTTGGGCATGGTGTCCTCCTTCGTGGATTGAAAAAACCGACCGGTCGTCTTGCGGTCGGGTTAAAGATCATCGCAAAGTGCGCTGGAAAACCTGGTCCATGAAGCGCTCCAGTGGAATGGTGGAACGTTCGATCTTCATGCGCAGCAGGGCCCCCTGCCAGTAATCGACGATGAAGTCCGCCAGGGCTTGCGGCGAACGGTCGCGGCCGATCAGGCCCTGTGTCTGGGCCCGGCGCAGGGCGGTGGCGATCTTGTCCCGGTAGCGGTGCAGTGCCTGCTGCAGGGCCTGGCGGCAGGTGTCGCTGGTGTCGCCGATTTCCGCCATGAGATTGCCCAGCAGGCAGCCGCCTTGGAAATCGTTGGCCTGCAGTTCGGCGATCAGGGCCTCGAAGTAGCCCCGAAGGGCGCTCACCGGGTCCAGCCGGGGGCGGTTCAGCCAGTCGTCGAGCTGGCGGATGAAAGGCTCGATGTAGTGGGCGATCACGGCGGCCCCGAACGCTTCCTTGCTGGGAAAGTAATGATAGAACGAACCCTTGGGAACCCCGGCGCGGCTGAGGATTTCCTGCAGGCCGGTGGCGTGGTAGCCCTGGCGCAGCAGGAGCTTCACCCCCTCGTCCAGCAGGCGCCTGCGGTTTTCCGATTTGCGCTCACGATGATCCATGCGGCCATGATACGACCGGTCGTCTCGGATGGCAAGGCAGTCGTTCGAGAAGGAGTTGCCGAAACGATTGAGGGCGGGTTGCCGGTGCGCTCAGTCTTCGGCGGCGACGCGGACCCATTCCGGGGCCGACATGGCCTGGCGCCAGCGCGCCGGCAGGGTACGAAGCCGCCGCCATTGGCGGATCAGCCAGGCGGCCCCGCCGAGGGCGACGGCGTCCACCAGGCAGTACCAGGTCGCCACCCCGCTCGGCGGATTGCCCTGGGGCAGGGACAGCACCGGATCGATGGGCACCCAGGTCCAGGTCTGCAGGGCGGTGCCGATCAGTTCCAGGTGGGTGGTGACGAAGAAGGCGGCCAGATAGACCAGGGGTGCCCGTCCCCAGAGAACGCAGGGGACGTAGACCAGGAACAGCAACATACCGACCCAGTCGCCCCGCTCGGCCAGGGTGACGCCGTAGAGCGACCACAGCCCCATGGTCAGTAGCACGATCCAGGTGATAGGGCGTCGCCACAACTGGAACAGAGGGGAACGGGCCAGGGCGACGGCGGTGAGATAGACCAGGCCGTGACCGGGGGGGATGTAGGCGGGAATGTTGTGAAAGTGGTAGATGTAGCCGTGCATCAGGCCGGAAGCGAAATGCTCGCCGGCGGTGGCGAAGGCGACCGCGATCAGCACCTGGAGCCGCACCAGATTGCTTTCCCAATACAGCAGGCCGATGAGCACCACCCAAGCGCAGCGGCCGAGGGCGTTCTGCAGATCGAGATCGTGGAGCGAATCCAGGTACAGGCAGCCGGCGATACCGATGAAGGTGATCGCCGCGATGATCAGGTCGTGGGTGCTCGCTTTCAAAGCCTTCCGGGTCATCGGAAAATCGGTGCCGTTTGCCGAAACCCTAAACTACACCGTTCCGGCATCCGGCTCAAGTCCGCTGGCCAAGGTTTGCGGCAAGCGGTATGCTTCTCGTCCCCGGAGGAAAGAACTTGCCGGAGCGGCCGGCGTCTAAACGAAAACCAGAAATTCGGAGTGTCAACCATGCTCGAGAAATTGACGCGCAACAAATATTCCTTGTTGCTGTTGGCGGTATATATCGTCGCCCTGTATGTCCTTCTCAACAAGGCTATCGTGCCGCTAGTGGTGGATATCGTCGATTCCGAGATGTTCACTGGGGATCCCTCCCAGTCGGGTAAGGTGACGGAGGTCCACGACGACAGAACGGCGATGGCGCTGCTGCAATGCAATCGCTTCGTCAGCGAAAAGTTCGACGAGGACGTCAACCTGAACTTTGCCACCACCGGTTATCAGTCCTGGGACATCGGCTTCGGTCGTTTTCTGATCAAATCGTTCGTGGACGTGGCCGAATCCGGGCAGCCGACGGTGCGCAAGAATTATGTCTGCGAAATCGTGCATACCGGCGGGGATTTGGCTGAACAGGACAATTGGGAACTCAAGGGCCTGGCTTTGAACGACGTCAAGGTAGCTGCCGGTCCTTGATGAAGGAAGATCGGGGTTGTGCGAAAAGGCGCCGCGAAGGCGCCTTTTTCGTTTCAGTCTTCGACTTGCTGGATTCCGTCCAACAGCCAGACGGCGTTCAATCGCTGTCCAGGACGGACGAAGTGCCAGACTTCCTGGATTTCCACCGGCAAAGCCTCGCCTTCCTGCAGTTCGGCCGTGAACAGGACGGACGCCTCCTCTCCGCTCTCCGTCCGGCGGTAGTCCAGCAGTCGGGCGTCCAGCGCCAGCACCCGGGTCGGAGGCCCGCTGCCCTCGGTTTGCCACTGCTCCTTGATTTCCATGAACACTTCGTCGGTGGTCAGGCCCCGGATTTCGGCGATTTCGCCGCGGTTCCAGGCGTCCTGCAGTTTCCGGAAGGTGGCTTTGGCCTGTTCCAGAAAACCGTCCGGATCGAAGTCTTCGGGGAGGTCAACCGGATCGGCCGTCCGGTCGCGTCGTCCGAACAGGAGATCGGTGTCGAAAGGCCGTCCGGGAGAGTCCTCCGGCCCGGCGCCGAAACCGGTTTCCCCGGGAGGTGGATAAGGGGCGTCGGCGGGTTGCGGCCTCCGGCTCAGCAGTTTGAAGGCCAGGAACGCCAGACCTCCGAGAATCAGGAAGTCGGCCAGGTTCAGATGTTCGAAGGCGCCGCCGAAGAACAGCGAACCCAGCAAACCGCCGATCAACAGCGGGGCGAGCCATCCCATCAGCCCACCCCGCTGGCGCCAGGACTGGCGGGTTTTTTGATTCTGTTTGGCCGCCTGGGCCTTCCGTTGCAGGGCCTGCTGTCGCGTCAAGCCGGGGCGCAGGGGCAGCTGGGAGCGTTTGTAGGGCGTGCTGTAGAGCGCTCTGCCGCCGAAGGATCGTCCCCCGCCGAAACGTTTGGCCTCGGCATCGGACCAGGTGGCTAGGGTGACTGCGACCGTCAATATCAGGGTGAGAAGGGTCGGGTTTCGTTTCGACATACGGATTCCTTTTGTTTCTTGGCACAAACACGCAGAGGTTCGGTATCTTTCTTGGACCGTCGCGGCGCAAGGGGGTTCTTCTATTCGCGCCGCCAATGGCCGCTGCGTCCGCCGCTTTTTTCCACCAGCCGAATGTGCCGCAGGGTCATTCCCCGGTCCATGCTTTTGCACATGTCGTAGATGGTCAGCAGGGCGATCTGGACCGCGGTCAGGGCTTCCATTTCTACCCCGGTCGGTGCGGTGGTCTCCACCATGGCCCGGCAATGGATGCGGCCGGCTTCCGGTTCGGGTTCGAAATCCACCGTGACCCGGGTGATGGGAATGGGATGGCACAGGGGGATCAGGTCGGCGGTGCGTTTGCTCGCCATGATGCCGGCGATACGGGCGACACCCAGGACATCGCCTTTACGATGACCGCCCTCGAGGATCTGTTCCAGGGTCGCCGCCTGCATCTCGATGCAACCTTCGGCCACCGCCCGGCGCCGGGTGGCCGGCTTGTCGCCCACATCGACCATGTGGGCCTGACCCTGGGCGTCGAAATGGGTGAATTTGGACATCGTCGCTCCTGGTGTTTTAATGGATAGCAGTGTATCGCAGTTGTGCAGACGAGGGGAAAGCCATGTCGATCCGTGTCCGTATGTTCGCCAGTCTGCGGGAGCGCTGGCAAATCGACCAGGTGGAACTGAAGCCGGAAGGCATCGCCACCGTGGCGGACGTTTGGAGGGCGCTTACCGGAGAAACCATGACCGACCGGGTTCTGGCCGCGGTCAACATGGAATACGCCCGGCCGGAGACCCCGGTCCACGAGGGCGACGAGGTCGCCTTTTTCCCGCCGGTGACGGGGGGGTGAGGCCATGGCGGTGAAACTGGTTCATGGTTTCTTCGATCCCTGGCGCTGGCTGCTGGACCATCAGAAGACCCGGTTGTCCCCGGGAAGTTACGGCGCGACGGCCAGTTTCGTCGGCACCATGCGGGATTTCAACGAGGGGGATCGGGTCGAGGAGCTGTTCCTGGAACATTATCCGGGCATGACCGAGCGGGAACTGGAGAAGATCGTCGCCGAAGCCCGGGACCAATGGCGTTTTCTCGACGCCTTGATCGTCCACCGGGTCGGGGAAATCCGGCCCGGTGAGCCCATCGTCCTGGTGGCGGTGTGGTCGGCGCACCGGGGACCGGCCTTCGACGCCTGCCGCGGGATCATGGAGGCCCTCAAACACCGGGCCCCTTTCTGGAAGAAGGAACGCTGCGCCGACGGAAGCCGCTGGGTGGCGCGCAACACCGACGGTTACTAGAAATTGGGTTTCTCCTTGGCCTGCTCGTAGCGCCGCAGGCTGTCGAGGATTTCCTGTTTGGCTTCTTCCGGGCCGAGCCACCCTTCCACCTTGACCCATTTCCCGGGTTCCAGATCCTTGTAGTGTTCGAAGAAGTGGGCGATCTGGGCCAACTGGGCTTCCGGGATGTCGCGGAAGGACGTGACGGAGCGATAGAGGGGCGTCAGTTTGTCGATCGGCACGGCCAGGACTTTGGCGTCCACCCCCGATTCGTCGGTCATCTGCAGTACGCCGATGGGGCGGCAGCGCACCACCGATCCGGAAATCAGCCGCCAGGGGGAGATGACCAGGACGTCCACCGGATCGCCGTCTTCGGACAGGGTGTGGGGAACGTAGCCGTAGTTGCAGGGATACTGCATCGCCGTGCCCATGAACCGGTCCACGAAGAGGGCGCCGGTTTCCTTGTCGATTTCGTACTTGACCGGATCGCTGTAGGCTGGAATTTCGATGATCACGTTGATATCGTGGGGCACGTTGACCCCGGAGGACACTTGCATCAAAGCCACTTCCCGTCTCCTTACGAATCCATACAAAAATCAGTCATTATGAAGTATTGCGGCGACTTGCGCAAAATGGAGGCGGTGTTGCAGCCGGACGGAAAGGCCGGCTACCGCCTGCCCCTGGGCGATGACGGGACCTCGGTGCCGCTCGATGCGTTGCTGGGACGCAGCTTGACCCTCGCCTGGCAGGGAGAGATCCACTGCATCCATTGCGGGCGCAAGACTTCGAAGAGTTTCAACCAGGGCTATTGTTTTCCCTGTGTGCGCCGTTTGGCGCGCTGCGACACCTGCATCGTCAAGCCGGAATTGTGTCATTTTCATCAGGGCACCTGCCGCGAACCGGCGTGGGCCCGGCGTCACTGTTTCCAGCCGCACGTCGTCTATCTGGCCAACGCCTCGGGCGTCAAGGTGGGGATCACCCGCCGGTCCCAGATCCCGACGCGCTGGCTCGATCAGGGTGCCACCCAGGCGCTGGCGATCCTCCAGGTGCCCGACCGCAGGCTGGCTGGTCTGGTGGAGGCGATTCTCAGACAGTCGGTCAGCGACCGGACCCAGTGGCAGAGGATGCTCAAAGGGGAGGCGGAACCGGTGGACCTGGCGGCGTGGCGGGAGCGGCTGCTGGATGAGAAGCGTTCCCAGATCGAGGCGTTGGAGAAGGGAGAGGCGGTTCGGCCGCTGGCGGACGAACCGGTGACCATCCGCTACCCGGTGTTGCGCTATCCCGAGAAGGTCAAGGCCTGGAATTTCGACAAGGCCGGTACCGTGGCCGGTGTGCTGCAGGGGATCAAGGGGCAGTATCTGATTCTGGATACCGGGGTGCTCAACGTGCGCAAGTTCGCCGGCTACCGGGTGATGCTGACGGTGTGACCGGGTGCCGGCTGCCGGTCGAGGCGGTGGTAGCCGATGGCCTCGCTCAGGTGCTTCGGCCCGATGGCGTCGCTGTCGTCGAGATCCGCGATGGTGCGGGCCACCTTGAGAATCCGGTGCAGTGCCCGATGGGACAGTCCCAGGCGATCGACGGCGCGGGCCAGCAGGGCCTCGCCTTGTCGGTCGAGGCCGCAATGCCGCTCGATGTCCCGGACCCCCAACCGCGCGTTGAGGCGGCCGCCGCGTTCCAGGGCCCGCTTGCGCGCCGCCGCTACCCGCTCACGCATTTGGGCGCTGGATGCGGTCTGCGGACCGGGGGTCAGCAGTTCGCCGGTGTGACAATTGACCTCGACGTGGATGTCGATGCGATCGAGCAACGGTCCGGAGATACGGCTCCGGTAGCGTTGGATCTGCGAGGGCGAGCAATGGCACCGGCCGGTGGGGTCGCCGAGGTAACCGCAGGGACAGGGATTCATGGCGGCGATCAGTTGAAACCGGGCGGGGAACTCGGCCTTGTGCGCCGCCCGCGAGAGGGTGATGCAGCCGGTTTCCAAAGGCTCCCGCAGGACTTCGAGCACCTTGCGGTTGAATTCCGGCAGCTCGTCGAGAAACAGCACGCCGTGATGCGCCAGGGAAATTTCCCCGGGACGCAGGTGAGCGCCGCCACCGCCCACCATGGCGGGTGCGGAGGCGGTGTGATGGGGGGCGCGAAACGGGGGGCGGCGCCAGCGGGAAGGGTCGAAGGGCTGACCGCCGACCGAGGCGATGGCGATCGTTTCCAGCGCCTCGTCTTCGTCGAGGAGCGGCAGGATGGTCGGCAGGCGTTCGGCCAGCATGGACTTGCCCGATCCCGGCGGTCCGATCATCAGCAGATTGTGTCCCCCTGCCGCCGCCACTTCCAGGGCCCGTTTGGCGTGATGGTGGCCGCGGACCTCGGCGTAGTCGCGGCTGTCGGTATCGGAGACGGCCGGGTGCGGCGTTTCGGTGGGCGATAAGGGCTTGGAACCTTGCAGATGGGCGCAGACCGCCAGCAGGTGGCCGGCTCCCAGGACGGTCAGTCCTTCCACCAGCGCGGCTTCCGCAGCGTTGCCGCCGGGAAGAATCAAACGGCGGGCACTGCGGTGACAGCCCAGGGCGGCGGGCAGAGCGCCGTGAATCGGGCGCAATTCGCCGCCCAGGGAAAGCTCACCCAGGAATTCATATCCCGCCAGGGATTCTCCCGGAATCTGCCCGGAGGCGGCCAGGATGCCTAGAGCGATCGCCAGATCGAAACGCCCGCCTTCCTTGGGAAGGTCCGCCGGCGCCAGATTGACGGTGATGCGGCGGGCCGGGTATTCGAAACCGCAATTGGCCAAGGCGGCGCGGACCCGGTCCTTGCTTTCTCTGACCGCCGTTTCCGGCAGGCCGACGATGGTCAAGGAAGGCAGGCCGTTGGCCAGATGGACCTCGACGCAGACCTCCGGAGCGTCGATACCGTCCTGACCGCGGCTGTAAACCTGGGCCAGGCCGCTACTCATGGTGCTTCAATTGCCGCTCCAGTTCCTCGATCTGGGCTTCCAGTCTCTCCAGTTTTTCCCGGGTGCGCTTGAGAAGGGCGGCCTGGACGTCGAATTCCTCCCGGCTGACCAGGTGAATCTGGGAAAAGGCGCTTTGCAGAATGGCGCGAAAATTCTTTTCCATGTCCCGGCGTAGGTGGTGAAGGGCCGGTGGTAGAGCATTGCCGAGCCGCTGCACCAGATCGTCGAGCTGTTTCGGGTCGAACATCGGTTTGCCTGTCGGATTGAATCGTACTTCAAGCATAGCGAATCCGGGCGGGGCGGCCAAATTGTCTTTTGCCCCGTTTTGGGGCATAGTTGTCTTTTTTTGGGGCGTTCGAGTCTCACAGAACCGCTATCGCGAAGGAGCCAGTCCGATGAAACTGATCACCGCAATCATCAAGCCGTTCAAGCTGGACGATGTCCGGGAAGCTCTGTCCGACCTCGGCATCGCCGGTATGACGGTGACGGAAGTGAAGGGTTACGGCCGCCAGAAGGGACATACCGAACTGTATCGCGGCGCGGAATACGTGGTCGACTTTCTTCCCAAGGCCAAGGTCGAAGTGGCGGTCGCCGATGACATGGTGGATCGGGTCGTCGAGGCCGTCGCCGATGCGGCTCGCACGGGCAAGATCGGCGACGGCAAGATCTTCGTCACCACTTTGGAGCAGGTGGTTCGCATCCGCACCGGGGAAACCGGTCCCGAAGCGCTTTGAGGATGTGGCGATGACAAAGAATAACAAGCTATTGTTGGGGGGAACGGTCGCTTTGCCGGTGACGGCATGGGCCGGCGACTTCAACGGTGCCGACACGGCCTGGGTTCTGACGGCGACGGCATTGGTGCTCTTCATGACCCTGCCGGGATTGGCGCTGTTTTACGGAGGATTGGTGCGGACCAAGAATGTGCTGTCGATTCTGGCCCAGTGTTTCGCCATCGCTGCTCTGGTCTCGCTGTTATGGTTCGTCGCCGGCTACAGCCTCGCCTTCAGCGACGGAGGGCGGCTGAACGTTGTGATCGGCGGCTTTTCCAAGGCTTTCGCCCGGGGCATCGAGCCGGCGTCCCTGTCCGGCACCGTTCCCGAGATCGTCTTCCTGGCCTTCCAGATGACCTTCGCCATCATCACACCGGCGCTCATCGTGGGGGGCTTCGCCGAGCGGACGCGCTTTGCGGCGGTGCTCTGGTTCAGTGCCTTGTGGCTGCTGCTGGTCTATGTGCCGGTCTGTCATTGGGTCTGGGGCGGCGGCTGGCTGGCGGACCTGGGGGTCATGGACTTTGCCGGCGGCATCGTGGTCCATCTCACCTGCGGCGTGGCCGCTCTGGTTTCGGCCCTGGTCTTGGGCCCGCGACATGGGTTCCCCCAGACCCCGATGCCGCCCCACAATCTCACCATGACGGTCACCGGCGCCGGTATGCTGTGGGTCGGCTGGTACGGTTTCAACGGAGGCAGTGCGCTGGCGGCCGACGGTGCCGCCGGGATGGCGCTGTTCGTCACCCACATCGCCGCCTCAGCCGGGGCGTTGGCATGGCTGTTTCTCGAGTGGTGGCGCTTCGGCAAACCCAGTCTTCTGGGAGGCGTTACCGGCATGGTGGCGGGATTGGGCACCGTGACACCGGCATCGGGATTCATCGGTCCGGCCGGGGCGCTGGCGCTGGGGATCATTGCCGGCATCGTCTGCTTTTTGGCCACCCAGCTGGTGAAGCGGGTGCTGAAGATCGACGATTCCCTGGACGTGTTTCCGGTACACGGGGTAGGCGGCATACTGGGATCCCTGCTGACCGCGGTGTTGGCGTCGGAGTCTCTGGGCGGGTTCGGTGTCTCCGAAGGCAATACCATCGCCTCCCAGTTGGGCGTTCAGGCCCTGGCGGTGGTGAGCGTGGGGATCTGGTGCGCTTTGGTCACGTTCGTGCTGTTGAAGTGGCTGGATTTGGCCGTGGGTCTCAGGGTCTCGCCGGAACAGGAAACCGAGGGTCTCGACATTTCCCAGCACGAAGAGACCGGCTATCACTGGTGAGGAGGGGAAAAGGGTCCGCCGGCGTGACATTCGGTCGTCGGGCAGGTCTGTGGCCGACGGATCCTTTCCCCTTTTCCTGGGAGCGATCGCTGGGTCAGGCCACCTTTTCGATGGTCGCCTCCAAGGGGGCGTAATCGCGACAGATCCGGCCCAGCTCGTCGGCTGCCAGGGGTGAATTGGTGACGCCGCAGAGATGCCCCTCGTCCGAACGGCGAAGGTGGCGGCAATGGTCGCAGGTGCCGAATTCCTCGTAGCGGTGTGTCTTTTCGATGCCCTGCAGCAGGGCGGCCAATTCCCGGGCCAGCAGTTCCCGCTGGTCGGGAGGCATGTACGACAGGCTGTCCCGGAGCGCGGCGGGCGGCAGGGATTTTTCGACCACGGCCTTGCCCTTTTCGGTCAATTTCAAGTGAATGACGCGCCGGTCTTTCGTGTCCGGCACTTTTTCGAGATATCCTTTCGCTTCCAGGACGCTGATCGTTTGCGAGACGGTGCCCTTGGTCAGCCCCAGGTACTCGGTGACGGCGGCCGGTATGTCGCTCTGGCGGTTACAGATGCTGAGGTAGTGCAGAATCTCCAGTTGCACCGGCTGCAACCGGACGCCCGCTTGGGCTTGGCGCGCCTCCGCACGCAGCAGGTTGCCGATACGTTCCAGGTATCGATAAACTGATTTCGTGGTCATGCTTTGAACACCATTGCCGATGGATCGATTCGAAGTTCAGTCTTAGCGCTTAGGAAGCAGGGGAAACCATGCATAAACGAATTCTAATTCTAGCAATTTTCACGTTTTCAAGCTATGTAAGCAGCTCATTCGCCGCCGATCCTGCAATCGGGGCGCAAATTTCCCAAACCAAGGGCTGCGCCGGTTGTCACGGTGCCCGGGGCGTCAGTGCGGAAGGGACCTCGTATCCCAATCTCGCCGGACAGAAGGCGGCCTATCTCGTCAAAGCGCTCAAGGCCTACCGTGACAAAACCCGCCGGGCGCCGCTGATGAACGGGATGGCCGCCGGTCTCAGCGACGAGGACATCGCCAATCTGGCCGCCTATTACGCCAGTTTGAATCCCTGTCCCTGAACCGGGGCTGAAAACCGCGACGGCGCTTGACCGTTCCCTATTCCCGCGCTATCGCTTCCCGGAAGAATTCGGGCGCGGCGAAGGCGGCGCGGTGGATGTCCAGATTGTAGTAGCGTGTCCGGAAGGGACGGGCCTGGATGTCCGCTTCCCGCGGGGCGCCGATGGCGTTCTTGGCGGCGACGGTGCCGCTCCACCAGCCGGAGGGATAGACCGGCTGAGGGAAGAACAGCGTCTTGACCTCGCGGAATCCAGCCGCCTGCATCGCCCGGCGCATGGGATGGAGGATGTGGGGGTGGAACAGGGGGGATTCGCTCTGCTGGATCAGCAGGCCGTCCTCGTCCAGGCACTTGAGGCAGTCGCGGTAGAACGCCTCGGTGAACAGACCCTCGCCCGGTCCCAGGGGATCGG
>Ga0256839_1005406_pt1 | contig 11819 bp, 7 predicted proteins | sample 354166metaG_FD_185968 | JGI IMG/M metagenome (GOLD analysis project Ga0256839, IMG submission 185968) | Hydrothermal vent microbial communities from Mid Atlantic Ridge, Atlantic Ocean - 354-166 | ecosystem: Environmental > Aquatic > Marine > Hydrothermal vents | place: Atlantic Ocean: Mid...
TGATCACATCCTTCCCTTCCACATCTCCGATGACAGTCATTTTGGCTACTTCATTGGCCCTTACCCGTTGTTTGTCGCATATCACCAAATCGGTTTTAAAGTATTTGGCATAGGCGAGGGCTCTTTTGGTGGCTCCCACATCGGGGGCTGCAAAGACCAGCTTGCTCTTGTCGATATGTTCGAGATAAGGAATAAAAATGGCCGTACTCGTCAGGTGATCTACCGGAATGTCAAAAAAGCCCTGTATCTGATCGGCATGAAAATCCATTGTCACCACCCGGTTGGCTCCGGCTGCGGTCAGCAGGTTGGCGGCCAATTTGGCACCGATGGCTACCCGGGGTTTGTCTTTGCGGTCCTGCCTTGCCATGCCGAAGTAGGGAATGACAGCGGCTATGTACCCGGCCGATGCCCTTCTGGCGGCATCAATCATCAAAAGCAGTTCCATGAAATTGTCTGCCGGGGCATTGGTCGACTGGATGAAGAAAATAAATTCTCCCCGCACCGACTCCTGAATGACCGGCTGATACTCTCCGTCACTAAAGCGCTGAAGATTTATTTTGCCCAGCGCTTTCCCGTAATACCGCGCTATTTCCTTAGCCAGGTAAAGGGAGTTTGTTCCGGAAAAAAGCTTTACTTCTGATGAATTCAAAACTGCGTTTAATTTGGGCTTGCAAAAATAGAAAAATTATTAGCAAAGCGCTAAGCCCGGGGGATGATAATTTTAAGGAAATGACCACTTTAGGGATTTAAGCCCTGCAAGGCCGAGCAAATCCACGAGGCCGTGATGGCATTGTGCGATGCGTGGGCTTCAGCCCTCCTGCGATAAAGCACGATGACTTGCGGGCTTTCATGTACGATGCCGAGATCGGCTGCGACTTTGCGCGAGAGGGCTTTGTTCTTTACTACATTGATGATATGCAAAGGGGCTTTTGCCTCTCTTTTTATCCTCTGATTCAAGACCCTCGTGAGTGCCATATCGCTCAGGGAGCAGCGGCTGCTATGCTTAAAGAGCAGCAGCGCCTGATTTTCGGAGAGCGACAAGAGATGCTGCCAGTCGTCTGTCCCTGCCAGTTCTGCTATGACCGGGGCCGGGCTTTCCTTGTTGAGTTGTTTAATCCACTTTCTGATCATCTCCGGCATTGTTTATTTTCCAATTGTATTTTTTGAATCTGATTTTTTTCGGCAGTTCCGTCCGGCCGGTCCAGCTTTTTATTTTTTCTTTGAGGCCTTCCTCTCCTCCGAAATCGTCCATAAACCAATTGAAGATGGGGGACAACTCGCTTTGCCCTGATCCGAAGCTGTTCTGTGCCGGATCTGTAAGAAAGCGGAGGGCCCCGCTCTGAAGCTGCTTTTCGAGTTCGCGGCCCCGGTAGGCCTTATTTGCGAGGGCGGGACAGGATTCCGATGCGCAATTGATCGCAAAGTGTATGCGAGGCTCGTTGAGTCTCCGCAGAATGCGATGCTCGATGTCGTTGAGTGAGAGTTTCAGGCCTGCTACGGGAACAAAGGGCCGGTCGAAGATGCTGTTCAGAAAAGGAATGCCCTTGCGGTTTTTTATCTCGCGGATCGAGGCGACCGGGTAATTCTTCAGCATGAGGCTTACCGTGGCGGCATTGTACATATTGATCCAATAGGCCAGTTGCTCATCGCGGGGCCATTCTTCCGTGGGAGCCTTACGGCCCATTGCTTCGATCACTTTCTCCAGGCTTTGCGATTCACAGGCCCATTCTGCGTAGCGGACTTTGCCGTCATCCTGCACATATCGCTTCAGCATTTCCTCCCATTCCTCCCATTGGGGAGGGCCACTCTGCCTGCTTCTGCGGGCAATCTCTTTCATCAGGTAGCGGCTCTTGCGGAAGGGGTGTCGCAGACGGAAGAGCATTTTAAAAGCACTGCGTTGAAGCGTCATTTTACCATATTCATGATGCGGATGGCCTTGTCGATTCCTTCGTCAAAGAACTCGCGCAACTGATAGAGTTGCTCTTTGGCCGATGGGATGGATGCCAGCACAGTGCTTTTCAGAAAAATCCCGTAAAATCCTTCCGTATGCCAGTAGCCTTTTGACAGCAGGCCGGGCAGCTGGAGGGGCCGTGCATGATCCCAGGGATAGAAAGTGATGTAGAAATAAGGTTCGGGCACGTGTTCATCGGCTATGTTCCATCCGGCATAGATGCCTTTTGTCACATTTCCCTCTTCGTCTTTGGCGTAGGGAATAAAAATGCCGGAGTCAAAGTGGTGCGGCCAGATGCGCACTTCGCTGGAGTCTTTGAAGCGGAGCGCAATGTTTCCGAGGATAATGTTGGCATTGGAGCGATAGGCTGCAAGGTCGTTGCGGGCATCTGTCTCCGGCATTTCGTAGGGCTTGCCTTTGTCATATTCATATTCGGGAATGTCATAGTGCAGGTCCCATTTCAGGAGGGCGGGGTCGAGGCCGCGTTTTTCCACTTCGGATTGCAGCCATGCCAGCACCTCCTCCCGGGTCTTGCCAGCGAGGGGCAGGCGTGTCCATTCTTCCGCTCCGTTGTCGGCCAGGGCCATGGAAAAATCATTTGTATCCAGGGCGAGCGAGAAGATACCGGAACCCGTGACGGGGCGTCCTGTGTACGCTTTCCGCTGGCTGTCCCAGCTCATATTGGTATGGCTGTCGTCTTCCATATGGGCCAGATAAGCCTTGCCCGCCATGGCAATGAACTGCGCTGCATGATGAAAGGGCCGGACGGCCTTGTTCAGCACTTCGGGATCACTGATGCCGACCGCCTTGTAACCGGGGGCCAGGGTGTTTACGTTGAGTAGCTTTGCCATCGTTGCGGTTTTCTTCTATAAAGTAACTCTGCGTTCAAATACGAAAGTCCTTGTTTCGTTCCTGAAATTGCATTCTTTGACCATAAATGTAAGGGGTCTGACAAAGAAAAGAGCAGCACGGGAATTGTGCAAAGCCTGCGTGCCGAAAGAAAAAAAGGAGTCTCCCGCGAGGGAAACTCCTTTGGCTGGCCGACTAGGGCTCGAACCTAGACTCTTCTGGACCAAAACCAGACGTGTTGCCAATTACACCATCGGCCAAAATGGAATGCAAAGTTAAAAAACAATTAATTAGAGCAAAAGTGCGATTCAATAAAAATTGAATTTAATACAGGGCGCCTCAGGGCACTCATGAAGTAAATGCATGAGAGCACCCGAAAACCGCTTTCATTTCTTAAATTTGGGCACCTTTTGCTTGGCAATAAACAAAGAACAGAACACATGAACGGATTCAAGAAAATAAACACACTGGCAGGGTGGATGGTATTCCTCTTTGCGCTTGTAGTGTATGTACTTACACTCGAGCCTACGGTCAGTTTTTGGGACTGCGGAGAATTTATCTCTGCAGCGTACAAACTGGAAGTAGTGCATCCGCCCGGATCTCCGATGCACATGCTCACGGGGCGCTTCTTCTCTCTCTTTGCTCCGGGGCTGCAATATGTGGCCTATGCGGTCAATTTTCTTTCGGCTCTTACGAGTGCCTTTACCATCCTCTTCATGTTTTGGACCCTGACCTACCTCATGCGCAAGGTGTACAAGGCCGGACAGGAATATGACGGACTCGATACGTTGCTCGTCATCGGCAGTGCTGTCATTGCAGCCTTGTCGGCCACTTTTCTCGATTCCTTCTGGTTTTCGGCTGTCGAAGGCGAGGTATATGCTTATTCGGCCTTCTTCTTCTTTGCTATCGTATGGGCCATGATTCGCTGGGATGCGGCAGCTGACACGCCCTATGCCGATCGCTGGCTGATTCTTATCGGTTTTCTGACGGGCCTCGGCCTCGGAGTGCACCTCCTGCACCTGCTGGCACTGCCGGCCCTGGCCTATATCTATTATTTCAGAAAATACAAACCTTCACTCAAAGGATTCCTGATTACCTTTTTCGCGGGCTTCGGCTTGCTGGCATTTGTCATGTGGGGGGTGCTCGACTATTTTATTAAAATTGCCGTGAAGCTGGATATCCTTTTTGTAAACAGCTTCGGACTGCCCTTCAACAGCGGGGTTATCTTCTTTCTCCTCCTCGTTTTCGGCCTGGGTATCTATTTTATTTCCTTTGCGAAGAAGAGAAAAAAGCCGGCATTGTGGACCGGCATCCTGGCTTTTCTCATGCTGATCATCGGTTTGTCGTCTTATTCAACGGTCATGTCAAGGGCCAAGGCCAATCCGCCCATCAACATGAACGAACCGGCCGACATTGCAAGGCTCTATTCCTATCTGAAACGCGAACAATACGGCAGCCGCCCGCTTATCTACGGGCCTACATTCATGGCTCAGCCCCTCGACCAGAAGGTGACGGGCACGCGCTATCAGGCCGACTTTGATGCGGGCAAATACATTGAGATCGGCAAGAAAACGGAGTATGTTTTTGACGTGAGCAAGATTGAAGATCGCCTGAGGGCTTCGATCCGGCAGGGGAATCCGAATGCCTCGGAAGGGCAAATCAACAGTCTGCTGAACTCCTACCGCAAGAAAAATAAAAAGATGCTCTTTCCGCGCATGGGCTCGCTGATGAACAACGACCACGCCCGGCAATACAGGAAGTGGCTCAATCTCAAAGAGGGCGAAGTGCCCGGCTTTGGCGACAACCTGCGTTTCTTTTTCGATTATCAGATCGGCTACATGTATTTCCGCTACTTTATGTGGAATTTCAGCGGCCGGCAGGACAACCTTCAGGGGCACATCGACCGGGGTTTGAAAAACGGCAACTGGCTGACGGGGATTCGCTTTCTGGACCTCATGCGCCTCGGAAAAAGCAAACTGGATGATCCGGAGTCGAAGCACAACCCGGCCCGGAATAATTTCTATATGCTGCCTTTCCTCCTGGGGCTGCTCGGGCTCTTCTACAATTACAAGAAGAACAAAGAGGTCTTTACCGTTCTGATGGTGCTCTTTTTCTTCTCGGGCATCATGCTTATCATCAATGCCAATGAACCTCCGAGCGAACCTCGTGAGCGCGATTACGCGCTGGCATTGTCGTTTATCACCTATGCCATGTGGATCGGCATGGGCGTGCTGGCGCTCTTTGAGTTTTTGCGTGAAAAAATGGGTCGCAAAGGGGCTCTGACGGCTTCCCTGGCGCTCAGTGCCATCGTGCCGCTTATCATGGGCTTTCAGGGCTGGGACGATCACGACCGCTCGGGACGGTATGTAGCCCGCGATTCGGCATGGAATTACCTCGAATCGCTGGCGCCCAATGCCATCTTGTTTACCCAGGGCGACAACGATACCTATCCGCTTTGGTACATTCAGGAAGTGGAGCATGTGCGCCCGGATGTGCGCATCATCAACCTCAGCCTCCTGGCCGTTGACTGGTATATTGACCAGTTGAACAACCGCATCAACGATGCACCGCCTTTGAAGCTCACCTTTGACAAGCGCGATTACATGGGCGATGGTCTCATTCAGACCCCCATACAGAAAAGCAAACGCTTTATCAATAAATACGGATATGACCTGCCCACGGTAATGAAATATGTCAGACAACAGGCACGTACCGGTGAGCGGGCCATTATTCCGGTTAAGAAATTTACGGTGAAAGTGGACTCGGCACGGGCTGCCCGGGCCGGACTTATCCCCGAGAAATATGCGGATTACGTAGTGCCGCAAATTGAAGGCAAACTGAGGGGCGGTTCGGTCTTTCGCGATGAGCTGATGATCATGGACATTATTGCCTCCAACTATCCCGAACGCCCGATTTACTATTCCATAACCGTAGACCCGGCCAAGCAATTGGGCCTGGGCAAATACATGCAGCGCGAAGGCCTCGGTTACCGGCTCATGGCCGTGGCGCCTCCGGGCAATGCGGGCGGAAGCGGATTTGTCAATACGGATTTGATGTATGAGAACATCACGCAGAAGTGGAAATTCGGAAACGTGGACAAGAAGAAAATGTTCATGGAAGAGTGGACGGATCGTACCGTGCGCATGCTGCGGGGCAACCTCATCTATCTGGCCAATGTGATGGAAGTGGCCAACGAAAGCAAGGAAAAACGCAAAGAGCTGCTGCGCATGACCTGGGAGAAATTCCCAAGCTGGAATGTGCCCTATTACGATCCGAATGAGCTCTATCCGGTATTAAGCCTCTCGGTCAATGCCGGTGACGATTCGCTGGTGCCGGTGGTGATAGAAGAAATGATCCGGGTCTTTTCCGAAGATATTGCCTACAATTATGATGCGGGAGAGTTTGATGTCAGACGCTCGGAATACGGAGGCGGAGGCCGCGATTTTCTCTTTAAGATTTCATCGCAGCAGGGTCAGACCCTCTCGGTGCACGGACGACAGTTGCTGCGGGATGTATCGCTGATCAACACCATCGCCACGCAACTCGAAGACAAAGGAAAGAGCGAATGGCTGGATGCCTTCAAAGAAGGAATCAATGCCCTGGAAGAAGAGTACAATATGCAGCTGATCAATCCGGACCTGATGAATGTAAGCGGTGGATAGGCAGCCGGAGGACAGGGTATACGGGCGACATCCGGTTTATGAGGTGTTGCAGTCGGGCAAATCGATCGACCGGGTCTGGATTTCCCGCGATGCGAGGGGCGAGCTGATCGGGGACATCCGTAAGCTCTGTAAGGAACGCAAAATTCCCGTATTGAATGTACCTGCCCAGCGCATGAAGCAGGAAGTAAAAGGCAATCACCAGGGGGTGCTGGCTTTTCTCTCGGGGGTAGAGTTTCAGCAGCTCGAAGATGTACTTCCGCTGATTTACGAATCGGGCGAGCTCCCTTTCCTCCTCATTCTTGACCGTGTTTCGGATGTGCGCAATATCGGAGCCATTGCCCGGACTGCCTACATCGCGGGGGTGCATGCCATTGTGATACCGAAAAAAGGGTCATCGGCTCTCGGTGCCGATGCCATGAAAACTTCGGCCGGGGCCCTTCAGCACATTCCCGTTTGCCGCCACCAGTCGCTTGATGAGGTCATGCAAATCTGCCGCGACAATGGCATACATATTTATGCCTTGAGCGAAAAGGGAGAAAAAATGATCGGGGAGGAGCTGTTGAAATTGCCCCTTGCCATGCTCATGGGCTCGGAGGGTGAGGGCATACATCCGCGCCTGCTTGCGCAATGCGACCGGGTATTGAAACTGCCCATGACGCGGTCATTTGATTCTTATAATGTCTCGGTTGCAGCCGGAATGGCCCTTTATGAAGTGATGCGGCAGAACGATCAAATGTGAGCCAGCATGTCGGCAGCCATCCGGTCCAGATCATACGCTGCCTGCCAGCCCCAGTCTTCACGTGCATATGAATCATCAATGGAGTGCGGCCACGAGTCGGCAATCGCCTGGCGGAAATCGGGTTTGTAATCGATTCGGAAGCCGGGAATGAGCTTTCGGATGGCCGCGGCCAGCTCGGAAGGGGTAAAGCTGAGCCCTGCAAAATTATAACTGCTGCGGATGCGCAGGCTTTCGGCCGGAGCATCCATCAGCCGGAGGGTGCCGCGTATGGCATCGGGCATATACATCATGGGCAGTTCGGTATCGGCCCGGAGAAAAGAGGTATAGTGCTGCTCCTTTTTTGCCGCATGAAAGATGGCAATGGCATAGTCGGTGGTGCCTCCGCCCGGCTTGGTTTTATAACTGATGAGGCCCGGATAGCGAATGCTGCGGACATCCAGCCCGTATTTTTCAAAATAATATCGGCACCATCCTTCTCCGGCTTTCTTGCTGATGCCATAGACGGTGGTGGGGTCCATGATGGTGTGCTGCGGAGTCTGATCCTTGGGCGTGCCCGGCCCGAAGGCACCGATGGACGAGGGCCAGAAAACTTTGGAAATGCCCCGGTCAACAGCTGCCTGAAGAATGCTGAGCAGGCTGTTCATGTTCAAATTCCAGCCGGCCAGGGGCTTTTGCTCGGCCACGGCCGACAGCATGGCTGCCAGATGATAGACCTGCGTGGGGCGGTATTTTCCGAACTTCTCCTCAATGGCTTTTTTGTCCAACACGTCCAGGATGTCCCAGGGCCCCGCATCGGGGTGTGCAGGCGCTCGCAGATCGGTGGTGATGACATTGTCCTGTCCGTATTGTTCGCGCAAGGCTTCTGCCAGATCGCTGCCTATCTGCCCGTTGGCTCCGGTGATTAAAATACGCTCTGCTCCCATGATTTCGTTTTATGCTCGCCAAAATTAAGCGTTTCTTCATATTATGGGCGGACGCTGATTTGAAAAAGAATGCCTTCGAAGGGTATGAATAATTTTTAACTTTAGCCTGCTCAAAAATCAGCACATATGCTTAACAAGAAATCCAAAAATCAAATCCTTCTCAATGTACTGATCCTGCTCGGCTTTCTGCTGATTGCCGTCATCTACAGCTATCCCGTGCTCGAAGGGATGGTGCTCGTTCAGGGGGATATCGTTCAGCACAGGGGCATGGCCCATGAATTAATTACTTATCGCTTTTTGACGGGCAACGAAGGCCTCTGGACCAATAGCATGTTCAGCGGAATGCCCGGCTTTTTCATATCGGTTCATTATACGGCCAACCTCGTTTGGGTCTTTCTCAAAGGACTTCTGAGCCCCCTGCCCGTGGCGGTCAATCTGCCGTTTATTCTGAGCATCGGCATGTTCGTGCTGCTGAGGGCCTTTAAAGTGAATATCTGGCTGGCGGCTGTGGGTGCCCTGGCTTTTGCCTATTCGTCCAACTACCTGATTTCGCTGGAGGCCGGCCACAATACGAAAGTGGCTACCATGGGCTATTCGACCGGAGTGCTCGGGGGCATCATCAGGGCTTATCGCGGAAAGCTGAAAGAAGGCCTTGCGATTATCCTTGTTTTTATGGCCTTTATGTTTATTCCGAGCCATTTTCAGATCATCTACTATTTCCTCATCATGTCGGGCCTGATCGCCTCTTATTTCTTTGTCGAAGCCCTTCGTGAAGGAAAAAGCGGAGCGTTTCTGAAGACCAGCGCGCTGATTGTTCTTTTCGGCCTGCTTGCGCTGCTTCCCAATACGGCCAAAGTATGGAGCCAGTATGAGCATTCGAAGGAAACCATGCGGGGCGGGGCCTCCGAGCTGACCTACAAAGAGAACAAGGGCGGCCTGGAGCGGGATTATGCCTTTCGCTGGAGCCTCCGGCCCGAGGAGGTGCTGACCGTGTATGTGCCCTACTTCATGGGCGGAGGCAGTGGCGAAGCCCTGGGCGATAATTCCCATGTGGCCAAAGCACTGAAAAAATTCAATATTCCCCGTGCGCAGCAAAAACAAATTCTTGCCAGTGTGCCGACCTATTTCGGTGAGCAGCCTTTTACCTCAGGACCCAATTATTTCGGGGCCATCGTCATTTTCCTTTTTATCCTGAGTTTTTTCCTGGTCAGGGAGCCTCTGCGCTACTGGCTGTGGGCGGCCATTCTTCTTTCCTTCTTTATGGCCTGGGGGCGGCATTTCCCGGCTTTCAATGATTTTCTTTTCGATCATCTGCCCCTTTACAATAAATTCCGTACCCCCTCGATGGCCCTCCACATTGCCGGAGTCATGGTTCCTTTGCTGGCCTTCATGGCCCTGATGAACTACTTCCGCAAATCGGGTGCGGCTTCGGCCCTTGCGGAAATGGCGGGCACCGAATCGCCCGGGGGAAAAGCGGAACTGCTAAATGCGCTAAAAAAGAGCTTTTTTATTGCCATCGGCATTCTCTTGCTTTTAGCTGCCTACGGGCTGCTGCGCGATTTTGCTCCGGCCATCGACAAGCAACGGCTGGGCGGCTCATTCTGGATGCAGCAGAGCGATCTTTACGATGCGCTGGTGGCCGACCGGAAGTATCTCTACTTTATGGATATCCTCCGCTCGGGCATTTATGTGACCCTGGCCGCTTCATTGCTTTGGTTCTATCTCCGGGGCAAGCTGAAGAGCGCCCTCCTTCTGCTGGCCGGACTGGCCCTGCTCACGGTAGTGGATGTCTGGTCGGTGAGCAAGCGATATTTCAATGCCGATGACTTTGTGGAGGCCCGTTTTGCCGAGCAGCGGGTTTCGCCCAGCGCTGCCGACATGCAGATATTGCAAACGGAATTCAAGAAATGGCCCGCAGCAGAGGAAAACTTCGTGGCGCTGAAGAAAATGAAAGGCCGGCTGAACCGGGAAGAACTCGTTAAAACCCGTTTTGATGCTTTGCTTCTCGGCTCTGACTACCGTGTTTTCAACCTGAGTACGAATACATTCAATGATGCCATCACATCCTATTTCCACAAATCGCTGGGAGGCTATCACCCGGCCAAGCTGCAGCGCTATCAGGATATGATTGATTATCACCTGAGCAGGCGCCATATTCCGGTCATCAATATGCTGAATGCGCGCTATATCATCGTTCCGGGCCGGAGCAAAGACCCGAACAGGAACCCCGATCCGGTGGCCCAGCAGAACCCGGATGCCCTCGGCAATGCCTGGTTTGTATCAAAAACGATTGAAGTAAGAGGCCCCAACGATGAGATCCGCATGCTCGACAAGGCATACCGTGTAGAAGACCTCAGCGGAGGCAACGGCACCCACGTGCACAAAGAGACCTTCCGGACAGATACCCTCGGATCCTTCGAAGAGCTTATTCTCTCAACCGGCAGCGACTGGGCTTCGAACGGATACCGCTTCAATATGGAAAGTCTTCAGCTTCGACCCGGACAGAGCATCGTGATCGGCAGCAGCGATTCGGCCGACATCAAAGTAGGAGCGGGCAAGCCGGGCGTGGCTCCCTTGCATGCACGCATCACCCTGGCCTACGAATTCCGGCCCGGCAGCGATGCGGTCTATTCACACAAGCAGGCGTCCTATTTCGAAGGTTTGAAGGATTTTGCTCCCGGTGAGGGCGATTATATAAAATTGGAATCGTACGCGCCCAATCATCTGGTATATGAAAGCCAGACAGCAGGCGAACGCCTGGCCGTTTTTTCGGAAATATATTACCGCAACGGCTGGAATGCCTATATCGATGGCGAAGCGGTCGCACATGCCAATGTCAACTACATACTCCGGGCACTTCGGGTGCCGGCCGGCCGGCATAAAATTGAATTCAAATTCGAGCCAAAGAGTTATTATGCCGGCTCGAAAATTTCGCTGGCGGGGTCCGTAGTCCTGATCCTGGTCTTACTGGGACTGCTTTACGGCATGTATCGCGATGCGGCAAACGAGCCGGCAGCAAAAGAAGAAGCCTGATGAAAAAGGTGTTGATTATCTCTTACTACTGGCCACCGGCAAGCGGGCCCGGGGTGCAGCGATGGCTGAAATTTGCAAAATACCTGCCGGAGTACGGATATCGGCCCTTTGTCATAACGCCACGAAACGGCAGCTATCCCAACCGGGATGAATCGCTTGTGGCGGAGATACCTGCCGCGGCAAAGGTGATAAAAACCCGCACGGCCGAGCCTTTTGCCTGGTTCAATATACTCTCGGGGCAGGCCGGGCGCGGAAAGACTTCGGCTGTGGGCATGGCCGATATCCGGGGCTCGAAGTCCCTTTTCAAAAAGACGGCCGCTTATATCCGTGCCAATTTCTTTATTCCGGATGCCCGTGTCGGTTGGGTGCCCTATGCCCTGATGGCAGCCGAAAAACTGCTGAAAAGCGAAGAGATAGATACCGTAATAACGACCGGCCCGCCCCACAGTTCGCACCTGGCGGGCTTGCGCCTGAAAAAGAAATACAATGTAAAATGGATCGCAGACATGCGCGACCCCTGGACCAATATTTATTACAACGCCTATCTGCCCCGGACGGAGAAAAGCAAGGCGAGAGACCGGAAAATGGAAGACGATGTCCTGCAATCGGCTGATGCCGTGATGACCGTCAGCCCCGGCCTTGCCGAGGAGTTTTCTGACAGG
>Ga0256839_1005407_pt1 | contig 11818 bp, 15 predicted proteins | sample 354166metaG_FD_185968 | JGI IMG/M metagenome (GOLD analysis project Ga0256839, IMG submission 185968) | Hydrothermal vent microbial communities from Mid Atlantic Ridge, Atlantic Ocean - 354-166 | ecosystem: Environmental > Aquatic > Marine > Hydrothermal vents | place: Atlantic Ocean: Mid...
CGTAGAACTAGCCGAAGCCCTAGCAGAAGTAGCCCACAAACAAATACGCCTAGACCTAAACATAGCAGACAATGAAGGTGGCTCACTACGAGACGTTCGTATGAACCGTTATCAAGGTGCTAGGTATTCATTTGGCTATCCTGCTTGTCCAGACTTGGAGCAGAGCCAGTTAATATTTGACCTTTTAAAGCCTGAAGAGTTTGGCATAGAGTTATCGGAAACTTTCCAGATACACCCTGAGCAGAGTACTACTGCTTTAGTGGTGCATCATCGTAAGGCTACTTATTATGCAGTTTAAATTAATATGATAAAAAAAATTTTAAAAAATGGTTGGTTTGTATTTGGCTTTATTTTTATCATTTTTGTTCTTTACTTTTATGTCTTAGGTTTTAATATTCAAGAAGTTATACATTCAAATGTTGGAGAAAAAGGTACATTTGGTGATAGTTTTGGTTTTCTTACAGCTCTTTTTTCTGCATTAGCCTTTGGTGCATTTATTATTACATTGTGGCAGCAACAAGAAGAGCTCGAATTAACTCGAGAGGAGTTAAAAAAATCTGCTACTGCTTTATCTAAACAAAGCGAAAACTTAGAAAAGCAAAACTTTGAAAATACTTTTTTTAATATGTTAAATTTACATAATCAGATTAAAAATGATATCTCTGATATCTTTATAAACATATCTATTAAGTTAAATGAACGAGCAACACAGGATTCTATGGGAGGTACTATGAAATTACCAGATAATAGAACGATATCAAAATATTTATCTTTTTATAAAAAAAATGAATCTACAATTAGTCATTATTATAGAAATATATATCAAATGTTGAAATTTGTACATTTTAGTGATATAGAAAATAAGAAGTTTTATACAAATATATTTAGAGCACAATTTTCTACAGTTGAATTAGAATTTTTATTCTTCCATTGTTTAAGTAATTATGGAAAGGATAAATTTAAACCACTTTTGGAAGAATATGAATTTTTGGAGCCTTTATTTCTTGATAAAAATTATTTAATTGAAGAAATTAGTCAATATGATATAAAAGTTTTTGGAAAAAATGATGATACATTATCTGTAATTGAAAAATTGAATAACGAAGTGAGGTGATTCGTTATTCATTTCTGCGAAACAAGTCACTTTAACTCGTTACTACGTTGCACGTGGTAACGCATATCAAAAATAAAATACAAAATAAACTCCAAACATGCTGATGCACAGCATCGGTACGAGAGGGGACTTGAATAGTTTAGGGTGTTTCACCGTCCTACAATTTCCCCTTTCCATGTATCATATTAGAAATAATCCCTTGCTCCTCAGTAACATCTGCAACGACAACACCTGCAATGTGTAAGGGTACAAAAACAAGTACCCCATAGAAAAATACAAACTCATGTATTTCTTTAATGTCATGTGCGAGTTCTTTAGTAAGTCCTAGGGTTTCATAGAAGTGTATGGTGAGTCCTGAAATTGCCATAAAAGTAAGTATTGTGTAGATACCTACATAGCCAAGTGATACCATCTTCTTGTGAAAACTTTTGACCTTGAAATGTTTGTAATTGACTGAACCACTTTTGGTAAAAAAGAGTGCTATCCTCCAGATGAGCAATGCTGCCAATGCATACCCTAAAAATATATGCCACTCCCACATAGGTGCCCGTATAGCTTTAGCTAAGACTTTGGCTTGGGCTTCAGTGACATTCATGTCAATGTTTGCTAGTTCTTGTGTGAGTATCTCGGAGTTGGCTCTCCAGCTTAGAAATGTTTTACGTAAAAATACTGTTCCCATCAGTCCTAAGACTACAAAAGCATGTACCCAATGCCAAATCCTAAAGTCTAAACCCCATTTTTTCATTTTCTTATCCTTTTGAAATCGTACATAGTATATTATATCACTAAAAATGGAAGATGCGATGGAAATACAAGTAGGAAGATATAAACATTATAGAGGTGCGTTGTATGAAGTATTAGGCACTGCCCGTCACTCTGAAACTGAAGAGTGGATGGTGGTGTATAGGACTTTATATGGGGATTTTTCTACTTGGGTGAGACCTTTTGATATGTTTATGGAGGAGGTTGAGGTGGATGGGGTAATGGTTGCTAGATTTGAATATATAGGTTAGATACCTTCCATTACTTTGGCTTCAAAAGTAACTAAGTTTTCCCCTAAAAATCTAAAGTGTAACTCTATAGGTCTACAGCATACTTCGCAGTCTTCTATGTAGTCGCTTGTCTCTTCGGTGTTGTCTAGTATCATGGAGATTTGTTCCCAACAATAAGGGCAGGTGAAGAAGTGTTCCATATATGTCTCTTTTTTTCCAAATTATAGTACAATCATATAAAAAACAGGACTTCTTTTATGTCAGCCATCATAGACCATTTTCAAACTATCACACAAATACCTCACTGCTCTAAAGAAGCAGATAAACTCTTAGAATTTTTAGTAGATTTTGCAAAGAACAGAGGCTACACAGTAGAAGTAGATGAGGTGAAAAATATCTATATATATAAAGGCAATCCCACACTATGCCTACAAGCTCACTACGACATGGTATGTATGGGAAAAGCTCCTGTACTCGAAACTTATATAGAAGAGGGCATCATGAGAGCAAAGGATAGCTCTTTGGGTGCAGACAACGGCATGGCAATAGCCATGATGATGCAAAATATGGATGAGGGTTTAGACTTAGAGTTTTTACTCACAGCAGACGAGGAGATAGGACTTATTGGAGCCAATGAGGTGGCCTTTGAGCTAAAATCCAAGTATATGCTTAACCTTGATAGCGAAGATGAAGCAGAAGTCTATATAGGCTGTGCAGGGGGAGCAGATCTTATCGCCAATAAAGTAGACAGTTACATAGAAGGTACAGGTACCTGTTATGAAGTAGCAGTAAAAGGGCTTGTAGGTGGACACTCGGGTGTAGATATTGATAAAGGTATTCCATCAGCTATAAAGATACTAGGTAAGTACTTAGTCGAAAATGATGTGACAGAGTTAGCAAGTATCTATGGAGGAGAACGGCGCAATTCCATCCCTGCTAATGCTGTGGCTATTGTAAGAAGTGATAAAGCATTAGAAAATGAAGGTGATGTGAAAGTACGTGTACTCAATGAATCACCAAAGGTATTCAAAGAGGGTGATAAGGTTATCAAGTTTATCGATGTTTTTCAGCATGGTGTACTGGGCATGAATGATGAGTTTAATATCCCAAGCAGCAGTATCAATTTGGCTATCATAACAGCAGATGAAAAAGGTGGTGTACAGATAGATGTCTCAGCCCGTGCCATGACTGTGGAAGCACTAGACTATGTAACAGAATCTACCGCAACATTATTTGAGTTTTATGATTTTTCCGTCAAAATTGAAGACAAATACCCAGCATGGAAACCGGATATTTCAACATTTACGCAGATTGTAAGCGAAGAGATGAAGTCTGTTTTTGGTAAAACAAAAATGATGGCAATACATGCGGGTCTTGAATGTGGTATTATCGCCCAAAAGTACCCTGATATGAAATTCGCTTCCATTGGTCCCACTATACGTTACCCTCACTCGACCAGAGAAGAAGTAGATTTGATTTCAGTAGAGAAAACGTACGAAGTTTTACTGGGAATTATCAATAGAATTTGAGATATTGATACGCTTCAAGATTTTTTAAAAAGAGTAGGAGTAAAATATAAGTATATAGACAATCAAGGATAAAAATGAAAACGATATTTCAAGATTTAGAATACCTCAATAAAAATATTGAAGACAAGAAAGCAAAAAAGATACTCAAAGAGTTAGAACAAAATATTCATCTGTTAAAAACCAAAAGTGGTCTTACACAGCTTATGAATAAAAAGAAACTGGCAAAAATCACTCATAATGTAGAGTATGAAAAAGAACTTAAATCTTTACAGGTAGAGTTAATAAAACTTCAAAATTGGGTGTATGAAAATAACAAGCGTGTGATGATTATCTTTGAAGGGCGTGATGCTGCAGGTAAGGGGGGAGCTATCAAACGTTTTACCCAGTATCTTAACCCTAGGAAATTTAGGGTTGTTGCATTGCAAAAGCCTACAGAGGTAGAGACGGGGCAGTTTTATTTTCAACGATATTTCCAGCATTTACCAAACCCAGGAGAAATCACTTTTTTTGACAGATCATGGTATAACCGTGCTATTGTAGAGCCTGTATTTGATTTTTGTACGTCAGAACAGTATGAAAAATTTATGAAAGAAGTACCAGAGATAGAACATGCTATTATGGATGATGGTATTATTTTAATCAAATTTTGGTTTTCTATCACTAAAGAAAATCAGCAAAGAAGATTTAAAGAACGTATGACAAACCCTCTAAAACACTGGAAGTTAAGTCCTGTAGATCAAAAAGCACAAGAGATGTGGGATAAAGTAACCTATTATAAAGAAGAGATGTTTTCGCGGACACATACTGGCTTTGCACCATGGATTATCGTGGACAGTAATGATAAGAAAAAAGCAAGGTTGGAGTCCATACGTTATGTGCTTTCACGTATAGAGTATGAAGGAAAAGAGGACGCCAAAATTAATCTGCATCATGATCCTGAAGTAGTAGAACGATACCATAGACGTTCACATGATGAACATTAGACTTTAAATGTTTGTGTAGTCTTACAGTGTGTTTCCATGAAACACCCTGCACAGTCAGGTTTGATGGCTTTACATTTATAACGTCCAAAGAGTACCATCGCCTGATGTAGTAAATGTAGGTCGGTTTTAAATTTTTTACTAAGTTCTTCTTCACATTTGATAGCGGTTTTTGCATCGCTAAGCCCAAGGCGATGTGCCACTCTGTAGACATGGGTATCTACAGCCATCAGGTTTGCTCCTGCATATTCTATCATCACAACATTGGCAGTTTTCTGTCCCACACCAGCGAGTTTCACAAGTTCATCACGTTCTAAAGGTATCTCATTGTTATAGTTTTCGACTACAGATTGTGCCATTTTAATGAGATTTTTCGCTTTGTTGTTAAAAAAGGAACAGGTATTAATATATGATTTGACTGTATCTAAGTCGGCATTGGCAAGACTGATGGGATCAGGATATGCTTCAAAAAGAGCGGGTGTAATAATATTGACACGTTTGTCAGTACATTGTGCAGAGAGCATAACTGCGATGAGAAGTTCATAAAGGTTTTTGTATTGAAGTTCAGTGACAGAGTCTGGATAGTTTTCAAGAAAGATTTTTTTTATCTCAGCTATCTCTTTTTTTGTTGCTTTTTTGACTTTTGCCATGTTTTTACCTTGCTCTAAATGGAATAATAATAAAATATTATCATATTAATCAACGATTTACCCAAGAGAGATATAATTCTGTCTATAATTTATAATCATAAAAGGATATTTTAAAATGTTAAAACTCGCAAAAACATCACTTCTTACGGTTGCAATGATGGCAACGTCACTTACTGCATCTGATATTTTAGTAACAGTTAATGGTAAAAATATTACAAAACAAGATGCAGAAGCATTTGTAAATGCTTCTTCCCCTCAAGCACACTATTCACAACTAGACAGTAAACAACAAGCAATGATAAAAGATAGACTTGTAGAAAAAGCACTTTTTACAGAACTTGCAAGAAAAGAAGGTATTGATAAAAAGCCTGAGTTTAAAAGAAATATGGAAAAGATTAAAGAAGAACTTCTTGTCAATATGTGGATGAAAACACAGATGGATAATGCAGTTGTGAGTGACAGTGAAGCCAAAGAGTTTTACGATAAAAATGCAGATAAATTTATGCAAAAAGAATCTGTTCACGCAAGACATATTTTAGTAAAAGAAGAAAAAGATGCAAAAGAAATTATCGCTGAACTCAAAGCTTTAAAAGGTGATGCACTTAAAAATAAATTTATTGAACTGGCAAAATCAAAATCTACAGGACCTTCAGGACCAAAAGGTGGAGATTTGGGTTCATTTAGTAAAGGTCAAATGGTTCCAGAGTTTTCTAAAGCAGTATGGGCTCTTAATGTAGGCGATGTTACAACCACACCTGTAAAAACGCAATTTGGATATCATGTTATTTATCTTGAAGGAAAGTCAGCTGCAAAACCAACGTCATATGATCAAGTGAAAGAGAAAATTATTTTGTCACTTAAACAAAAGCATTTTGCTAGAAAAATAGCAGAAATTGCGAAAGAACTTAAAAGTAAAGCATCGATTGTAGATGTATCATCTGATGTAAATAGTACAAAAAAATAATTTTCAATAATATTGAATATATAGAAAGAGTAGTATGAAGAAAACTTTAAAAGTTATAGGACTAACAGCATGCATTGCCGTTTCTCCTATAACTGCTGATGCCCTTAAAAATTCTTTGACAAGCATCTTAAATGAAAATGATACACCAGGTATGGTGAATCTGGATGGTATTAGTATTAGCGGAAAAACAAAACCTCAAACCAGACAAAATACTTTGGCACAATCAAGACCTCCAAACACTATCATTTCAACACAAAAGGGATATAAGATTCGTAAAAGTGAAGCAGATGCTTTTTTGAAAAATGTCACCAAAGGGAAAGTAGATGATTTTGACAGGCTCCCTAAAAAACAGCAAAAATTAGTTATCAAAGAATTGGTTAAAATACATACACTTAAAAATGTGAAAAGTAGACCTGATACAGCGGTTGTAGCGACTGTAAATGGTATAGCTATTACGAAAAAAGAAGCGGATGATTTTTTAAAGACAGTCTCATCAGGCAGAGTAAAGAATTTTGATACACTTGATAATAAGCAACGTAAAATACTTATAGGAGATTTGGCAAGACCAATTATTATAGCGGATATAGCCGATAAAAATTTAACAGCTGAAGAAAAAGATGCAGCATTGAAACAATTATGGATTAGAAAGCAAAGAGCAAATATTGATGTCAGTAATGAAGAAATGTTAGCATTATATGAAACAAAAAAAGAAAAAACTTTAGCTGCGAATCCTAATGCAGAAATTCCTCCATATATTAGTATAGGTGATGTACTTAAGAATGAAATATTTGAGAAAAAAATGATGGAAAGATTGATGAAAGATGCCAATATTGAGATAAACTATGAAACAGTTACACCTCTTGATGTAAATAATTCTCTTAATGATATGAATCAAACACAACAAAAAAAGGAAACAACATGATAAAATTTATAACAGCATTGGGACTGGTATTTGTATTGGGAACCACTGCTGCCACTGCTGCCACCGCTGCTACTGTCAATGGTATGGAAATTACAGTTGCAGAAGCAGATAAAGCACTTGAAACACTTACCAAAGGTAAAATGACATGGGCTAAACTTCCAAAAGAAGGTAAGACCCAACTCATTCAAATGATGGCACCTTCAAAACTAGTATCAGCAGCTGCAAAAAAAGAGTTAACAAAAAAAGAAAAAGAAGCAGCAATAGCTGGTTTTTGGATGCAAAAAAGAATGTCAAAAATGAGTATATCAGATAAAATGGCTAAAAATGCCTATGAAAAAATGAAAAAAGCAGCAAAAGCAGCAAAAAGTAAACAAAAAATACCACCATTTGAAAAAGCAAAACAAAGTATTAAAATACAACTTGCACAAGAAGAAGTTGTAAGTGGATTGATGAAAAAAGCAAATATAAAAATAAAATAATATTTTACGAGGAAGTTTTAAATGTCTACAAAAGTATTAGATGTGGTCAATGTAGGAGTAGTGACAGGTAATAACCTTCAAAAACTATTTCAAGTAGCTAAAGATGAAGGTTTTGCTTTACCTGCAGTGAATGTTGTAAGTACTTCTTCTATCAACGCTGTACTTGAAGCAGCAAAAAAAGTAAACTCCCCTGTGATTATTCAGTTTTCCAATGGTGGAGCAGCATATTATGCCGGTAAAGGTTTACCTTCAGACAAAGCAGCTGTTTTAGGTGCAATATCTGGTGCGAAACATGTTTATACAGTTGCAGAAGCATATGGCGTGCCTGTAGTGCTTCATACCGATCATGCTGCAAGAAAACTATTGCCATGGATAGATGCTCTTTTAGATGCAAGTGAAGCACATTTTAAGATACATGGTGTACCTTTGTTCTCATCGCATATGATAGACCTTTCAGAAGAGCCTATTGAAGAGAATATTGCTACATGTAAAACATATCTTGAGAGAATGAGTAAAATGGGTATGACTTTGGAAATAGAGTTAGGTGTTACGGGAGGAGAAGAAGATGGTGTGGACAATACTGATATTGATAATTCACTACTCTATACACAGCCTGAAGAAGTGGCCTATGCCTATGAAGAGTTGATGAAAGTCTCTCCTAATTTTACTATTGCTGCATCATTTGGTAATGTACATGGCGTATATAAACCTGGAAATGTAAGTTTAACACCAAAGATACTTGACAACTCTCAAAAATATATTGAAGAGAAGTTTTCTACTGCAGCAAAACCTGTTGAATTTGTATTTCATGGTGGGTCTGGATCTGAGCTGGAAGATATTCGTGAGGCTATCAGCTATGGTGCTATCAAGATGAATATCGATACAGATACACAGTGGGCATTTTGGGATGGTGTAAGACATTATGTCGCCGAGCATAAAGACTATCTTCAAGGTCAGATAGGTAATCCAGAAGGTGAAGACAAACCCAATAAGTCTCATTATGATCCACGTAAATGGTTACGCTCAGCAGAAGAGTCTATGATAGTCAGACTTGAACAAGCATTTAATGATTTAAATTGTGTCGGACGTAATTAAACATTCACCTATCGATACGATTTCCTTTGAAGGTCACTCTTTTTATTTAAAAAGAGATGACTTCCTTCATCCAGACTTTTCTGGTAACAAAGCCCGTAAATTTCACTACTTTTTAGAAAATGATTTCCCCGATATCTCTACACTGGTCTCATATGGTTCTGCACAATCCAATGCTATGTATTCTCTTTCTGTACTTGCTTTAATGAAAGGATGGGATTTTGAATATTATGTGGAACATATAGCAGCATATTTGAAAGAAAAACCCCACGGAAATTATAAGGCAGCGCTTGAAAATGGAATGCATATTCAGGAACAAAAAGTGAATGATAAAGAATACTTTGGGAAAAATATTTTATTCATAGAAGAAGGTGGACGACAAAAAGAGGCAGCATATGGTATAAAAATTTTAGCCAATGAAATTACGCAGTGGCAAAAAGTAAACAACATAAAGCATTTAAATATATTTTTGCCCTCAGGTACAGGAACAACAGCACTATTTTTACAAAAATATTTACCACAAAATACTGTCTATACAAATCCATGTGTAGGGGACAGTATGTATTTGAGAAAACAGTTTCTAGAACTTGAAGTAATTGAAAAAAATCATCCAAAGATTTTGACTTTAACTAAAAAGCATCATTTTGGAAAACTTTATAGAGAAAATTACAAAATTTGGCTAAAATTACAACAACAAACGGGAGTGATTTTTGACTTACTCTATGACCCTTTGGGATGGCGAACATTGTTGGCACATCCTGAGGTTTTTAAAAAGCCTACACTATACATACACCAAGGTGGTGTGTTAGGTAATGAGAGTATGCTCCCAAGATATGAACGAAAATATAAGGATATTTTATGAAAATATTTTACAGCAATGATGATACCTTTGAAGTAAACTTCAATGAGCTTTTAGAACGTGGAAAAATGGATATTGAAGGTGTAACAAACATCGTATCTGGACTACTTAAAGAGATACAGACTGAGGGTAACACAGCACTCAAAGCACAAATAGCAAAGTTTGACAGATGGGAGCCTAAAGAGAATGCTGAACTTCTTGTAAGCATTGACGATATGGCAAAGGCTTATGATAATATAGACCCTACACTTCGTGATGCACTACATTTAGCCTATAATCGCATAGAGTCTTACCACCAAAAACTTATGCCTAAAACGTGGATGGACACAGAAGCAAATGGCACGATACTTGGGCAAAAGGTCACAGCTGTAGACAGAGCAGGGCTATACATCCCTGGAGGAAAAGCAGCCTATCCTAGTTCACTACTTATGAACGTCATCCCAGCTCAAGTAGCAGGCGTAGAAGAGATAGTCATCTGTACACCAGCACCTGACAATGAACTCAACGAACTACTCCTTGCTGCTTGTCACCTTTGTAAGGTCACACAAGTGTTTAGAGTAGGTGGAGCTTCAGCCATAGGTGCGATGGCATATGGAACGGAGACTATCCCTAAAGTAGATGTCATCACGGGACCGGGAAACATCTTTGTGGCGACTGCTAAAAAGTTAGTCTATGGTGAAGTGAACATAGACATGATAGCAGGCCCTTCTGAGATAGGCATCTTGGCAGATGAGACGGCAAGAGAAGACTATATAGCCATAGACTTACTAAGTCAAGCAGAACACGACGAGATGGCAAGCTCCATACTCATCACCACCGATGCAGACCTAGCCAACAGAGTGAGTGATAAGGTAGAAGAGTTGCTTTCTACGCTAAGCCGAGAAGAGATAGCAAGAAAGTCTATAGAGGAGCGTGGAGCTATCATCGTGACATCTTCTATGGAAGAAGCAATAGACCTCATGAACGACATAGCCCCTGAACACTTAGAGGTCATCACCAAAGACCCTATGGGATTACTAGATGAGATCAAACACGCTGGAGCCATATTCTTAGGAGAGAACACACCTGAGCCAATAGGTGACTATGTAGCAGGGCCGAACCATACACTACCTACAGGTGGAACAGCAAAGTTTTATTCGCCACTAAGTGTAGATAATTTCTTGAAGAAATCGTCTATTATTTCTATGTCTAAAAAAGGTATGGAAGAGATAGGGGAGCAGTGTGCGTTGATAGCGAATACTGAAGGCTTGACGGCACATGAGGAGAGTGTGCGGATTAGGTTGAGGGGTTAATAAACCTCTTTTCTATGCTTCACCTTCACAACTTCAACAGTCACAATCTCTTCTTCTATAGCATAAATAATACGATAATCCCCAACACGTAAACGCCAAAAAGGTGAAAGGTTACCCACAAGTTTTTTGCCAGAGTACGGGTCGTCTGTGAGTGTAGTTTTCATCTTGGTGAGAATACGTTTTTGCCACGTTTTGTCTATCTTTTTTAAGTCTTTAATAACCTTGTCATCAATTTTTAGGGTGTAGTTCAAGGGCATTCTCCAACTCTTCAAGACTTATGAGGTTTCGGGTAGGGTCATTTTGACGTTTGAGTACTTCATAGTACTCTTCCATGTCGTCTAAGTAGTTAGAGAGTGCTTCTTTTACAAAAAAACTTTTGGAACGCTGTGTACTTTTTGCTAGTCGGTTTATACGAGCTTCCATCTCTTCTGGTAAGCGTATAGATAACATCTGTACTCCTTTGTATGATATGTCATACAAGTATAACAAAATTAAAAAAATAAAGCAAAGCTGTGTATTGATTGAAAGCAAAAAAGTTAATAAATTTGGATTTTATATGTATGGATGGCGCGGTGGACGAGACTCGAACTCGCGACCCCCTGCGTGACAGGCAGGTATTCTAACCAACTGAACTACCACCGCGTAATCATTAATATAACGTAAAATCAGCAAAGCTAATCTTTACTACGTTAACACTGGGTTTGCTTCAACAGCAGGTTCACGCACTAGTGCTTTAAAACGACTAGTCGTTTGAGCTTCACGCTGAGTGAAACACAGTGTTAACGTAGCAAATCGGACTTTGTTCGTTTGCGTCATTGTAATGGTGGTCGCTATAAGACTCGAACTTATGACATCTACCTTGTAAGGGTAGCGCTCTACCAACTGAGCTAAGCGACCGTATTTGAACTGAAATTATATCGAAATAAACTTTGGCGACCCCTAAAG
>Ga0256839_1005408_pt1 | contig 11816 bp, 7 predicted proteins | sample 354166metaG_FD_185968 | JGI IMG/M metagenome (GOLD analysis project Ga0256839, IMG submission 185968) | Hydrothermal vent microbial communities from Mid Atlantic Ridge, Atlantic Ocean - 354-166 | ecosystem: Environmental > Aquatic > Marine > Hydrothermal vents | place: Atlantic Ocean: Mid...
GGCCCCTCTGGAGCAGAAGCTTGCTGAATTGGAGCGAGCTTACAAGGGCTTGCCGCCAGATCGGATTATTAGCACGCAGTTCAAACTCCGCAACCGGGGGCAAGGCTGGGAATTCTACGTGGCGCGACAGATTGCGGGCACGTGATGGGTGATTGCAATTGAGTGGGCGAGACCAGTCGAGGTGATGATGATCGGACCGAGCATGGTACTGGCACAATCCACAGGTGTTAGTTTCGACACGGTAATGCGCTGGCTGGGCAACAGCATCTATGCGGCTCAAGCTCTGCTGGCGATTTGGGGCATTTTCTGTGTTTTTGTGATCCTGAGTCGCTTGAAGCACTTGCGGTTCCGTAATGAGCAACACGAGCAGGAGTTCCACCGCGCCCTAGCCGGTGCGCTCTCGCACGGCATGTTTGACGAAGCGGAGCAGGTCTGCGTCCAGCCCCAGTACTGGCCCACGGCTGTGGCCCAGCTCGCCAGGTTTGCAATTGAGAACCGGTCCCTTGGAATCCGGAAGCTGCGCACGGCCATTGTGGAGAAGTTTCAGCGGGACGTGTTGGACGATCTGGACAATCGCACCTCTTGGGTGCAGACCGTCATCCGAGCGGAGCCGATGCTCGGCCTGTTGGGCACGGTGCTGGGCATGATCGGTGCGTTTGGCAAGATCGCCGGCGCCGAACGGGTCAATCCCCAGGACCTGGCCGGCGACATTTCGCTCGCTCTGCTCACCACCGCGATCGGTTTGGCGGTGGCGACGCCGTTCCTGATCGCCATGAACTTCATCGTTAGCCGTCGCCGGTCGTTTGAGGACTCGGTTCGCGATGGCATAACCATCTTTCTCGAAACACTCGAAGCTGCCCTCGGAATGCGTACGCCCGTGGGCGTGTGAGGGAACCGGGCGACGACGGCGCGTGGTGGGTGGACAACGACCGTGAGTTAGGGGAGCGAAGTATGTCGGGAGACCGATGGTCGGTGCCGGGGATGGAGCCCGGCCTGGAAATGAGACGGACCGGGACGGAGGCTGAGGTGGACATCGATATGACACCGATTATCGATGTCACCTTTCAATTGCTGATTTTTTTCATGTTCGCTGCCACGCTGGTTCGTTCCGCGGCCATTGAGTTGCCCCCTGCAAAGCATGGCATCGGTGTGGACGTTCAAACCGCGACGATCATCACGATCGGTCCGCCCCCCGGGCCAGGCCGGCCGGCGCCGATTTTCCTGGGCGATACCGTGGATGGTCCTCCGGCCTCCTTAGAGGATGTCGAACGATACGTGCGGGAGAACGTGGCCTCCGGCCGGGAGAATGTGATCATCAAAGCTGCGTCAAATGCGTCGGCTATCGACCTGTACGACGTAGCTCGGACGGTGGTCGGTGTCGAGGGGGCTAAGTTGCACACCGCTGTTCGCGAGCCTTACGAGTAACGAGTGGGCCATAGCCGAGAGTAGCGGAGCAATGGCTGAACGCCAGTGGGACATCCTGTACCACGACAGCCTTGAGGTAGAAAAGGGCGTGCCCGAGCGGGAGGTGGTGCGCAGGGCGAAGGAGGGCCGTCTTGGGCTGGATGATTGCCTCCGCCGCACGGGCACAGAGGAATGGCGGAGGGTCGCTGACTTCCGCAAGTTGGCCGAACTGGTCCGCGCCGTCCAGGCGAAACAGATGGCCGAGGCTCAGGAGCCGGTTGCGGCGGAGCCTGTTCCGGCAGAGGGGGAAGGGCAGGCGGCGGCGGTGGCGGCTACGGAGGCCCGCACCCAGGAAGCGGTTGCCCAGACCGCTGCACTGGAACCGATCGAAGATGAGGGGGAGCAGCTTGCTTTCCGGCCACCCCGAACGGCCGATGTGCCGGTTGACCTGACTCCTATGGTGGATGTGACCTTTCAATTGCTTTTGTTCTTCATGCTCACCGCCACATTTACATTGCAGAAGTCGCTCGAGATGCCCAAGCCTGCTGAGGAGAAGGGGACCCGCACGCTGCAGCAGATCCTCAACACCACGATCATGATCGAGATCGACCGAAACAACGCGTTTTGGGTGGATGACCAGAAGGTGGACGAATCGGAATTGGTGCGGCGGCTGGTACAGATCCGACGGACGGAGAACAAGACGGCTGCGATCGTTCAACCCCACGAGCGTGCCAGCGTTGAGGCGATCGTGAAAGCACTGGACGCTGCTCAGGAAGCGGGCATCGAGAACGTCATGCTAACGGCTCCGAAGCGCGCTCCGCGTCAGCGCCAGTTCTTCCAACGGAGACGGTCCCGCGCGGCTATGCTCGAGCGGAAGGCGACGGTGAGGTGGATAGGTTTCTGTTAGGAGATCGAGTGCAGCAATGAATGTGCGAATCCAGCACCCGGACGGCTCAACCCAGTCCATCGTGCTCAACCGAGCCGAACCTGCCTACTTCGGGCGGGACGAGCGGTGCACGGTCCGGTTGGCCGATCCCACCGTGCACCCGGTGCATTTTCGGATCACGTTCGAAGGCGGGGCCTGGGTGCTTGACGTGGCCAAGGGGGCGCCTCCGATCTCGGTCAATGGGCAACAGAGCTCCAATGCCATTCTGCGGCCCGGTGACGTGATTGAGGTGGGGGGTACGCGGATCGATTTTGGCGGCCAGACGCCCCAGCCCGCGGTGGCTCCGCAACAGCCTGCTCAGCCGGTGGACGTTCCGCCCGTGGCTCCGTCCGTGCCTGAGCCAAGGCCTGCGGTGAGTCGAACGGCGCCGCCGGCGCCTCCGACGCCGAGCATCTGGAAGTCGCCCCTCATTCTGGGCTCGGCAGCAGCGCTTATCGTCCTTATCGTCGTGGGGGTATGGCTCTACTCGTGGTACTACGGCCGCACAAGCGAAGCTCTTTTCGATCAGGCTCAGACGGCGATGCAGGAGGGCCGCTCGCTATATGCGCGCAAGCTGTTCCAGAGGTTCCTGGACGAGTACCCCGACCATGAGCTGGCCAACCTGGCACTGATTTACCGCGAGCTTTGCGATGTGCAGGCTGCGTTGAACGACGGTAACCTCATCCGTGCTCGCGACGAGATCCAGGACCTGTTCGATCGCACCAACAAGCTCCCGGAGCTCCAAGGGGTTCTGGACGATGTGGCCCAGACGATCTTGCGCGTGGGGACCTCTGCCGCGGAAGTGGCACAGACGACCGGCAAGCGAACCGACTTTGAACTGGCCCGCGACCTCCGCCGCATGTTCGACCAGTACATCCCGGAGGAAAAGCAGGATCCGGAGGCTCTCAAGGAATTTGACCGCCTGCTCGATCGGGCTGAGGCGGCCGTAGTGAAACAGGAGAAATACACCGACACGATCGCCCAGATGACGAAAGCGATCGACGATGCGGATACTGAGACTGCGTACAGGGCACGGGATGCCCTTGTGGCCGTTTACCCGGACCTGGAAAAAGACGACAAAATTGTCGAACTGATGCAAAAGGCAGCTCAGGTTGATGTTGACCGTTGCGCCTGGCAAAAAGTCGATCTCCGCCCGGAACGAACCGATCGCTCTCGTCCCTCCCATTACCTGGTTCCCGTGGATGCTCCGGCGAGCGAGAAACCGGTGGGTTCGGTCGGGTACGCCGTGGCTCGGGGAGCGATCTACGGAATGGCCGGGGGCACCGGTGCGCCGCTCTGGCGACGGTTCGTCGGGTTTGATGCTGTACGGCTGCCTGTCAGCGTGCCCAGCAGTCTGGGGCCGCGTGTGGCGGTATTGGACACGGCCCATCGGGAACTGGTTCTCCTTGCTCCTGATACCGGTATGGTGCAGTGGCGGCTTCGCTTCCAGGACGGCCTGTTCGCGGCCCCTCTCTATCACCGCGGCAAGCTCTACTTGCCCACCCTTTCCGGCAACCTGTACCGAATCGATGCGGGAAGTGGGCGGGTGGATGGACGGCTGTATCTGGGGGACCAGGAGCTGATTCTGACCCCTGTTGCCTCCCGGGCGGGACGCCATCTTTATGTGGTTGGCGAGCACTCCAACCTGTACGTCGTCGAGATCCGACCGGATGGGCTGCGTACAGTGGCGGTGTATTACACCGGGCACCTGGAGAAAACGGTCCTGGCCAGTCCGCTCCGCATGGACCGCTACATTGTGCTCTGCGAGAACCGCAAGCCGGGCGAGTGCGTGCTACGTGTTCTACTGGTTGGCGAGGATGAGACGAGCATCGAGGATCTTCGCCAGGACATCACCCTACCTGGTTGGGTGTTATCGACTCCGGCGAGTTACAGCAATCTGATCTACGTCGCCACGGATCGCGACACGGTTCATGTTTTCTCAGCCGGTGCGCCGGAAGCACGTGAAGGGCTGAAGAAGGTGACCGAGGCTCGCCCGGCTTCGACCAGTGGGCCAACCGGGCACGCCTACGTTACGTTTGTGGGGGAAGAAGATCTGATCGTTGTGGGCAGTACCGTACGTCACTACAAGTTCTCTGCAGAACGGCAGATCCTCCGGCCTACCGAACAGCTTGAGCGCATTGATGGTACCCCCCTGCAGGCTCCGGTGAAGTTGGGTGACGATCGCTTCTTGATTGTTTGGCAGCCGAACCGTGAGCCTGAAGTGCGTGCCACGTTGGTGAAATTTTCGGATGGCGGGTTCCAGGTAGTGTGGGAGCACCGTCTGGCGCTCGGTTTTCTGTCATTGGACAGAGTCGAGCGCCAGGGGCGAGAGCGGTACTATCTGACCACCGCGGCAGGGCTGGTCTTTGAGCTGCCGGCCACGATTGGCGCAGTGGGCGAGGACCGTTTTCTGGTGAAGCCCGTTTGCAGGATCGAACACGACCCGGTTGAGTTGCGGGTCGCGCGCCGCGTCACCTTGCCTTCCGGAGGGATCGTCTACGTTTCCCCGCAATCGGCTTCTCAGCTTCTGATCCGGGACGATCCCGCCAGTTCTCAGGTCCGGACGCTTCGCCTCGTTGCCCCGGCGCAACTGCTCCCCGTGCCTTTCGCGGACGGGCTCCTGATTGCTGCTGAGGACAGCCGTCTCTATCTCGTGGAGCCGACCTCCGGGGAAGAGCTTGCCCAACCGTTCCAGCCTCCCGTGGAGGCGGAGCAAGGCGTGACGTGGACGGCCGTGGCGGTGCTCGCCGATGCGCAAGTATTGGCGACGGACAGTCTTGGCCGGGCGTTTGTGGTGGAGCTCCGTCGGGAGGAGGCGAACGGCGAATCGGTGCGCTACCTGGCAGCACGGGCGGAGTCGACCTTACCGCGACCGGCGGCTCCGCAGGGCCGCATGGTGGTCAACGGTGACACCGTCGTCTACCAGGACCGCGAAGGCAAGGTGACGATTGCCCGTCTGGGGGATTTCAGCGAGATTGGGCGAGTGGATGTGGGGGATATCGAGGCGGGACCGGTGAGCGTTGGTGGCATCGTGGTGGTGGCGGGGGCCGACGGAGCGGTGGTTGCTATTGAGCCAACGGGGCAGGTGCGCTGGCGATGTCGGATGGCGGCGGCTCCCGTGGCAGAACCAACCGTCACGGGCGATCAGCTTCTCTGGACCTGCAGCGACGCTGTGGTGCGAGCGATCTCAACGCTGAGCGGCGAGATTACCATGGAACGACGGATCGAGGAGCCTCTTGCTGGCCCGGCGCTTCGAATCGGAAACCGACTGACCTGTTTCGGCGTCGATGGCACGGTGCATGTCCTGAGCGCAGAGTAGGCACCTGCGAGGTGGAAAGGAGAACGACGGCCGTGAGAACCACGCTGCGATTTTGGACGGTCTTGGCCGGGACGACGATCCTGTTGCACGGCGCGCCGCTTCGGGCCCTGGCAACCGGGAACGGCGCGCAGGTCGGTCTCCGGCTCACCTCGCCCGTTTGGTTGCTGGGCCAGGAGGACAGTGAAGAAGAGGAGACCTCACTGCCGCCGCCGGTCAAATATGAGCCGTATGACCTGCTGAAGCTCCGTCCCTTTGATCGGCTGATCTTCCGCAAAGGGGAGTTGGTCGTCGACATTCTTCCTTTGGAGCAGCGCCCGTTGCCCGAGCCATGGCCTCGTCACATGACGGTCGAGCTGTACAACGGCGACGGGCGTGAGTATCAGGTCGATATGGCCGAAGTGGAGCAGATCAAATACTTCGAGGATTTGCTCCTCGAGGAGGGCGACAAGTTCCTCCAGCGCAGGCAGTTCGAGAATGCTTGGGACTTCTACAACCGCGTGGTCCAGATGAACCCGAAGTGGCCCGGACTGCAGCAGCGGTTGGAGCGTTTTCTCTACCAGGAAGCGGAAAGTTTGCTGGCTCGGCAGGACCTGTTGCGCGCGCTCAACAATCTCCAGGTACTCGCACAGATGAATCCCAATTATCCTGGGCTGCCTGACCTGTACGGACGCGCGATGGACTACAGCATGGCCCAGGCGTACGACCGACAAGATTATGCGCGAATACGGCAACTGATCCGCATCCTTACCGAGAAATACCCCGATCACGAGGTGGCGGCGCGATGGAGAGACCAATTGATTAAGCGTGCGCGAGCGCTCTTTGCGGAGGCCCAGGCTGCTGAAGAAGCGAAGGACTGGCGAAACGCGGCATGGCGCGCCTACGAGGCCGCCAACTACTGGCCCGCGTTGCCCGGGCTACGCGGCTTTTATGAAAAAGCACTGGCGAGGTACCCCATTCTACTGGTCGCCGTGCGGGGGGTTGCTGAGGACTTCAACCCGTGGGCGGTACCTGGAACTCCAGACAACCGAATCGCATCCCTCCTGCACAGCCCTCTGCTCAGGGTCTCCGAAGTGGGCGAACGAACCAGATTCGAAACGACGATCGCCGATTGGGAGCTTGGGGAACTGGGCCGGTCGATCCGCTTTCAGATCCGGCCGGGGCTCCGTTGGTCGGACGGGAAGCCGATTACGGCTGTGGATGTGGCCCGCTGTGTGGGGCTTCGCGTCGATCCTTCCGTACCGCTCGCATACGACGCTACGCTGGCCTCAAACTATGCGGGCATTCAGGTGCAAGACCTGCGCTCCGCCACCGTACTGCTGAAACGGACCCTCTTGCGTCCCGAGGTCCTGTTCACGTTCCCGATCGTGCCCGGGTACCAGCTCGACGTAGCCATCCGGCCCGGCCAGCGATCTCCAGACGAGCTACCGGTCGGCTCGGGACCGTTTTACGCCTATTCGCATGTGACCGACGAGGAGACCCACGTTCGAGCAAATCCGAACTTCTATATGGAGGGACAACCGTTCATCCAGGAAATCGTCGAGCGTGAAATCGAACGCACCAAGTTAGCCGCCGACGAATTGGTCCGAGGCAGGGTCATGTTCGTAGAGAACGTGCACCCCGTGCAGGTGATCCGTCTGCGGGAACAGAAGGGGGTACATCTTCGCCCCAGGCGAGTCACGGCGATTCACATGTTAACGTTTGACTTCCGAAAGCCCGAGCTGAAGAGCCGTGAGCTCCGTCGTGCGATCGCCTATGCTATCAACCGAGAGGCTATTCTGAAGAAGGCCCTGCTGAATGGTGAGGAGTACGAGGACGCGTGGGTGGCGGCGGGGCCGTTCCCTCGTGATAGCTACGCGTACGAACCCAGTCTCAAGCCCTGGCCCTACCGTCCCGCTCAGGCTCGGGCACTTGTCGAGGTCGTTCGCTCCCTGCGTGGCGGCCTGCCTGCCTTCCGACTCATCTACCCGAATCTGGATGAAGCACGAGAAGCGGTCAAATACATCGAACGTTACCTCGAAACGGCCGGCCTGACCATCCTGCCTGCCGAACGCTCCATGAGCCAGATCGAGCGGGACATCCGCATGGGGGCACCGTTCGATATCGCTTATCGGATCTTTTACGTCCGGGATCCCGTTTTCGATGCCCCCTTCGTGCTCTGTCCTGGCCAGTTGGTCACGGTGGACGGCCAGGTGTTGCCGAACTGTTCCTCCGGTTGGTTGCGGCATCTGTTGACCCGGTTGAGCCTGACCACCAATTGGCGGGAAGCCACCGAGTTACTCAAGCGAATTCAGCTCGACGCCCGGGACGATGTGGCGGTGTTGCCTCTCTGGGAGATTCGCGAGTACGACGCCTACCTCGACAACGTGGTGAACGTTCCCGATGATGCGCTCTGGACCTATGATGGCGTTGTCGATTGGAAGGTGAAGCCGCGCTATCCTTCGGAATGATTCGATGAAGCTACCTCCAGGCGTTCTCAGCAACGGGGGCATGAAGCCGCTTCTGCGGGGCGGAGTACTGCTCCTCTGCTGGTTTGTTCTGGTCCTCGCCTTCGGCAACTCGGCCGCTCACGGTCAGGAAGGTGAGCCTGAGGGCGACTTCGGTCCACCGCCGATCGAGGAACAGGCGTACCTGATCGATTTTCGCCTTTGCTTCGAGAACTTAGCACAGGTGACCGGTCGTCTGCGGCGGGATACCCTGGAGGGGCTGGAATCGTTGCTTTGGTCCTGCATGGCGGAGCAGTGGCAATGCTCCGTCCGCCAGGTCAGCGTGCCTAGACATGTGACTCCGGCCGAATGGCTCCGCTCCGCAACCGCGCAACAGTTCGCTGAGGACTTCGAGCAGTACGACAAGCTCGTGCTGGTCGGAATCTCGTATGACGTCGACCGGTGGGTTGTCGAGCTTGCTGAGATTGACCTCCTCTTCCTCCAGAAAGGGCCGGTGTTTCGCACCGAGGTACGGGACTCCGCTCAGCTTCCACGCGCGATCCTCACCCAAGCACACCAGGCGTTTACGCCTCATGCGGCAATCGAAAGCCGCCAGGGCCGCCGTGTGGTCATCCGACTCCGTGCCAGCAAGCTGCCGTTGCTCGTCTCCGAGTACCGGCTCGTACGGGTCGGCTCCGTGTTCCGACCGTTCCGTATGCGGGCGGATCCAAACACAGGCGAACAGGTTCCAGACCCGGTCCACTGGTCGTTCGTCGTGGTGACCGAGTTGCATGGGACCCGCGCCGTGTGCCGGCTCGTCGCCGCGGTGGCAGGATCCCTGCCCGCACCGGCCACCGACCCCAGCGAAGTCCAACTGCTCGGTGTCAAGTCCAACGGTACGGCCAGCCGACTGTGCGTACAGTCCCGCGAAACGGGCCTGCCGGTCGTTGCTCTGGAAGCCGAGGTCCGCTCCATCACGCAGGCGCAAAGAGTCCCTATCGGCACCACCGGTTACGACGGCTGCATTCGTATTCCCCCATCGGACAGCATCGTACTCGTCTACCTCCGCCAGGGACGACGGCCCCTGGCTGTGCTGCCGGTTTTGCCTGGCTCCGGCCCGTTGCCGGTGGCAAAGATCCGTACGTTTGAAGAACGGCTCGAAATCGAGGGGCGAATCGCCGCTCTTCAAGACCAGGTGATCGACTATGTCGTTGCCCGCACCGTCTTGATTGCGTCCCTCAGAAAGCTGACCAAGGAAGGGAACACGGGCGAGCAAGCGACCAGAATCGTGCAGCAACTTCGATCTCTGCCCACAAAGGAGCACTTTCAGAAGGAACTGGAGGCCATCCGGCAACTGGCGGCCAATCTGGAGGGGGAGGGGAAGAGGATCCCGCGCAGTGTTCAGCGGATGCTGGATGAGACGAACAAGCTTATCGATCGCTACGTCGACCAGAATATCATCGCCGACGCGATCGCCGAGTACGAGGCTGCCGCTCAAAATCCCCCCAGTGGCTAGACCCGCCGGCCACGTCCGAGTTTCGCTGGCCACGCTGTTGGGGGCGTTTCGCTGGACCAGCAGACGCGCACCACGATCCACCGCACCGGTAGCATGGCTCGGGCATGGTTGGCGGTTCGCGTGAAGTTTGGCGGCCCCAGCGCTGCCGCTCGAACCGTGCCCGGCTAGGCCGCTAAGAACTTAACAAGACGCTGGTGCGGCCGGTCCACAGGCCGCTGCTTGCCACGATGGCTTGAACCAATCGATCATCACCGATATGCCCCCACGGCACGCGCGGTTCAGGACATGGCAACTTGCTCTGGCGGCCCTAGGGGTTGTTGCGTTCCTGGTTCGGATCGCAGGAATTGGCTTTGGTAGAGGCGCGCTCACGGCTCGTCCCGATGAAGAGCTCGTCCGCGCGGCAGCTTGGCACGCCCTCAGCGGTGACCTCAATCCCCATTACGCTGTTTGGGGTCATCTCTTTCACTGGGCATACACCGGCGCCGGCGCCTTGCTGATTGCGCTCCAGGTGATACTTGGGAGTGTAGACGGCTGGTGGGATGGGGTCGCCCAGGCGCTGGAGGACGGTTCGGCCCACTTCCTGCTCGGACGGTGGCTATCGGCGCTGTTCGGCGCCGCGAACGTTCTCGCTGCGTACCGACTGGGAAAAAGCACAACCGGCAGCCGGAGTGTCGGAGTCGCGGCATCCGTCCTGCTTTGCTTCATGTTCCTTCACGTCCGCGACTCCCATTTCGCCACCTGCGACATCTTGCTCGCACTGCTTTGTACCTGGGTCCTGATCACAAGTGTCCAGGGGCCAGTATGGAGGTGTGGGCTAATGAGTGGTCTTGCGCTTGCCACGAAGCTTTCTGCCGCTCCGGCTGTCGCGGCAGCGTTTCCTGCCCTGTGGCTCAGGTATCACCGAAACGGTTGGAGAGTCGTGGCTCGCCGAGGGATCGCGTACCTGTCGGTTGCTGGTATCACCTGGGCACTCGTCCAACCCTACCTTTGGATCGATCTCGCTCAAACGCGGTATGGGCTAATTGGTGACCTGTTCAACCCCGAACGCCGCCCGCTCCGCACCGGGCTCCACCTGGAGAACCTGATCGTGATCGCTCGATACTACATCCCCTACAGCATGGGATGGCTGTCGGCGGGGCTGGCGGCGGTCGGCGGGCTCTACCTGTGCCTGCGTCGCTGCCGCCGGCCCGGCTCGGTGGCGGTGCTGGCCTATGTTTTCCTCACGCTGTTTGTCTTGTGCAGCGTTGAGCGGATCTTCCAGCGCTACCTCGATCCCGTACTTCCCGCAGTGGCTGTTCTGGCAGGGGTAGGCTGCGCCACCATTGCCCGTGTCTGTGTCCGTTTCCGGCTCGGATCGCAAGGCGTGCTGGTTGCCGCAGCCGTGCTCGCCCTCCTCGCTTCCGTTGATGGCGCCTGGAGATCGTTGCATTTGCTCCGCTTATTCTTCACTCCAGACACTCGAGCGCTTGCCGGAAACTGGCTTGCTGCCCAGACAACGGCCCAGGGCCGGCCCGTCCGTGTGCTCTGGTGCGGGTTCGGCCGTATCGCCGCCCACCTGACGGCGCCGTGGGTCAGGCCCGACAAACCCTATCTCGACCGGCTGCTCCAGCGGTGGCGCGAGCGGGGCGAGCCAGAAGAACTCGTCAGCGCCGTCGCTCGGCAGTGGAACCGCTCGGGCATCCCTGTCCGTCTGACAGCGTGGGACTATTCCGACCGAGCGGACTGCTCCACCGAACCCGGCTGGGTCGCGTATCGTGGACCACAAATCGACACCGACCTAACCGCTCCTCTGGAGAGCTGGCAAACGTTCTGGCGGCGACTCGGTGTGCTTCGCCGGTTCCAGCCCCGCCTCTTCGTGGTCCGCTGTGCGGTAACCGCTCGCATGAAGTGCCGGGATCCACTCCAAAACCGCGCGCAGCGTTGGGACTACGTGGTCGTGACGTTCATGCCCTGGGATCACGATGGCCGCAAGCGCGCCCGCGAGTACGCGCGGAGGTTTCGGCTCGTGGCGCGGTTCGAACCGGGGGGTAACGCCGGGCAAGCTGAATACGATAAAGGCGACGCCTGGTGGGTGCCGGTCCGGGGGTTGCACAAGACCGAACGACCCGGTCCGTGCGTCTGGATCTTTGCGACGAACGTTTCGGCCAGAGCCGGGGACCATACGAAGTCGCGATCTCTTTCGTGGGGGATCGAGACAGCACGCACGCCGGTCGGTTTGCGGACACGGGG
>Ga0256839_1005409_pt1 | contig 11814 bp, 8 predicted proteins | sample 354166metaG_FD_185968 | JGI IMG/M metagenome (GOLD analysis project Ga0256839, IMG submission 185968) | Hydrothermal vent microbial communities from Mid Atlantic Ridge, Atlantic Ocean - 354-166 | ecosystem: Environmental > Aquatic > Marine > Hydrothermal vents | place: Atlantic Ocean: Mid...
CGAAAAAGAGCAAGTTTAATATGTGTGTTATTTAGTTCTTCAGCCACTAGCAACTTGCATTAAATAAGCACAAAGTAACGCTCCATAAGTGCCCAGTGCATACCCCAGCACAGCCATCAGCACCCCTACAGGTGCCAAAGAAGGACTAAAAGCCGATGCGACAATAGGTGCCGAGGCTGCTCCACCTACATTAGCTTGTGATCCTACAGCAACAAAGAAGAATGGTGCTTTGATCCACCAGGCAACAACCAATAATAAAATAACATGGACTAACATCCATATCCCTCCAATTAAGAAAAGACCTAAATTATTAAAAATATCGCCCAATGCCATGTGTGTACCAATGGTAGCAACTAAAATATAGATAAAAATACTCCCCCAACGCGAAGCTCCAATCCCTTCCAAGGCTCTAAACCTTGTGAAGGAAAGTAAAATCCCGATAGTAGTGGCAAACACCACTAGCCAGAAAAACCCACTCGTCAAAGAGCTTAAGCCCATGTCTGCCAGTGATGCACTATAGGGTTCTAAAAGCCCCGTAATAAAACCTGAAGCCCAATGTGAAAAACCGACACCGCCAAAACCAACACCTAGCAGAACAAACAAATCTGTTGTAGTAGGAATTTTTTTAATGCTGTCTTGATAATCAGCTACATTTTTTTCTAGCTCTTTAATCGCAGAATTATCAGCTTTTAAATAGATATCAATGCGATCGGATATTTTGGCACCGTATAATAAAAAGGCCATCCATATATTAGCCACCACTATATCCACTACTACCATAGTTGCAAATACACCGCCTTGAACTTCAAAAATTTCCTTCATAGCCGTTTGATTCGCACCACCGCCAATCCAGCTACCTGCAATGGTACTTAATCCAGTCCATAACTCATGAGGCGTAAAATCTACGATATTCGGAAAAAGAGCAGCGATAATCAATAACGCAATGGGCCCACCAATAATAATTCCCACCGTTCCCGTAAGGAACATAATAAGTGCTTTAGACCCTAGATTAATAATCCCTTTAAAATCTATACCCAGACACAACCACAGCAAACTTGCTGGTAGTAAATATCGACTGGCTACAAAATATAAACGAGAACCCGATTTATGGACTTCATACACACTTTCTTCGATACCTGCCTGTCCAAATATTTTTTCAATTTCCGCTACCGATGCATTTTGAGGCAGGCTGATGCCCAAATCTTTAGCTACATCAAAAATACCTGCTTCATACCAGTCGCTGGCAATCAAATTAAGCGGCCAGTGTAATAATGCGGGAATAAAATAACATAACAATAAAGCTGGCACATAAGTGTAAAAGCTTTTCCATCCCTTTTTGTCACTACTAGAAGTGACAAAAACAAGGGCAAGAACAACCATCAATATACCAAAAACAATCGCATCGTTTGTAAAAATAGGTTTCATAAACTGAATTTAAAAATTTAAAATATTTGACAATCTACAACTTCTTGTTGCTAATCCCCCGCGAGTAAAGTTACCATTTTCCAACCGTCTAGTCGTTTTTTCTGGAAACCAACTCTATAATCAATTGGAGAACGGTAGAATTTGCCCCAAATAAAGCCCTCTACCCCATCCAGTGTTTTTACTTTTATCCACGGATAGGTTTCCCTGCCTATTGTTTGTTCTATTGGTGTTGTTTCGATCATTTCAAGTATATCATAAGATAAATTACCTAGTACTTTTGTGTCTAAACCTGGCCCGGCACGCATACGTACACCAGCACCAATGACTGCTCCTGTTTCAAATGCATCTGCATTAGCTGGATAGCAGGCATCTAAATAAGGAGCTGTAAAGAAATCTCCCTTTTCATTAAAAAGCCCACCAAGATGAAGCACACTTTCTAAGGTCGGCCACAATTTAGAATCAGGAATTTGTTCAGGACTATTGAGCTCCCACATATCGATGAATGTCTTTAGTCCATTTTCAGCACCAAAACCGACCTTTATATTTCCATCCACATATTCTAGTAGTTTAAAAATGTCTTTTTTAGCGACAATTTCCTTTAGTTGTTCTCTAAAAATAAAAAAAACGGTGTCTAAAGGTGCTGCATCTGCTGGGTTTACTTTATTGCGTTCAGGGACGCAATGAGTAGGAAAAGGTTTTTCCAAAGCATTATAATAATGATAGTAAACCTGTCTTAAACTATCCGTAATTGTTGGTTGTACAATTGTTGCTGATTCGTCCTCATTCGCTGTTTGTCCTGATTCTGACTGACAGCTTAATAACAATAGAGGTATTAATAATAATGTAATTTGTTTTCTCATTTGTAGTTGGTTGTATTAAGAACTTAGAGCTTGTTTGGAAATTTTTCAACAAGCTCTTATTCCGTTCAAAAAATAATGGTACTCATAAGGTATATTCAAGTAGCCGAGCCTAAATATTTAACGATAAAAACGCTGCAATTGCCAATCTACAACATTTTATCCATCAAAGCCTCTACGGCAGCCTGAGGAGAAATAAGTCCATGACCAACTTCTGCTTCAAGTAGCTTCATTTTGGTGTTAAACTCATCATTATCAAAAAAACGAGCCAATAAACTTTCCTTTAAACTTTGTTTGAACCAGTGAATAGCCTGTTTTTGACGGTGTTTCTCAAAATAGGCTGTTTTAGATGTTTGCTCTTGATATTTTGTCAAATTTTCAATAATAAGAGCTATACCCTCATTTTCTAAAGCAGAACAAATGACGGCCTTCGCCACCCAATTACTAGGTTTAGGAGGAAATAAATGCAAGGCACGTTGATAAGCCGTCTTAGCCTTTTGTGCGGCCAGTTTTCGATCTCCATCTGCTTTGTTCACTGCAATCATATCTGCCATTTCCACCACACCGCGCTTGATGCCTTGTAGTTCATCGCCAGCCCCAGGCAATAACAGCAATAAAAAGAAATCCGTTAAAGCATGAACAGCCACCTCCGACTGGCCAACACCAACCGTTTCTATGATAATAAAATCAAAACCTGCTGCTTCACAAAGCAAAATAAGCTCTCGTGTTTTAGCAGCCACCCCTCCTAATGATTGCCCGGCAGGAGAAGGGCGAATAAACGCCTGTTGATGAACAGATAATTGCGCCATCCGTGTTTTATCCCCTAAGATACTGCCTTTGCTGAGTTGGCTGCTGGGGTCAACTGTCAAAACAGCTACTTTATGCCCTTTTTCGATTAAACGCAAGCCAAAAGATTCTATAAATGTACTTTTTCCAACACCAGGAACACCCGTAATTCCCAGTCGAAATGATTGCCCGCTATGAGGAAGACAAGCTTCTACAATTGCTCGTGCTTGCTGGCGATCAACTAGGCGTTTACTTTCCACCAAAGTCATAGCGCGGCTGAGCATCATTCTATTCTGCGCCAAAATTTCCTGGATATAAACCTCCGTTGAGAAATGTGCGCGTTTCCGTTTCTGCAAATGTGGATTCACACTGGCAGGAATTTCATCTGGTTCAGCCTTGGAGGAATGATGTTTTGACATCTAAAAAGTTAAGAATTTTTACAATTTTACAATTAATCGTTAAGGTATGCTAAAGTTCGCTTATAAAAATGTCCATTACAAAAGATAGCACGTTTCTTATCTACAGGGTTATCGGTGCTGCTGGTTCAAACTGGTATTTGCTGCAACAAACTTGCACTGATGCCCTGTTTTAGCCACTATCTATTTTCCCTTAAACACAGGTTTCCGTTTTTCCAAAAATGCCTGTACGCCTTCTTTATAATCTTCTGTCATACCAGCACTTGATTGAATTTGTTCTTCTATGGCTAATTGCCGATCTAGGTCATTCCCTAGTGCCTGATTGAGTGCCCGTTTGGTATAGCCTAGGCCTTTAGTCGGCATGGCAGCTAATTTTTCGGCTAATTTCCAGCTCGTTTCTACAAAAGTACTCGCTTCAAGGCATTGATAAATCATACCAACCCTTTCAGCCTCCTGGGCACTGATTTTTTCGCCCAGCATCATATAAGCCGTAGCTTTTTGCATCCCTATCAATCTCGGCAAAAAGAAAGTACCTCCCGTATCAGGGATCAAACCGATTTTGCTAAATGCCTGAATAAAACTGGCTTTTTCAGAAGCGACCGTAATGTCGCAGGCTAATGCAAGATTAGCACCAGCACCGGCAGCCACGCCATTAACGGCACAAACAACAGGCTTTTCTATCTCCCGAATCAAGCTCACAATAGGATTTAAATGTTCACAAATAATAGTAGAAAGACTAGGAGCATCTTCCGCTCTGGTTACTTCTCCCAGGTCTTGGCCCGCACAAAATGCTTTACCTGCACCTGTGATATAGATAGCCCGAATTTCATCATCCTCTTTACAAGTCTCCAATGATTCTTGAAAACGGAGTGCCAATTCACGTGTAAAACTATTGTATTTATCAGGTCGATTGAGGGTGATTTTGCCAATTGTTCCTATTTTTTCAAAAATAATGGGTTGATCCATAAAAACTATTTTATTTGTTTGGCGTAAATTTAATAAATTCCTACCCATTGACAACATCTAAATTCATTATTTCACCCTTCCTCATCAACCAACTGACTGCTTTAGATGTTTTCTATTTCAAATAATTGAAATCAATGAATAAATACACTTCCTATTTAAAAAAAAGTTCATTATATCTATATATAATGGCCATAATCGTAAGTTGTAATCCAATGTTAAAAGGGCAATCACCAGTAGTTGGCAGTAGTTCTTATCGAGTGATGCTCAAAGCACTTTTAGACCATAGTGTACCTGAAATGAGTGTCGAAACTGCCGCAATATTACATGGAAAATCTATATTTTTGGATGCCCGTGAAGTATCAGAATACGAGGTGAGTCATATTGCTGACGCTCAATTTGTTGGTTATGACCATTTTGATATCAATTCAATAAAAGACATTTCTAAAAACAAGCCAATCATTGTTTATTGTTCGGTAGGTTATCGGAGTGAGAAAATTTCAGAGCAATTAATCGCCGCAGGATATAAAGATGTACACAATATGTATGGAGGCCTGTTTGAGTGGAAAAACCAAGGTCATCAAGTTATTGACACTACAGGAAATCAGACCGAAAAAGTACACGCTTTCAGCAAGTCCTGGGGGGTATGGTTAAAAAAAGGAGAAAAGGTTTATTAGTCGTGATAAAACAATAACTTTGCGTTTTCACTTTATTAGTACTAGAAAATGAATGTTAAACAGTTCTGTATTCACCTGATATTTATCGGCTACTTAGGGGGTTCAATCACACTTCAGGCGCAGGCAGGAGTCGTTTTTGGTATCAATAATGATCACTTTGTAAAAGTCAATCTAGAAACAGCAGCATTAGAACCCATTTTCAAATTGAATCTTCCCAGTGGTGCTGATTTTAGGAATTTGGTATACATTCCCAAAGACACCTCTTTTTATTCTATCATCTATTCCGACACAAAGCCTTCTCTGGTTCGCATCAATCATAATGGCCAGTGGCGTATAATAGATGCCTTTAAAGTCGGGCAGCAATTGCCGCAGTTTTCCAAAGCACTTACTTATAATAAAAAGAAAGACGAACTCCTTGTTTCCCTAAGTCTAGACGCGCAAGTTAATGATAGCAAAGCTGAAGCTTTAGCCATTGTCAATAGGCAAACAGCTGCCTGTACCGTTTTAGCAACCATTAGGCAATTACCACCTCCTGATGATTTCGAAAAAATGGCCGTTTATAATAATCAATTGTTTTGTTTTGATAGCAACCCTGACCATGATATTACCTATATCTATCCTTTTCATTTGGATCAGTTAAAAGGAGAGCTTTTTTGTGGTAGCAAACAAAATATTCCTTTTTTTACAATGGAAGATGTGCTTGTCATCAATGATGTGGTTTATTTTACAGATAGTCGTTATCATCGTTTGTATTATTTCAACCTCATTGCTCGAAAATGGCTGAAGGTAGGCCAGTTCCATGGCTCGTTGGAATTGGGGAAAATTCACCTAACGGGACTTGCGCTGATGCCATTTTCGCGGGCTTAATCATCATTATAGTTATCTTCGTTCTCTTCTTCTATCATTGTCTAATCATCTTCTTTACAATTACTTCACCTGAACTCAATACTATTTATCTAGTGGCTTCGGAACTAAATAACACGCATATTAAACTTACTCTTTTTATAGGGTCAATCACAGTCATAAATCACCGCCTTTTGTCAACTTTGATTTTATGCTAATCCCAACATAAACACCACTTAAATTCGAAAAGCCACTATAAACAGGGGTGGATTCATCGTATATCCAGTCTCCTGAATCAAACCTATAGCCTGCATTAATGCCTACTTGAAAGTCTGTAATTTTTATTTTTAGAGGTATGTTTACTCCAAAACCTAAGTCGATATAACTCCCCGAATTAGTGAATTTATAGTTCTTAATGGAAGCATTTAGAATATTGTTAACAGAAACTGGATTTGAGGTTTCTCCAAGTATAAGTTTGTATTTTCGGAAACCCACTGTCAGTTTTGGAAATAATTCAAGTTTCTTTTTGGGTGTCAAATTATAAGTATAGTAAACCCCTGCTCCATAACCACTGAATAATGTCTGTTTTTGGCCTTGGTTTTTTATAAGAATTTTTGATACGCTGCCATAATAGCCCAACCCAAATCTCGCTTTCAACAAGCTTCTTTCCAGTCTGAATTCAGTAATAATATTATTTAATTCAGGATATTCTCCACGAATTTGATCGTTCAGGTTTGAAAAGTCTGCCATTAATGTATTTCCAGAAAAACCAATATAATCTTGTTGTTGTCCCTGAATATTATTGATAATCAGAAAAGAAAAAGAACTCCAGATTAATACTTTTTTTACCATTGCTTATTGTTTTAAAAAATGAACAGGAACAGGCCGTACCTGTTCTTTACCTTATCAAACTAACATTCCCTCGTTCAAAGAAGTACTCACCATCAACACAATCTATTTCCAGATAATAGCCGTAAACATCAGCAGGCAGGGCTTTGCCATTATAGGTACCATCCCATTTATCATCAGGGTCAAACGATTCAAAAACCAATTCGCCCCAGCGATCATAAACAGATAAGTGGAGCGATGAAATAGTATGGCCTTCTACACCCCATTCATCATTGAGGTGGTCACCATTAGGTGTGAAAGCATTAGGTGTAAAAATATAAGGGCGCAGACAAGGGCTATTGAAAACAATCAATAAAACTTCCGCTGTATTCATACACCCACTGGCATCTCTGATGGTTAGCTGGTAAGTTGTCGTTTCTTCTGGAGTGGCGAATGGATTGAAAACAGTCGTCGAACTTAAACCCCTTCCTGGCGACCATTGATAGATGTAGTTTTCATTTTCAGTCGCCAATAATTGAATAGATTCATTGTTGAAAACCGTATCAATTTCTGGTATAAGACTCAACGGTGGTGTATAATCAAAAACATTTACAACTATCAAGCTTTCTTCTTCACAACCAAAATCATTTGAAACCAACAATTGATAATTTGTGTTTTCAGTAGGGTTTACAAAAATATCAGCTGTGTTATTCGCGCCAATAATTGTTGCTGTTGGAGTCCACTGATAAATAATATTTTCGCTATCATTAACTTGTGTCGTGAGGTGTAAAGTATCACCTATACAAACAGTTTTCGCCGTATCAATCAACAAATTAATAGCCTGACTATTCACAGATACCGAATCTATCGTTGTACACCCAAAAGCATCCGTCATTCTTACAAAATAAAGTTCATTGCCCTGAACCGTCGCCATCCATTCAGCCTGTTCGCTTAATAAAGGCGAAAAATTAGAATTACTAGCCCAATCATAGCTAATGGCCTGATTACTTTGTGCAAAAAGCAGGTAATTATCGTCACAAAAAGTAGTATCAGGAGCTATTTCATACTCAATAATGGACTGTGCATTAACTGAAATTTGCCCTGTTCGTTCGCAGATAGAATTAGGGTCGGTAACGGTTACAGTATAAACGATACTACTAGGAGTTGTCGATAAAGGATTGGGTGACTGCGGGTCGTCCAAATAGTCAGATGGTGACCAATTATATTCATAAATGGAATTGGCTTCAGGGTATAAAAAAGTAGGCACATTGGGGCAAATTCGAATATTTTCCTCCAACTCAAAAGGAATAATTGGAATATTTAAACTCTGATTTAATGTATCAATACAGCCATTTTCAGCAGTAGTAATAAGCTGAATGTTTTGTGTTTCATCTGCAAAAGCAGTGAATGTTGTTGTTGATGAATTCCCCAGTAAATGGCCTGCTAATAACCATTCCCATGCGATGATTTCCGTTCCAGAAACTTGTGTTGCATCCGTTAAAGCAATAGAAGCGGTATCAGAACAACTAAGGTATTCCCATGAAAAATCGGTTTGGACAGGCGCGTCATCAACAACTGTTATAGATAAAAAAACAGTATCCCAGCAAGCTAAAAACGCAGGTAAAGTAAGGCCGACTTCATAAGTGCCAGCCTGAAAATAGTTATGGCTGACATTTGCCCCCGTTGCCTGCGCATTGGGAAAGGCAGGGTCGCCAAAATGCCACTGATATAGATCAGCGTAAGGGTGATCGGAAGTAAACTGCACCCGATTACCATTACACTGCTGGGAAGCAAACAAAGCCGTTGACTGTATAGTATCAACGACAATTAAGCGAATACTATCGCTGTCTTCACAGGCAAATTGATTACTAGCCTGATAGCTGAAGTATTGCTCTCCCACCCTATTGGTTGAAACGGTGATTTGACTTGTATTTTGCCCTACTAAAATAAGTTCATCGGGAAACCATTCTATTGTTATTGTATCATTAACATCCAAAGCATTAACAGAAAGCAACAACGAATCACCCAGGCAAACAGCCGTATCTCTAGCGGGTAAATCTAAGTTGACCGCCTGGCTGTTTACGACGATAGAATCTATGAAAATACAACCAGCATCATCTATCACTTCCAAATAATACGTTTGTTCACCGATAGGAGTCGCCCAATAAGTTAATCCCTGACTGACATCACCAATAAAATCAGCATTAGTTGACCATAGGTAACGCACACCATTATTACTGGACATTTCTAATAAAATACTATCCGCACAAGTGGTTATATCCTGCGAATGGTCTACAATTAATGCTTCATTTACCTCTACAAAAACACTTCGATTAACCAGGCAATTTGTGGTAGGATCAGAAACGATTAGTTCAAAATTAGTGCTTACTGTAGGAAATGCCAGCGGATTTGGTGCTAGTGGATCATCTAAAAAAGCAACAGGAGACCACTCATAATTATAAGTATCATTAAAATCCGTATTCAGAAAAACACTATCTCCTGGACAAATAAAAACAGTGTCAGCAGCAAGCTCTTCATCAATAAAAACAGCCCCATTGATATTGAATAAGATTTTATTTCGACAGCCATTTTCAGCCGTTACTTCTAATATAATCTGGTGATTACCAGGTTCTGTTATGGTTAAATCAGGGTTGGGTTCCTGACTAAACACTTCACCATCAATTGACCATTCCCAGGCGATGGGGGTAGACAAAAAATCAATGGATGTATCTGTGAAGTGTAGTTGTAGACTATCTCCACACGATAGCGTATCAACACTAAAGCCCGGCCTTAAAGTATTGGGTAAAAGCTGTATGCTTTGTATAAATGTATCCGTACAAAACGAGCCAGGGTCAGCAATAAGCGTTATATCATAGCTACCTGTCTGCGGAAACGTAAAAATGGGGCTAACCTCCGTACTTGTTCCTAAGGGATTGTCTATATCTCCAAAAAACCATTGATAATTCTCTGCTCCAGAGCTTTGATTTTGAAAAAGAACAGTAAGGCTATTACATTGTATTTCAGGAGCAGTAAAAGCAGCCGTTATCTGACCACAAACACCTACATTATATTGAAAATCGCGCCGAGTGGTCGAAATAAGCACTCCGTTTCTATATTCTTCAGCACAAATACCGACTACAAATTGGCCAATTGTATTGGGTGTTCCTGTTAAAAGCCCAGTGACAGGATCTATTTCTAAAACTGGATCACCAGGCAGGCCGTTCAGCATATTTTGAGTATTATAAGGAGGATCATTCCAAATAACTTCTTCAAATGGAGGATTGTGAGGAGGCTGTGGAATAGGATTATCCTGATCTGCGCCCTGCAAAGGTGTGCATAGCCGATAAACAATGCTATCACCATCTATATCTGTTGCCGACTGGTCAAAAAAGAGCGGTTCATTGGCACAAATATATAAAGGCGGCCATTGGTTAAAAGTAGCACTACTGTTACATTCAAGCAAGGCTTGTTCAGAAATGCTAAGCCCGAAAGTAGCACCCGTAGCCAGCGGTTCTATAATATTTGCAATCGTTTGGTTTCGGCAACATCGCTGATAGGCCAGTTGATAGCCACCTGGTCTGGGTTCTAATTCAATTTCAACATGATAAGTAGTGGTATGTACACAAACGGTAGGAGGAATAACCAGGCATTCATCTGTTAAGACCTGTGATAGCGTATCATCGCCCATTAAAGGAATAAGTATTTCGAATACTAAAGAATTGTCCTGATTAAAAACACCAATAGAGGCAGGATCATCAAAATAAGCATTAGGATTACCAAAGAAACAATCTCTGAAAATAACCAGTTGAATTTCATACCTATTATCACCCAGGCAGGTATAGGTCATTTCCCCGCCCACAATGTGTGTGGCATTAGCGGTAGGCAGACAGCATAAAATAAACGCACTACAAATAAGCCATTTGAAATACGGATAAAGATGGTTTCTAAATGTCTTCAAGAAAGAAAAATTTTACAAACTCCAATGTAGTAATTTTTATTAAAAAAGATCATACTCTTTTAACAAAAAGAAGCCATTCTGCTGACAAAATGGCTTCTTTCATAGTATTTTAATTTAAGATAAAGGGTTCGTTTATTATTTAGGCAATACCAATTCAAACTCTACTCTTCTATTACGAGCACGACCTGTGGGCGTATCATTGGCCTCGATAGGGTTCGTTTCACCAAATCCAGCGTGGCTTATACGGTCACGACTGATTCCCTTGACAAGAAGGTATTGATAACAGCTACGAGCACGCCTTTCTGATAAGCTTTGATTAGCAGCAGCATTACCTACATTGTCCGTATAACCACTAATGGTTAAGTTATAATTAGGATAACGAGTCATGATTTCAGCAACTTCATCCATGATAGGATAAGATATCGTGAGAATTTCGTCACTATTGGTCCTGAAACGAACATTGCTCATGGCTAATTCTAGCGTTGCTAAATCAGATTCAGCGATAACAGGGCAGCCATCATTAGAAGCAGGGCCTGCATTAGATGGGCAAGCATCATCACCATCACCAATGCCGTCACCATCCGTATCTGGGCAACCACTATAAGTATCTGTACCGACAACGAAAGGGCATTTATCCTGTGGATCAACAATGCCATCACCATCTGTATCTGGGCAACCATTTGTGTCTTCACTTCCTGCTAACTCAGGACAAGCATCATCTGCATCAGTAATACCATCACCATCCGCATCGGGGCAGCCATCGAGCGTTGCAACACCAGGAATATTAGGGCAAATATCAAGAGGGTCAGAAATGCCATCGCCATCACTATCTGGGCAACCTCGGTAACGACGCTCTCCTGGAATGTTAGGACAATTATCCTGATTATCTGCGACATCATCGCCATCGCTATCAGGACAGCCATTGAATTTTTCTTCTCCTGCCACTTCTGGGCAGCCATCTTTAGAGTCTGGGATGCCATCTAAATCTGTATCGGGGCAACCTCCTACAGAAGATAAACCAGGGGTATTCGGACATTTATCATTTTCATCTGTAATACCGT
>Ga0256839_1005410_pt1 | contig 11812 bp, 12 predicted proteins | sample 354166metaG_FD_185968 | JGI IMG/M metagenome (GOLD analysis project Ga0256839, IMG submission 185968) | Hydrothermal vent microbial communities from Mid Atlantic Ridge, Atlantic Ocean - 354-166 | ecosystem: Environmental > Aquatic > Marine > Hydrothermal vents | place: Atlantic Ocean: Mid...
ACCTTGGTTGATACCGTCGGCGAGCGCCTCGGGGTTGGGGTCACCCAGCGTCACCTGCTGCGTTTCGCCGTTGGCGAAGGAGTACTCGCTGCTGATGGGGGTCTCCCCAGCGGCATCGCAAATCCAGGCGAGGCCCGCATCGGAGCAGCCGGCCGCTCCGGGGTCGTCGGTGCGTGCGTAGAAGGTCATCACCAGCGGCGCCTGGACCGCGGTGTAGCTCACGGTGACCCGGCCGCTGAGGCGGATCGTCTTGACGCCGACCACGGGTCGGTCGAACTGCGCCGCGTTCTTGGGGTAGACGACCTGCCCGACGGTGTTGCCCACCGCGTCCACGGAGATGCTGAAGTCCTCCAGGGGCACGGTAAGCGGGGCCTTGGAGCAGGCGGCGAGGGCCGCGGCCAGCGTCAGAACCAGGGCGGAGGTGCGCAGGAGGGTCTTCATGCCTCCATCCTACCCTCATGGGGTATCGAACCACCCTCAGTCGGGGGTGTGCGCGGCCCCCACCCAGTCCACCCAGCGCCCGCCGCGGGCTTCCAGCTCGCGCTCGAGACCCTCGATCACCTTGACCGGCGCGTAAGGGTCGCCAAAGGTAGCCGTACCCACCGCCACCAGGCGCGCGCCGGCCAGGGCGAACTCGAGCGCATCCTCGGCGCTGGCGATGCCGCCCATCCCCAGGATGGGCCGGTCGGTGTGGCGGTAGAGCTCGTAGACCAGGCGCACGGCCACCGGCTTGACGGCGGGGCCGCTGAGGCCGCCCTGGCGGTTGCCCAGCACCGGCCGCTTGCGTTCCAGGTCCATGCGCATGCCCAGCAGGGTGTTGATCAGGCTGAAGCCGTCCACCCCCGCCGCTTCCAGCGCCTCGGCCACCGGCAGGATGGGCCCGTTGGGGCTCAGCTTGGCGAGCACCGGACGGTCGGTGGCGCCCTTGACGCGGCGGACCACCTCGGCGGCGGCCGCGGGATCGTGGGCGAAGGGCAGGCGGCCGCCGTGGACGTTGGGGCAGGAGAGGTTGACCTCGATCAGGTCGGCGTAGGGGCCGACCTTGCGGGCGACGTGGGCGAAGTCGGCGGCTTCGTCGCCGAAGACGTTGACGATGACGCGCGCCCCCTGGGCCTTCAGCCACGGCAGCTCGTCGGCGACGTAGGCGTCCACCCCCTTGTTCTCCAGCCCGATGGCGTTGAGCATGCCCATCGGGGTCTCGGTGATGCGGGGGGTGGGCGCGCCGGCGATGGGTCGCGGCGAGACGCCCTTGGTGGTGACCGCGCCCAGCCGGCGGAGCGGGTAGAGGTGGGCGTACTCGCGGCCGAAGTTGAAGGTGCCGCTCGCGGTGACCACCGGATTCGGGAAGCGCACGCCCAGGAAATCGACCTCGAGCCGGTTCACCAGACCACCTCCTGCACCTCGAAGACGGGCCCGTCCACGCAGGCGTGCTTCTGCCCCGCGGCCGTCTGCACCGCGCAGGAGAGGCAGGCGCCCACGCCGCAGGCCATGTGGACGTCGAGGCTCACGTATCCGGGCCGGCCGTGTGCGATCGCCAGCTGCGCCGCCGCCCGCATAAGCGCGAAGGGCCCCACGCTGTAGACGGTTGCCACGGCGCCGCCGGCGAGCAGCTCCGCCAGGCCCTCGGTGGGGTAGCCCCGCCGCCCCAGCGAGCCGTCCTCGCTGAAATAGCGCACCTCCAGCCCCAGGCGTTCGTACAGCGTTTGAACCAGGGTGCGGTCCTCCGCCGAGGGCGCACCGTGGAAGACGTGCACGGTCCGCCCCGCACGCAGCAACCGCTCGGCGAGCCAGGCCAGCGGCGCGGCCCCGGCGCCGGCGCCGACCAGCGCGGCGTCGCCCGAGGATATGGGGAAGGAATTCCCAAGCGGGGCGAGCGCTTGCAGGCGGGTGCCGACGGGAAGGCGGACCAGGTCGCGGGTCCCGGGCCCGAAGGGGGTGACGATCAGCTCCACCTCCGTTCCCTCGTGGCGGGACGGCGCCAGCGGTCGGCGCAGCACGTGGCCCGGCACGCTCAGGTTCAAGAACTGCCCCGGCCCGAACCGCGCCTCGAGCGTCGGCATCGCGAGCACCAGCCTCTGGTGAGGCCCCAGCGGTTCGCTGGCGACGATCGTGGCCGCGTGGTCGTCCCAGCGCGGCCGCGGGGGGGCGAGCTCAGGCGAGGCCGGCATCACGCCAGGCCTCCCTTCCCGCCACCAGCGTGAGCCGCGGCCAGCCGACGAGCTCGCGTCCCGTCCAGGGGCTGTAACGCGCCTTGGAAACGAAGCGTTCGGGGTCTACCGTGCGCTTCTCGGCGGGGTCGAAGAGCATCAGGTCGGCCGGCGCGCCCTCCGCCAGACGCGCAGGCGCGAGGCCCAGCGCCGTGCGCGGGCCGGTGGTCATGCGCTCGATCAGCAGCGGCAGCGGCAGACCGCGCCGCTCCACCAGCTCGGTGTAGAGCAGGGGAAAGGCCAGCTCGAGCGCAGGGATGCCGAAGGGGGCGTTTTCCAGGTCCCGTTCCTTCTCGGCCGCGGTGTGGGGGGCGTGGTCGGTGCCGATCGCCGACAGCTCGCCCCGTTCCAGCGCCCCGATCAGCGCCTCGACGTCGCCGGCGGTGCGCAGCGGTGGGGCCACCTTGAAGCGGGCGTCGAAGCCGCGCCAGGCCTCCTCGGTGAGCGTCAGGTGGTGGGGGGTGACCTCGCCCACCACCGGCAGCCCCTCGGCCCGCGCCGCCGCGACGAGCGCCGCGCCGCGGGCGGTGGAGACGTGCTGCACGTAGAGCCGGGGCGCGTGGCCCAGCGCGGCCGCCTTGCGCGCGGCGTAGCGCAGCACCTCGAGGTCGCGGGCGATGCGGGCGGCCTCGGCCTCGGGCGGGTTGCCGGCGAGGCCCAGTTCGGCGGCCAGGGGGCCGTCGTTCATCACCCCGCCGCCGCGCAGCCCGGCGTCCTCGGCGTGGACGGCTACCGCCAGGCCCGCGGCGGCGGCGTAGACCAGCCCGCGGGCGAGCACGCCCGCGTCTTCGTTGGTGCGGCCGTCGTCGGTGAGCAGCGCCGCCCCTGCCCGGGCCAGCAGCGCCGCGGGGGTGAGCTTTTTCCCTTCCTGGTTCTCGGTCAGCGCCGCGGCCACCATCAACCGAGCTCCGGGAATGGAGCGGGCCTCATCCAAGAGCGCCCGCACCTGCTCGGGCTCCTGCACCACCGGCTGGGTGTTGGGCATGGCCACGACCGTGCCGTAGCCGCCTCGGGCGGCGGCGGCCAGGCCGGTGGCCAGGTCCTCCTTGGTCTCCTGGCCGGGGGTGCGCAGGTGGACGTGGGGGTCCGTGAGCGCCGGGGCGAGCCAGCGGCCGCCGGCGTCGAGCACCCGCTCGGCGTCGCCCCCCGCGAGCGAGGCGATGCGGCCGTCTTCGACGAGCACGTCGGCGTTGCCGAGTTCGCCCGAGCCGTCGACCAGGCGGGCGTTCTTGATGAGCAGCTTCATGCCGCCCTCCCCACGAGCAGGTGGTAGAGCACGGCCATGCGCACCGCCTCGCCGGCGCGCACCTGCCGCTCGACGCGGCTGCGGGGTCCGTCGGCCAGGGCGCCTTCGAGCTCCACGTCGCGGTTCATGGGACCGGGGTGGAGGAGGGGGGCTCCGGGTTTGGCCCGGTCCAGTCGCTGCCGGGTGACCTGGTATTCGGCCACGTACTCGCGCAGCGAGGGGAGCGCCCCCTCGTCCATGCGCTCGCGTTGCAGCCTGAGCACCATCACCGCGTCGGCGCCAGAGAGCGCCTCGTCCAGGTCGGTCGTCAGGCGCGCGCCCGGAAGCCGCTCGGGCAGGAGCCCCACGGGGCCTGCGGCCCAGACCTCGGCCCCCAAAAGCGGCAGCAGCTCGGCGTTCGAGCGGGCCACCCGCGAGTGGGCGACGTCGCCGACGATGGCGATCTTCTTGCCCTCCAGGGACTCCAGCTCCTCCAGCAGGGTGTAAGCGTCGAGAAGCGCCTGGGTGGGATGGGCGCGCCGGCCGTCGCCGGCGTTGACGACCGCGCCCTTCAGCCAGCGCGCCGCCTGGTGGGCCATACCCGCCACCGGAGCGCGGATCACGTAGGCGTCGAGGGCCATGGCCTGGAGGGTGAGCAGGGTGTCCTTGAACGACTCGCCCTTGGCGAGGCTCGAGCCCGCCCCGGAAAAGCCCACCACGTCGGCCGACATCCGCCGCGCGGCCAGCTCGAAGCTGATCTTGGTGCGGGTCGAGGGCTCGAAGAAGACGGTGGCCACGGTGAACCCCTTGAGCGCCGGGACCTTCTTCATGGGGCGCTCGAGCACCTCTTCCATCATCCGCGCGGTCTCGAGCAGGCTCTCCACCCGGGCGCGGTCCCAGCCGGCGAAGTCGAGCAGGTGCGCTAGCGCTCCCACAGCTCCACCCCCTCCTCGCCGTCGGTCTCGCGCAGCTTGACCTTGACGACCTCGCTCTTCGAGGTGGGCAGGTTCTTGCCCACGAAGTCGGCGCGGATGGGCAGCTCGCGGTGGCCGCGGTCGACCAGCACCGCCAAGTAGACGCGTTTCGGCCGCCCCAGGTCCACCAGCGCGTCCAGGGCCGCCCGGGCGGTGCGACCGGTGAAGAGCACGTCGTCCACCAGCACCACCGGGCGGCCGGTCACGTCCCAGGGGATGCGGGTCTCGCGCACCTTCGGTTGCACCCCGATCTCGCTGAGGTCGTCGCGGTAGAGGGTGATGTCGAGTACGCCCACCGGCGGCCGCACCCCCTCGAAGCGCTCGATCAGCGCCGCCAGCCGCTCGGCCAGGGGGATGCCGCGGGTGTGGATGCCGACCAGCGCCAGATCGCCCGCGCCCTTGTTCTTCTCGATGATCTCGTGGGCCATGCGCCTAAGCGCCCGCTCGATCTCGGCGGGCTCGAGCACCTTGGCTTTGAAGCGCATCACGCCCCCCTAAAAAAAACCGCCCGCATGGGGCGCGCCGCTGCCGGATTGTTCCGCCGTTCGTTCACGTTCTCCTCCTTCCCCGCCTCACGGGACGGGCTTAAAGGTCAAGACAATCTACCCCGCCCGAGGGGGCGGGGTCAAGCGAAGCCTACCTCGGCTTCAGGTGGCCTGGGTGGGCTGCTGGCTGGCGGCCGTGTAGGCGAGGACGCCGACGATCACGGCGACGATGACGGCGTTCCACATGGCGGCGCTCAGGGCGCTGTAACCGAGCACCCAGGGCGACACCAGGAGCCAGAGCGCGACGACGAGTTCGGACCACTCCTCCCAGGGCTTGGCGTCGGCGAGGGCCAACAACGAGAGCACGACGAAGATCGCGCCCACGATCAGCGCATTCCAGAGCGCGGCGCCGTTCTGCGAGAAGGCGAGAACCCACGGCGAAACGACCAGCCAGAGACCCAGCACCAGGTTGACCCAGTCCTGCCAGCGTTTCATGTAAGCTCACCTCCTTCCGCGAGCATTATAAAACATGAGTGGTACGATATCAAGCCTTCCCCTCCGGCGGCCGCGGGCTTGCGCGCTTCCCGCCCGGTTGGTACAGTGGGGAGCGTTGGTTGGCCGCACGACCAAGCCCGTGCGCCCTCTAAGGAGGACTCCATGAAGGAAGGCATTCACCTCAAGCTGGTCCCCGCCAAGATCATCTGCGGCTGCGGCAACGTCATCGAAACCTACTCGACCAAGCCCGAGATCCACGTGGAAGTCTGCTCCGCCTGCCACCCCTTCTTCACCGGCAAGCAGCGCTTCGTGGACACCGAAGGCCGCGTCGAGCGCTTCCAGCGCCGCTTCGGGGACTCGTACAAGAAGAACCTCAAGAAGAAGAAGGCCTAGGCCCCGCCGGCCAAGAACGACCCCCGCGCCGCGGCGCGGGGGTCTTGGCTGGGGGGGGTCACTCGCTCTTCGCTTCCTCGACGATCTTCTGCGCCAGCTGCGGCGGCACCTCGGCGTAATGGCTGAACTCGAGGTTGTAGGCCCCCTGGCCGGCGGTGAGGCTGCGCAGCACCCGGCTGTACTCCAGGATCTCGCCCAGGGGCGCTTCGGCGTGGATGACCGCGAGCGCGCCGTCCATGTCGGAGCCCAGCACCCGGCCGCGGCGGCCCTGGAGGTCGGAGAGGATGTCGCCCATCTTGTCTTGGGGGACGATGATCTTGAGCCTGTAGATGGGCTCGAGCAAGGTGGGCCCTGCGGCCTCGGCCACCTTCTTGAAGGCCAGCGAGGCGGCGATCTGGAAGGAAAGGTCGGAGGAGTCGACCGAGTGGTGGGAGCCGTCGTAGACCGCGGCGCGGAAGCCGATTACCGGGAAGCCGGCGAGCACGCCCTTCCTGGCGGCCTCCTTGATCCCTTTTTCCACGGCTTCCTTGTACTTGGTGGGGATGACGCCGCCGGTGATCTCCCAGACGAACTCGTAGTCCTCGGCGGGCTCGAGCCGCAGCCAGACGTCGCCGTACTGACCGTGACCCCCCGTCTGCTTCTTGTGCTTGCCCTGCCCCTCGGCTTTGCGCCGGATCGTCTCGCGGTAGGGGATCTTGGGCAGTTTCAGTTCGACGTCCACGCCGTAGTCGTGCAGCCGCTCCCGGGCGACCTCAAGGTGCATGTCGCCCATGCCCCAAAGCAGCATCTCCCCGGTCTCCTCGTTGCGCTCCAGCCGCAGGCTGGGGTCCTCCTCGAGGAGCTTGTTCACCGCCTCGCCCAGCTTGGCCTCGTCGCCCTTGCCCTTCGGCACGATGGCCATGAAGGTGGTGGGCTCGGGCAGCTTGGTCATCGGTACCTCTTCGGGCTCCTCGGGCCACAGCGCCATCGTGCGGTGCAGGTGGTCGGCCTTGGGCAACGCCAGGATGTAGCCGGCCTCGGCCCGGTCCACCTCAAGCAGCTCGTTGCCTCGGGGGACGTAGAGCTTGTTGAACTTGACCGGCCCCTTCTCCGACTGCAGCACGTCGCCGGGTTTCAGCTCGCCGCGGTAGAGGCGGATGTAGGCGACCTTACCCACGACGGGTTCGACCTGGACCTTGAAGACCTTGGCCAGCGGCGGGCCCTCGCCCCAGCGCTCGGTGGGGGAGGGGAGGGCCTGCAGGAAGATGTCGAGCAGCGGCTCCACGCCGATCAGCGTCTCGCCCGAGGCGAGGGCGACCGGGTAGACGAGCCCCTGGCGCACGGCCTCGTGGAAGGCCTTGGCCACCTGTTCGGGGGCGGGTTCCTCGCCTTCCTCCAGGTACTGCTCGAGCAGGTTTTCGTCGGTTTCCACGATGGCCTCGATCGCCTGTTCGCGGTACGTCCCCACCTGCTCGGCCAGTTCTTCCGGAACCTCGACCTCCCGGTACTTCTCGCCGTCGTACCGCAGCGCCTTGTTGCGCAGGACGTCGAGCAGGCCGACCCAGTTCGATCCCTCCATCCAGGGCAGGTGCACCGGGACGATGCTGCCCAGCGTCGAGCGCAGGTCTTCGAGCAGTTGGAAGAAGTCGCCGCCCTTGTCGAGTTTGGTCACCACGACCATGCGCGGCAGCTCCAGCCGCTCGGCCACCGTCCAGGCGCGCTCGGTCCCGATTTGCACGCCTTCGGGCGCGCTCACGGTGACCACCGCGGCGTCGGCCGCGGTCAGCGCCCCGCGGATGCTGGCGATGAAGTCGAGGTAGCCGGGGGTGTCGAGCACGAAAAACTTGTGCCCCTTCCAGTCCAGGGGCAGCACCGCCGTACGTACGCTGATGCCGTGGGCCTTTTCCTCTGGGGTGTAGTCCGAGGTCGTGGTGCCCTCGGACACGCTCCCCCTCCGTTCCTTGGCCCCGGTGAGGTAGAGGAGCGCCTCGCCCAGGGTCGTCTTTCCGCTGCCGGAATGTCCGGCGAAGGCGATGGTACGGATCACGTTCGTCCTCCTTTCGTTTCCTCCCTACGTGCACCAAGTATACGACGCGTTCGAGCGGGGTTTTCTTCGGCCAAACGTCCCCGCTGGTAGGCTGGAGGCATGCGGCTGTGCGTGCGGAAGGGGGCCTGGCGGTCGATGTGGGAAGACGCCCGCGTGCGCGCGCCGGAGGAGGCCGTCGGCCTGCTCGTGGGGCGGCGGGGGTGCGCCGAGGCGGCTTGGCCCCTCGCCAACGCGAGTCCCCACCCGCTCGTGCACTACCTCGCGGAGCCGGGCGAACTGCTCGCGGCGCTGCGGCGCGCCGACGCCGAGGGGCTTGAGGTCTGCGCCCTCTACCACAGCCACCCCGCGGGACCGCCGAGCCCCAGCGAGCGCGACCGTGCAGAGGCCACCTGGCGCGTGCCCTACGTTATCCTGGGGCTGCCGGAGGGGCGCGCCCGCGCCTTCCTACTGCCCGAGGGAGAAGAGGTGGAGATTCGTGTGGAGCCGTGAAGAACTCGATCGCTACGCCCGGCACATGATTTTGCCGGAGGTGGGGCCCGAGGGGCAGGCGCGCCTGAAGGCCGCCTCGGTGCTGGTGGTGGGCGCCGGGGGGTTGGGCTCGCCCCTGCTCATGTACCTCGCGGCAGCGGGCGTGGGGCGCATCGGCATCGTGGAGGACGACGTCGTCGACCTCAGCAACCTGCAGCGGCAGGTGCTCTACGCCACCCCCGACGTAGGGCGACCCAAGGCCGAAGTCGCCGCCGAGCGGCTCGCCGAGCTCAACCCCCACGTTGCCGTCGAGGTCCACGCCCGGCGCCTCACGTCGGCGAACGCTCTCGCCCTCTTCGCCGACTACGACCTCGTCGTCGACGCCAGCGACAACTTCCCCACGCGCTACCTGGCGAGCGACGCGGCCGTGTTCGCGGACAAACCCCTGGTCTACGGCGCGATCCACCGCTTCGAAGGCCAGGTTTCGGTCTTTCACCACCAGGGCGGCCCCTGCTACCGCTGCCTTTTTCCCAAACCGCCCAAGCCGGGCAGCGTGCCCAGCTGCGCCCAGGCGGGCGTCTTCGGGGTGCTGCCTGGGGTGATCGGCAGCTTGATGGCCACCGAGGTGCTCAAGCTGCTGCTGGGGATCGGCCGACCGCTTTCGGGCCGGCTGCTCCTCTACGACGGGCTCGAGGCCGAGTTCCGCGAGCTCAAGGTGGAGCGCGACCCGAACTGCCCGGTCTGTGGCGACCACCCCACGCAGAAGGGTCTGATCGACTACGAGGCGTTCTGCGGCGTCCCTCGGTAGCTTGCCCTAAGGCCGCGGATGGGGACGTTGCTACCCCGCGGAGCCGTGTCCCCGATGCTAGACTTGTGGGTGAACAGCCGGCGCAAAGTCTGCACGCCGGGCTCGGAAAGGAGTTCGATATGGCAGAGGCTGAAATCGCACGGGGATTGGAAGGCGTCGTCTTCACCGAGACCGAGCTCTCGTTCATCGACGGCCAGAACGGCAGGCTCTACTACCTGGGCTACCCCATCCAAGAACTCGCGGAGCACAGCAGCTTTGAGGAAGTCTCCTACCTGCTGCTGCACAAGCGACTACCCACGGCCGACGAGCTGGCGGTTTTCAAGGAGAAGCTGGTCAAGAACCGCAGCATCGCGGTCGAGAAGGTGGCCTCGTTCGCCGACTACCCGCGTACGGCCCACCCCATGGCCTCGCTACGCACCGCCATCAGCGAACTCGGCCTCTTCGACCCCACCGAGGAGGACACCTCCTTCGAGAGCCTCTACGAGAAGAGCGTCAGCCTGATCTCCAAGTTCGCCACCGTCACCGCGGCGATCAAGCGCCTGCGTGAGGGGCACATGCCCATCGAGCCCGATCCCGAACTCTCGCACGCGGCGAACTTCTACTACATGCTCAACGGCAAGCGCCCCAGCCCCGAGCAGGAAAAGCTGCTCGACGTGGCGCTGATCCTGCATGCCGAGCACGGCATGAACGCCTCCACCTTCACCGCCCTGGCCGTGCACTCGACCGCCTCGGACATCTACTCCTCGATCGTGGCGGCGGTGGGCGCCCTCAAGGGCCCGCGCCACGGCGGCGCCAACGAGCAGGTCATGAAGATGGTGCAGGAGATCGGCAAGCCCGAGGCCGCCCGCGGCTGGGTCCAGGGCAAGCTGGCCAACAAGGAGCGCATCATGGGCATGGGTCACCGCGTCTACAAGGCGCTCGACCCGCGCGCCGTCATCCTCAAGAAGTACGCCGAGATCGTGGCCAAGGCCCACGGCAAGTCCACCGAGTACGCGATCCTCACCATCGTCGAGGAAGAGGCGGGCAAGGTGCTCAACCCGCGCGGTATCTACCCCAACGTCGACTTCTACTCGGGCGTCGTCTACTCCGACCTGGGCATTCCCACCGAGTTCTTCACCCCCGTTTTCGCGGTGGCGCGGATCTCGGGCTGGACCGCCCACATCCTCGAGTACGCGCGCATGGACAACCGCCTGCTCCGTCCCAAGGCCAAGTTCGTGGGCGAGCTCGACCGCAAGTACGTGCCCATCGACCAGCGCTGATCCGTCACCTGCAAGCGCCGCCGGCCCGGGCCGGCGGCGCTCGTTTGCGCTCAGCGGATTGCGTCCAGCGCCTGCAGCACCGCCCGGGCGTCCCGAAAACGCGCCTGCGGGTCCTTGGCGACCATCCGGCCCAGGACCGAGCCCAGCTGGGTGTCGGGCTCGAGGCCGGCGGCCGTGGGAAGGGGGGCGTGGAGGTGGCGTTCCATCACGGCCTGAGGGGTGCCCACGTAGGGCAGCTCCCCGGTCAACCCCCAGTAGAGGATCACCCCGGCGGCGTAGACGTCGGTCGCCGGGGTCACGTTCTCGCCGCGGACCTGCTCGGGGGCGATGTAGGCGATCGTGCCCAGGCGCAGCCGCTGGGTCGCCTCGCGCGTGGGGCCGGAAAGGTCGAAGTCGATCAGCCGGGCGTGCCCCCGGGCGTCGACAATGACGTTTTCGGGTTTGACGTCGCGGTGGACGTAGCCCCGCTCGTGCATGTGCCCGAGCGCCGCGAGCAGCTGCCGAAAGACGTCCAGGAACTCCCCCGGCGCCGGGGGCTCTTCCGAGAGCCGGCGGCCGGGCGCGTAGGCGAGGAGGACCGCGGGGTGGGCGTCGATGTCGAGCCGCTGCAGCACCGGGTTGACGTTGGCGTGCTCGAGGGCGCGCCCCACCTGCCATTCGCGGTCGGCGCGCGCTTCGTACCCCTCAGGAAAGACCTTGACGGCGAAAGGGCGGCCCTCCCGGTCGAACGCCAGGTAGACCGTCGCCACCGCGCCGCGCGCGATGGGGCGGACGACCCGGTACTCGCCCAACAGCACCCGTCCAGGGATACCCACAACCCAACTATAACGTGCCCGCAAGGGCCTCACCCGGTTCACGCCGGCGGCGGTAGAGTGGGTTCGTGCGAGCTGCGAACCGCCCCGAATTCCAAGAAGGCCGGACGTTGAAACGCGGGATTGCACTGGCGGGGGGCGCCGCCCGCGGTTTCGCCCACATCGGCGCGCTCAAGGCGGTCGAGGAGTCGGGCCTGCCGGTGAGCGCCGTGGCGGGCACCAGCATGGGCGCGATCATCGGCAGCCTCTGGGCGAGCGGCATGCCCGCCGAGGAGATCCTGGACCTGGCCCGCAAAACCAGCTGGCTGCGCCTCATCAACTTCCGTCCCAGCGGCGGCCTGCTTTCCGCGGGCAAGCTGCGCGACTTCCTTGGTCGCTACCTGCCGCGCGACTTCGAGGGGCTCGAGCGCCCCTTCGCCGCGGTGGCTACCGACGCGGTCCGGGGCCGCAGCGTCTACCTGCACCGCGGCGACCTGCCCAGCGCGGTCCTCGCCTCCGCCGCCTACCCCGGCCTTTTCTCGGTCGTTGAGCGCGACGGTCTGCAGCTGATCGACGGCGGCGTCCTGGACAACCTGCCGGTCGACGCCGCGCGTTTTCTGGGCTCGGAGTGGATCCTGGCCGTCGACGTTACCTACGATCCCGACCACGAGCAGGATCCGC
>Ga0256839_1005411_pt1 | contig 11811 bp, 11 predicted proteins | sample 354166metaG_FD_185968 | JGI IMG/M metagenome (GOLD analysis project Ga0256839, IMG submission 185968) | Hydrothermal vent microbial communities from Mid Atlantic Ridge, Atlantic Ocean - 354-166 | ecosystem: Environmental > Aquatic > Marine > Hydrothermal vents | place: Atlantic Ocean: Mid...
AAACGCGAAATCTCCAGCAGTGACTGGCTCGCCATTCGACCAGCGCGCGTCATCGCGCAGCTGGAAACGGTAGATGAGTCCATCATCGCTGACGGACCATGATTCGGCTACCCCCGGAATCGGGCCCCCATCCGCAGCCTCGGCAATCAGACCCTCGAACAAATCGCGCTGGATATTGGCCTCGGGAACGCCCGATGACTTATGAATGTCGAGCGTTTCTGGTTCAGCGCCGTTGCCGCGCTGGATGCTTGTCTGTGCCGCTGCCAATCCCATCGTGATGAACAGGGAGAGAAAAACAATGATGCGGATGATCGAATTCATGTGGTATCCGGCTCGCGAGGTTGAAGGATAACTGTCAATAAATGTGGGCATGCGATCGTTTACCGGAAAACTCCTGCCCGACCTACGAATGAGTGAGAACGCGGGGGGATGCGGTTCCACGTCTACTCATCGGCCACAAGCACGGAAGTTTACAGCAATAAACGACAGCAATCCCAATATGGCAGGCGCGTCATCGGCGGAGAAATCGCGTCGTCGGCTTGCTGTCTCTCTCCCACTAACCCCGTGCCGCTAGCGTCTTCAATGGTTTAGTTGTCTTCAGTTGGTGTTCTTTATTGGCTCGCCCACATCCTTCGGTGATGGCTTGCCCTTTTTTCGCTTGCATGCCCTGGCATGGGATCTGCACGGCTTTGGGCAATATGGCATGAGCCAAACTGGGTGGACAAGGGAAAGTCCTGAAAAAACGTGGAGAGGGTTTCAGGAAGGCCTGAGCTGATCGCCACCATGAACGCGGGCCTGCGAGTCGAAGGAATGTTGCGACGGCATGCGAACAATAATAATGGAAATGGAGAAGTACATTGAAACAACTACCAACAAAAAGATTGCTGGCTGCGATGATTTCATCTGCGGTATTGCTGGCTGGATGTGGGGATGGTGCCGGTGGCCTTGGTGACTCGATCGAGCGAGCCATTGAAAACAATCTTCCCGAGTCTGATACGCCGAGCGAAGGAAATGCACAGTCCGGCGGTGACACGACGCAGCAGTCCCCCGATAACCCATTTTCAGGATCGTCACTGATCGAAGGTGCTGTGGCGCTCTCATCCCTGGTAGGTCTGGATGCAGCTGCTATCGAGCCTTCCCAGCAGGCGCCGAAAAGTGCACGGATCTCAACGCGAAGCGCATTTGTTCAGCCCCGCGCAGGGGCAGAGACATCAGGCAATGCCGTGGTCAAGTTGTTCGCTGTTTCTGCCGATGGCGAGTTGCAGGATACTGGCATCAACTGCAAGTTCAGCAATGATGAAAATGCCAATGGCGACCCGAAATACTTCTGCGACGGTGTTGCTGATGGTAATACCTACGTCGTCAAGTATGTACGCCTGCTCGATGGCAATAAAGCGATCGAAATGAAGGTCAATGTGGATATCCCCGAGGGGGCGGCCCAAGCCAACGCTGAAGAGATTTCACCGCAATCGACGGTAGTGGTGGATGCCATCGTCAAGGCTGTTCTGTCAGCCACAGAAGGCAAGGAGATCGACCCCGAAGTCGTCAAGGACATTATCAAGTCAGTCAAGCAAACTGTCGAGACGCTGGTTGAAAGCGGCGCGGTACAAGTTCCTTCCGTGCTTGGTGAGGCACCCAAGGATGCGGAGGGTAACTATGTCGATAGTGTCGCTGTATTGGCTCAGGGCGAAAATCTGCAATTCGCCGAGAACGAAAGTCTCGAAGAAGCCTCCGGTGCGCTGCTCTCCAGCGAGGAAGTTGCCACCAAGGTTGATGCAGTCAAGGTCGAGATAGAAGTCCGTGAGCTGAAGAACATCGATACCAATGATGCCGAAGGCAAGAAAGCCCTGGTCAAAAAGATATTCGGCAAGCTGCTCGACGATGATGCACCAAAATTTATCGTCGACTTCTTTGCCGATCGCTATGTCGAAGGCGTCGAAGTTTCTCTGGGTGAGTTGTTTCAGTCAGTCTATGCGGGGCTCTCTCTCGATCCGAGCGTCGGGGTTGGATTGGAGGAGATGGGTCTTGATAATGGCAAGGCGGCGGATGCATTTTCGACGCTTTTGAACCGGATCTATGATCTCGAAGCGAAGCAGTTGGGTGGCACGATTACGGACGAAGAAAGAAAAATGCTCGCCGAAATTCCAGGCGTGATTTCAGTCGCCTTCCCGGCTGAACAATGGAAAAATGCAGAGATCAATCCTGATACGGCGTTCTCTGTGCCACAGGGAATTGTTTTCACGATTTTTGTGACGGATAAACTCGTTCCGGAGATGTTCGAAGAATTCACCGGAAACAAGCTGCGTTCGGTCATGAATGTAGAGGAGGAGAATGAAGGCTCCCAGAAAGTTGATTTCAATGACCCGGTGAGATTCGACCCAATGAAGTTCGATGCGGAAGGACGGGGAAAGGGTCTGATGCAACTGTTCGGCTTTTTCGAGCCGGATGTCCTGGACGGGCTGGATGGTGTGGATATCACTCGCCTCGACATCACCCCCGATCGTGTATGGATTCCAGATGCTGACAATGGGGGTACTGATGGTGGACCCAGCGGCAGCGAGCACGATGCCTTGCGCGCAAATGTGTGCATCATGGATCTGGACGCAATGGCGGCGGCTGCATCTGGGGCATCTCCGGGTGATACCTCGTTATCGCCGAAAATTGACGTTAAGCTGACTTACCCCAAGGCTTCAGGCGGGTTTGGCAGTGTTGGGTTGATCAACGAGCGTGACTTGTTCCAGGGGCAGTTGCCGAAAGAATTCCCGGAGGAGGGATTAGCGGCAGAGGACGGTGGTGATCCAGAGGCTTGTTTTGTGCTCGATCCGTGGGCCAATGTTTCGTCTGAGAATGGTCCGACTCAGCTCTCCGTCGAGGATATTGTTTCCGACTTTACTTCCGGTGACTACAGCATCGTTGTCCAAAAAGATGGTAAGCAGGTTGCGGAGCGTACATTCCGTAAGAAAGTGGTTGTCGGCATGCAGGGCGCGGTACCCCAGCTCCTTTCGCCAAGAGGTTTGCCGCAATGGCCTGCTGAGTGTCATGGCAAGGCATACTGCCCGGAATGGGACGAACTCGACAGGAAGTGGGTGGAAGCGGGGGGTAACACAACCTTTGCAATCAATGCGGACAGTGACGAAGATGGGGTTGAGGACAAGGCGCAAATTATCGTCAAATGGGCCAAGCCGGAGATTGCGCTGCCTGAAGGCGTCAAGGTTGCCTATGGCGTGAACATCTTCAGAAACGGTGGCTGTGACGAGAATGGTTGTGATTTCGACAATATCTATTCGTCGTATGAGAAAGGACGACGGATTTTTGGTCGATCGTTCACCGTGCCGCAATTGCTCGAAAAACTATCGGTAGGGGAAGGTAATTACAATGTCAATGTCTGTGCCGAGTTCATCGATGTTGAATCGGGTGAGCATTTAGGCTCGGGCGGATGCTCCTTCGCCGATTTCAACGTTGGCGAGCCGCTTGATATGTCGCGCCAATTCACCATCGAAGGTGAAGCGGCAGCACCCGTGGGCGATGGTTGGAAGGTCGCCTTGGTTCGAGAGAATGCGCCGACGTCTGGTAGCATCGAGCCGCAGGATCGTGAAACAGAAACAGTCCTCGTTTCAGATATCGAAGAAGGCAACTATGCACTGTATCCGACGCTGGGCGATTTTCTCGATCAGCCGGTCAACACGATATTCTCAGTCGTCATGTTCAAGGATGCCAATGGGGATGATGTCGTTGATTTTCCGACAAAGGAAAAGGCCGGGGAGGCAATCATCTGGCCGCGCTGGGAGAGCCAGGTGAGATTTGAGACCTGGGGCCGGGTGTTGCGGGTTGTCTCTGAGCAGCAGGGTGACTCACCTAGCGACTTTGCGCGTAAGGAAATCATTGTCGTGGGTGAAGAGACAGTCCACGGGCCGGACTTTGAGGCAGTTGCCGAGCCGGCTGGCGGGGAGGTTGATATCAAGCCCTTTCCCAGTGATACCGGCACTAGCGCTGAAGATGGAGAGCCAGCATCTGACGGAGGCGAAGCGGCAGGCTCGACCGAGCCGGATGCCTCGGTGACGCCTGAAAAAGGCTAGGTATTTATACTAGTTCTGGCTGAGGATGGCCCTGGTACGATCCCGTACCGGGGCCATTTTTGTATCTGAACTCCGATAAGCCCAGGCTTGTTATTACTTGTCCATGACCTCTCTGATCTTTTCTTCCGCCGCAGCCGCGGCCTCGCGGGACTTCTCTACCGCCGTTTTTGCTTTTTCCTTTGCTTCCTGCATGGTTTTCAGTGCGGCCTTTTTCGATTCACTGGACATGGCCATCACCGCGGCCTTGAGTAGCTCGTTGGCGGGAACTTCTGTTCCGTTGATGAGCATCTTGTAGGGAGACGGCTCGAACTCACCTTGGATGTGATCATAGTCGTCATAGTCCTTGTCGGTGGGTTTGAAAAAGCAGTTGGCCGTGGTTTGTGGCGAGAACAGGTCGATACGCAGTTCGCCATCATCGACGACCCGGTCGGGGTTTTCCCAGGCAACGGTCTTGGCACCAGTGAGTGCGGCGGCGATCTGCTTGCAGGTATCACCATAAGGGTCTTCGGATTGCGAGCAAGCGGTGATGATGGTTGCGCTGACAAGTAACAGGCTGAGACGAACGGTTTTCATGTGACTACCCCCAAGATGCAATATTGCTGGCGCAATTATACCCGAGGATGAAAATAGGGTGTGCAAACCCTATGATGGTGCTATCCAATGATGTGCCATAGGAGACGAAGATGTCAGGCTGGGGTTGTCCACATGAGGCGGGCGGCGTCTGTCAGCGTGTCGAAGGCCGGCGCTGCGACCCGGGAATGAAGGGCTGTGTTCTGGCTGGGCGCTTTATTTTCAGTGATCCGGCCAAGAATACGAAGCGGGCGCTGCGAGACAAGGGGGGCAGGCGCGTCGCTCCAAAAGGGCGAGGGCGGTCAGGTTCGTAGTATTCCCGGGACTGCCAGTATCTGAATGTCAGGCTTTGTAGCCAAATTTGTTGGTTGCATTGATCCGCAGCAGCAGCTGCTTGAACGGCAGCAAAGCCGTATCGGTGGCGTTGACCAGTGCCATGAACGGCAGGTCCGTTCCGCTGAGTCTGGGGTTGCTCGCGTCGAGGGTTTGCTTCATTTCGACCAGGAAGCGGCTGAGTTTGTCGACATAGCCATCCAGTTCATCGCCGCTGCCCGTGTCGCACTGAACGACATCGCGCAAGTCTTCCACCTCACAAATGGCTTGATCGATGAGGTCGATGTATTCTCTGGCGTCTTTCGCTGGGATGCCGGGGCCTGAGGGGATCATGCCGCTTACTCCTTGGTTCATGGCTTGGAAATGAATCTTGGCCGCCTATTGTGTAACGTCTGATTGCCAATGAAAAGAATGTTTTGTGTCGCGCCGATGCTCGACTGGACTGATCGCCACGAGCGCCATTTCTTGCGGCTGATCTCCCGGCATGCGCTGCTGTATACCGAGATGGTGACGACCGGTGCCATTCTGTTTGGTGATCGGGAACGGCATCTAGCCTTCAATGAAACCGAGCATCCGCTCGCTTTGCAGCTTGGTGGCAGTGATCCGCAGGCGATGGCGGAGTGCGCGCGTATCGCAACTGACTACGGCTATGACGAAATCAATATCAATGTCGGCTGTCCCAGTGACCGTGTACAAAATGGTGCTTTTGGTGCCTGCCTGATGGCCACGCCCGAGGTGGTTGCCGACTGTGTTGCCGCAATGAAGGCGGTAACGCCGTTGCCGGTGACGGTGAAGCACCGCATCGGCATTGACGACCAGGATGACTACGAGCACCTGGAACAGTTCGTGGGCATGGTGGCAGCGGCGGGCTGCGAGACGTTTATCGTCCACGCGCGCAAGGCTTGGCTGAAGGGGTTGAGCCCCAAGCAGAATCGCGACATCCCGCCGTTGAACTACGAGCGCGCCTATTTGCTGAAGCAGGAGCATCCCGAGCTGGAGATCATTATCAACGGCGGCATCAAGACGCTCGAAGAATGCGATCATCACCTGCGTCATGTCGATGGCGTCATGCTCGGGCGCGAGATCTACCACAATCCTTTTCTTCTGGCCGAAGTCGATAGTCGCTATTATGACGATCATCATCCCGTGCCTGATCGCCACCAGATCGTGGCCCAACTGCTGCCCTATATCGAAGAACAACTGGGCAAGGATATTTACTTGAGTCATATCACCCGCCATATTCTCGGTCTGTTTCACGGTCAGCCGGGCGCGCGTAGTTGGCGGCGGGTGCTCAGCGAGCGTGCGCCACGCCCGGGTGCCGGGCTGGAAGTGGTGGAAGCGGCCTGGCAGGAGGTGTGCCGATGAGTCGTGATCTTGGCCCCGTGATGCTCGACATCGAAGGCTATGAGCTGACGCAGGAGGAGCGTGACATCCTGCGCCACCCGGTTTGTGGCGGCGTGATCCTGTTCGCTCGTAACTACCATGATCCGGAGCAACTGCAGGCACTGACCGGTGAGATACACCGTTTGCGTGACCCGCAACTGCTGATCGCAGTGGATCAGGAAGGCGGCCGGGTACAGCGTTTTCGCGCTGGTTTTGTCCGCTTGCCACCGTTGCGCAGCTTGGGCGCCGCCTTTGATGCCGACCCGCAGGCGGCATTGCGACAGGCTGAAACCAGCGCTTGGCTGATGGCTGCCGAAGTGCTCGCCGCTGGCGTCGACTTCAGTTTTGCACCGGTGCTCGATCTCGATCACGGCAGCAGCGAGGTGATCGGTGATCGTGCCTTGCATTCGCAGCCGGATACCATTGCCACGCTGGCCAGCGCCTACGTCGAGGGCATGCATCGCGCGGGCATGGCGGCCGTCGGCAAGCACTTTCCCGGGCATGGCTTTGTTGCCGCAGATTCGCACACTGACCTGCCGCTGGATGAGCGCAGCTATGCGGACATTGCCGCCGCTGACCTGCTGCCGTTTCGCCAGTTGGTGGCGGCCGGCCTCGATGCCGTCATGCCGGCGCATGTCATTTATGCCGAATGCGATCCGCGCCCAGCGGGATTTTCCCCATTCTGGCTGCAAGATGTGCTGCGCGGCGAGTTGCGCTTCGATGGCGTGATTTTCAGTGATGACCTGTCGATGCAAGCGGCACGGGAAATAGGCTCAGTCGAAGAACGGGCAGACCAGGCCCTGCAGGCCGGTTGCGACATGCTATTGGTCTGTAATGATCAGCCTGCTGCCATTAAAGTGCTGGAGGCGCTGGAAACACTGGAACCGATGCCAGAACGACAGCGGCGCCTGGCGACGATGCGTCGCCGCGCCGCGCCCGACTGGGATGAACTGCATCAATCCAGAATGTGGCAGGATGCCCGTGTCTTGGTGGAGGCGCTCAATGTCTACGCATAAGTTTGGCGTCGCTTTGGGTGGCGGCGCAGCCAGGGGATGGGCGCATATTGGTGTATTGCATGCGCTGGAAGAAATCGGCATCAAGCCCCACGTTGTCGTTGGCACTTCGATTGGTGCGTTGGTTGGCGGGGCGTATGCTACTGGCTATATCGATGAGCTGGAAAGTTGGGTACGCGAACTCAGGTGGCAGGATATTCTCGGCATGCTTGATTTGCGCCTCTCAGGTGGCTTGATTGGGGGTGAAAAGGTCATCGGCCGGCTCGCCGAAGGCATGGAAGGCATCAATATAGAAAGTCTGCAAATGCCCTTTGCTGCGGTCGCCACCGATATGGAAACAGGCCGCGAGGTGTGGTTACGTGATGGGCATGTGCTGGATGCGATTCGTGCCTCGATCGCATTGCCCGGTCTGTTCAGCCCTGTGTTGCGTGATGACCGCTGGCTGGTCGATGGTGGCCTGGTCAATCCCAATCCGGTCTCACTGTGTCGTGCGCTGGGTGCTGATGTCGTTGTCGCGGTGGATCTCACGCGTCTGCCTTATGTGCGCAATAACAAGAAGGTCGTGCGCCGCAACAGCATCGAAATGAAAGCTGTGCTTGAACAGTGGCCCCAGGCTGACCGCATGTTCGCCTTGCTGCAAACGATCACCAACAAGCTCCAGATCAGCCGCGATGAGGACAGGGCGGAACTCCCGTCGGCCATGGAGGTGATGATCAAGAGCCTCAATATCATGACTTCGCGCATCTCCATGAGCCGCCTGGCCGGCGAGCCGCCAGAGCTATTGATCGTGCCGAAAGTGGCCGATGTCGCGCTGATGGAATTTCATCGCGCGGAAGAAACGATCTCGCTGGGTTTCAAAGAGACGATGCGTCACCGGCCAGAGCTGGAAAGCATGTGGCGCTTTATCGCTGGCGACGAGGAGCAAGCATGAGCAACGGGAGTATTTGTCCCCGGCATCCACAAAACCCAGCGCAGTTTGCCGACTGCATCTATACCCGCGAACAGATAGACCAGGCGCTCGATGCCTTGGCAGCGGAGATTAGCGCGCAGTTCTCCACGCAGTTTCCACTGGTGATCAGCGTACTCAACGGCGGCCTGATCGTTGCTGGGCATCTGCTGACGCGGCTGGCCTTTCCGCTCCAGCTCGACTACATTCACGCCACCCGCTATCGCGGTGCCAGAACGGGCAGCGATCAGTTGCACTGGCAGGCGCCACCGCATAACGAGCTTGCTGACCGTCATGTTCTGCTCATCGACGACATTTTCGATGAAGGCCACACGTTGCAAGCGCTGGAGGCCTACTGCCACGAGAAAGGCGCGGCCAGCGTCGCCTCGGCGGTTCTGCTGCGCAAAAAACACCCGCGGCCGGTTGCCGACATGACGCCGGCATTCATCGCGCTCGACGTGGAAGATCGCTACGTGTTCGGTTTTGGCATGGATGTCGATCACGAATGGCGGAACGCCAACGGAATCTACGCACTGAAAGAGAACTGACATGGAACAACTCGCAATCATTGGTGGCACTGGCCTGACGGAAATTCCCGGACTGGAAATCGTGCGCCGCCAGGTCATGCACACACCCTATGGGGAACCGTCGGGCGTGTTGACCATTGGCAAACTCTACGGCAGGGAAATCGCCTTTCTCGCGCGTCATGGTTACAGCCACAGTATCCCGCCGCACATGATCAACTATCGTGCCAATATCTGGGCGCTGAAGAACCACGGCATTACCCATATCGTCGCCTTCGCCGTTACCGGTGGTATTCGTGCTGATATGACGCCACCGGCAATTGTCATCCCGCATCAGATTATCGACTACACCTACGGCCGTCAGCAGACGTTTTTCGAAAAGGATCTGCGCGAAGTGCGTCATATCGACTTTTCACAACCCTACTGCCCGGCGCTACGTGCCCGGCTGGTCGCAGCGGCGGAGAAAGCGGGCGTCGCCAGTATCAATGAAGGTGTGTATGCGGCCATGCAGGGGCCGCGCCTGGAGACTGCCGCCGAAATCGACAAGCTCGAACGCGATGGCTGCGACATCGTCGGCATGACCGGCATGCCGGAAGCCGCACTGGCCAAGGAGCTTGGCCTCTCCTACGCGACCATTTCCGTCGTTGCCAACCTCGCAGCCGGCCGCGGCGATGAGGAAATCACCATGGACGCAATCCGCGCCAATGTTGCCGAAGGCATGAAAGATGGCGCAAAAATACTCCAGGCACTGTTCTCACGACGCGACAACGAACGCAAAACCCCATAGGGCCGAATCCATTCGCCCAGCTCCAAGACTGTAGGGACGAATTCATTCGCCTTGCACCGCATCCGTAGGGGCGAATTCATTCGCCTCACCACCCTCACCGAGCAACCGCCGCATCCGTAGGGGCGAATTCATTCGCCTTACCACCCTCACCGAGCAACCGCCGCATCCGTAGGGACGAATTCATTCGCCTCACCATCCTCACCGAGCAACCGCCGCACCCGTAGGGGCGAATTCATTCGCCTCACCACCCTCACCGAGCAACCGCCGCACCCGTAGGGGCGAATTCATTCGCCTTACCACCATTACCGAGCAACCGCCGCATCCGTCAGCTTCCCCAGCGCCCCACGCACCTTCTCGATCGCCACGCATTCAGACACCTTGTACAGATCTTTCAAGCCTTCCGGGTCGTGATACATCAGCCAGGTTTTGCCGTCGTAATCGGTGTAGGTCAGCACCCGCAGTGGCAGGTCGAGTCCGGCTGCAGGATCGTGTTTCATGATTTTGGTGCCAACCTTGGGGTTGCCGAAAATAAGGACTTCAGCAGGCGCCATGTCCATCTCCACTTTCCTGGCATTGGCCTTGTGGTCGATACGGGCGAATATCGTCATGCCCTTTTTCTTTACGATATTTTCAAACCGGTCCATGGTCTCTTTGGCGGAATAGGGGCTGGCCTTTTTCACCAGGGCCGGATCGGCTGCGGCAATGGAGGTCAAGGTGAGAAGAATGAGTGTCGAGATGATTTTCATGGTGGTGGACTCCTGAGGTTTGATTGGGCACTACGTGCATGAATGTCGATCAGTTGCGTTTTTGTGATACCGATTGTGTAACTGCTCAGCTTACCCCCTTATTTGCGCCAACTCTGCGTTGGAAGTGCTCATTTACACTTATAAACTGCGCGCTTCCGCCTTGATTTGACGCAAAGCGGGGGCAATCTGAGCAGTTACGGGCCTGTGCTGACTAGTTACTCGATTGTCAGCATCGGTTCAGTGCTGCGTTGTCAGTATCTCCCCAAAACCGGAGGACTGACAAATGCACAACAAGAAATCTTTTATTCTGGGATCACTGCTCCTGGCCATGAGCATGGCTACAATCGCTGATCCATCTGTATTCATGGACCTTAGCCATGACTTTGGCGGTGCGCAGCTTGGCGAAGTCTGGTTTGCGGACGGGCAGATCGATGAAGTCCGTGCCAATCAGGGCTTGAACCTGGCCATCGGCATTGTTTTTCCCATCGACAGTGGGCTGGAACTGCAATCCAGCATCGGACTGCAATGGTCGGAGCAGGCGGCCGGCAACGGCAGTATGGGTTGGTACAGTTTTCCCTGGCGGACGCAGTTGCTAGCCAGTCTGGGCGCATTGTCGCTGGGGGGCGGCGTGGTCTGGTTCTCCAGCCCCATGCTGACGACGGAAGGCGTGTTGGCACCGCTGGGCGAGCGTCGATTCGACAATGCCCTGGGATACCAGGCCGAGCTGGCCTGGCGGCTGTTCCCGTCTGCCGAAAACGGTGGCATGCGGGTTGGTGCGCGCTATACCACCGTCGACTTTGTCGCGGCAGGGGAGACGGTCCGGGGCGACTCAGCTGGCGTTTTCGTCAGATTTGGTTTTTGAGGATTCGATGACCTTGACGAGTCGCGGAATTTGCGACAGCGCCGGCGCACCATCCATCAACAGCGCCAAAGGCATGACCTCGAATACCTGTGCCTTGGATGCGCCGTATTCCAGCGCGCCACGTGCATGGAGCTTGATGTGTCGTTCAGATTGTCGCACCAGCGCGATGCCGAGTGCGATCAGCTCGATCTCGTAGTGGCCGAGTGCGTGACGCCCGAGGACAAATGACAGCCATGATTGTTTCCAGGAGCGCCACAGCTCCTTGTCGTCCTCGGGACTTGCCTTGATAAACAGATAGACCAGCCTGACTTGCTCCAGATCGGCGTCTTTCGCGCCCAGCTGGCGCGCTGCTTTTTCGTGAATCTTGATGCACCGCCTGCAACGTTTCGACAGCGCAATGCCGTAAGTAATCAGCTCCTTTGTCTGGCGGCCGATGGCACCTTTCTTGGTGCTTTCCTGAGAGAGTTCGCCGATAATCTCGAGAAACTCGCCCAGCCCATAGGATTTCGCGCTTTTCAGCGCCGTCAAGAAGGCATCTTCCATGTTCTTGCGGTACTCCGGATTGAGGGGA